>Ga0183099_1000156_pt1 | contig 63162 bp, 79 predicted proteins | sample Biomet1_FD_127788 | JGI IMG/M metagenome (GOLD analysis project Ga0183099, IMG submission 127788) | Microbial communities from bioreactor (seeded with anoxic lake sediment) at LBNL, California, USA - Biofuel metagenome 1 | ecosystem: Engineered > Bioreactor > Anaerobic > Unclassified ...
CCAAAGTGACACCGGTTATTACAGTACTTTGTTAGACTTTACAGCTATTGATGCCAACTACCCTTACTTTTGGCTTCGGTCGGCCGGTCGCTACTATTGTGGTGCAGGCGCGGTCAGTCTCGGCGACTTCGGCCACGGTAATGATGTGTACCAGATCTTGCCTGTTCGTCCCGCTTTAGCCATCCAATTAAGTTAACAATCTAGCACGCCTCCCTTGTCGCTATCTGAGATATCAAAGTCTAATTTAAAAGCAAGTCACATCATTGATGTGACTTGCTTTTTGCTAGTGGTACCCTCATATAAAGAATTGTAGTAGGCTTTATAACTATCAATAATATATCAAATAATCTCCAGAGTCTCATCTAAATCATCAGTATCAAGTGTTTGATCACTACGCTGACGCAAATCCTTGGTAATCTTAAAGTAGCTAGGCACAAGGATAATCACACTGCCAATCCAAGCGGCAGGACTTGAAAAGAGCACGCCAATCAAGCCGACGGTGACGAGGCTCAGCACGGAAACCCCAGCCCGCATGACAAGCTCAGCCATGCCTGCTAATGTCGGCACTAAACTGTTGCCATAGCCTTGAATGAAAGCTCTCACAACAAAGAGAATCGCTAAAATCCAATAAAAGAGACCATTGACCAAGTAATACTCGAATGCGAGGTGGATGATTTTAGTCTCGTTGTGGCTGATGAATAAACCGGAGAAGAACTGGTTAAAGGTGACGAGGATAGCAGCAAAGACGATGCCCCAGATAACGTCGATGATCACGGCGTGTTTGAGACCGATGAGCATCCGCTTGTACTGGCGCGCGCCGAAGTTTTGTGCGGTAAAGGTTGTCACGGCAAGCCCAAGGCTTATCATGGGCAACATGGCAAGCTGATCAATTTGCCGACCAATGGCTTGCATGGCGACCACATCGGTCCCCATTTTATTGAGAACGATTTGTAAGGTCAAACTACCGATGGCGATGATGCTAGATTGAAAGCCCATGGGATAACCAAGTGCGGCGTGCTTGCTGACTGCTTTCTTATCGAACTTGAAGTGCTGTTTTTGCAGGTGCAGCACGGGCACTTTGAGCTTGATGTAGATGACGAGATAGAGCACGGAAAAGGCTTGTGCGATAATCGTCGCAATCCCAGCGCCAAAGACGCCAGCATGGAGCCCGAGAATAAAGACAAACTCTAAAATAACGTTTAGAATTGTCGAGATAATCAGAGCGATTAAAGGTGTCCGAGAGTCGCCAATCGCCCGAAGGACATTGGAGAGGTAGTTAAATAGGACAGTAAAGACCATGCCACCAAAGATGGCTTTTAGGAAATCATGGGCGTCCTTGAGTAACTCTGGCGGTGTCTGCATGAGTTCAAGCAAGGGCTGTGCCAGAGTAAAGGCGATAACTGTTAGGACGAGTGCCGTGATTAGAGTGAGAAAAAGCCCGATGGCAAAGGAGTGCTTGACGCCCTCGTCATCATTAGCCCCAAAACGCTGGGAGATGATAATGGAGAAACCACTGGTGATGCCAATCGCAAACCCCATAATCAAAAAATTCAGCGCACTTGTCGCGCCAACAGCGGCAAAGGCATCCTTGCCAAGGGTATGCCCAACGATAATGGCATCAATAAAGTTATAAAAAAGCTGGAATAAATTACCTAAAAGTAGTGGCAAAGTAAAGAGCAAAATGACTTTGATAGGTTTTCCTTTAGTTAAATCAATCATGATAAGTTGTGCAACGCGGGCGTCTCTGTCATAGTCGACAGACGCGGTGTCGTGTTTTCCTCTCTATAAAGGGGGATTGGTTGGTATATCTGAGTAAAAATCGATTTATGAAATCGTTTTCTATAGATAATCTATATAGATTATAACACAAAAAGACGATTTCGCAAGAAATCGTCTCATGTTATCAGCAACTAATAATTATTTAGTTACGTTTACAGCTTGCAAACCGCGAGCGCCATCTTCAACGTCGTAGTTTACTGCTTGACCTTCTTCAAGTGTTTTGAAACCGTCAGTTTGGATCGCTGAGAAATGTACGAAAACGTCTTTTCCGTCTTGACCAGTGATGAAACCGAAACCTTTTTCAGCGTTAAACCATTTAACTGTACCTTGTGCCATTTTGAATCTCCTTCGCCCCTTGGGGGCATTTTAATTTTGTGTAATTCTGAAACTGCTTAGAAAGGATGAAACAAAATGAACCAAACTTTTTAAATCGTATACAAACTACCTCTTTATGGTATCATAAAAGATATGAAAAAGAAAGCGGAAATACGTAAAAAAATGAAATTGGCCTTAAAAACGTTTGATTCTTCTGACAAAACCCAGCAAACTCAAGCGATCATGGCACAATTTTTAGCATCAGATATTTATCAGGAGGCGACGATCATCGCCCTTTTCATGCCTATGCCCTTCGAATTTGACATGACGCGATTGCTGTCAGATACAAGTAAGCGGATTGTCATTCCAAAAACTTTACCCCAAAGCAAGATGATTTTCACGGATTATGATAAAGACACGCTCTTTCTAACCCCTTTTGGTGTTAGAGAATCCAAGTCTGATATCCCCGTCATTCCTGACCTAATCATCGTACCAGGACTGGCATGGACAGAAGACGGTTACCGTGTCGGCTATGGAGGTGGCTATTATGACCGCTATTTAGCAGATTTCACAGGCGAGACCGCCAGTTTTGTTTACGACTTTCAGATTATTTCTACTATAGAAAGAAACAAATTCGATATCCCAGTCAGACACATTTTTAAGGTATAATGAAACGTATGAATAATTTTAAAAAAGAATTTAGCCGCTACCCGGCAACTTATAGTTTAGCTATCATCACCCTTGGCGTCTGGCTATCTCAATTTTTAGCCAATGGCGTACAAGCCACTGAACCGATGAACCTCTTTCATTTTGGTGCTTTGTTTGGACCAGACCTCATTGAACATCCGACCCATCTTTGGCGACTTGTCACACCTATTTTTGTTCATATTGGTTGGGAACATTTCCTGCTCAACTTTTTTTCACTGATTTTTATCGGCAGACAAATTGAAGATGTTTTCGGCAGTCGACGATTCTTAGCCATTTATCTCTTATCAGGTATCTTTGGGAATATTTTAGCCTTTTTTGCGCAGCCCTATATCTTGTTAGCAGGGGCTTCAACGTCCCTCTTTGGTATCTTTGGCGCCATGGCTATGCTAGGCTATCTCACTAAAAACCCATCGTTTCAGGCAGTTGGCAAACAATTTGCCATACTTATTCTTGCCAATCTCGTGATTAATTTATTTCAACCAGCAGTCGGCATTTTCGGGCACATTGGTGGCGCACTTGGTGGTGTTCTGTTGGCTGCGCCTTTTGCACCGAAAATCTTGCAGTCTAAGATTTCAGAGATTCAGAAGGCGACATTTTTTATCATCTACCTTGTATCAGCGATGTTGATGATCGTACTTACAATTATGGGATAGCTTAGGCATTAGTCAACCAGAAAAGATAGAAAATGATGCAAACACAGAGTTGTGTCATTTTTTTTTTTTTTGACTGATAGCTTAAACTACCTTTTAAGTTTACTTTGTGAATAATCTAATTAATAGTTTAGATAGTAAAACGCTTGCAAAAATGAAAATTAAATGATATTATATTGGTATAGACCATTGGAAACGGTTACGTTTGTTGGTTGAGATACAATTTTATTTTAGTCGTTAAACAACAGCTTACAATTAAGAGATTTAATTGATTGTTCTGCTATTAAATATCAACTAAAACTATATTATATTGTGTCAAAAAATTATTGGATGTTGGTCTTGGTAGATATCAGTATGCATTTAAGGCTTATATATAGGTTGATTAGGGCGTTTTTAATTACCTAAATAACTATATATTTTTAATTGAGTAAACGCTTGCATTTTATTATATGACATGGTAATATAATGGAGTAGGTGATTTGTATGCGATTTCAAAATCATGGCAAGTTATCCACGTATTTATTTTATTGTAAAAATGCTAATCGAAGAGAGGAGAAAAATGGACGACGCACAAATGGCAGTCATTATGCCCTTAATTATGTATGGTGGTGAAGCGAAATCTTCAGCAGTCGAAGCGATTCGTGCAGCTAAAGCAGGTGACTTTGAAAAAGCTGACGAACGTATAGAAGCAGCTAGCAAAGCAATCGTAGAAGCACATCATGGGCAAACGGAGTTGTTGACTAAGGCTGCAAATGGTGAAGACGTACCGGTATCAATCTACATGGTACACGCTCAAGACCATTTGATGACAGGTATCGCATTCGTTGACCTTGCAAAAGAAATCATCGAATTATACAAAGTTATTAAAGGTTAAAAACAGTAGTGCCAATATGTCACGATTGTTTTGATTTAGGAATTTGATTAAGTTTAAGTTTGAATAGGGCTGAACTTTAATTGGAAAAAGGAAGGAAACTTTTATGAATGCATTACAACAGTGGATGGAGAAACACCTCGTCCCAGTAGCAGCCAAAATTGGCTCGCAAAAACATTTAGTGGCACTTCGTGATTCGTTCGTTGGTATGTTGCCAGCGACGATGGTAGGGGCTATGGCAACATTGGTATCAGTTATGATTGGTACCGTACCAAGTGCCGTACAACAACTTGTTCAACGTAGCGCATCTGATGGCTCTTGGACACTTTCTGATAAACCAGTTTTTGAACAACTTGCTGGCATCTCAAGCCTTGTAAGCCAAGGTACATTGACAATCATCGGTCTTATTTTCGCCTTTTCATGGGGTTACAACCTCTCAAAAGCGTACAAAGTCAATGAACTTGCAGGTGGTATCGTAGGGGTTGCAGCTCTGGTTTCAGGTCTGCCAAACATCATCGGTATCGCAACTGCTGGTCTCTCAGAAAAAGCAATGGAAACTGTTAACAACAACATTGCTGCACAAGGTATTGCAACTTGGAAAATGGGTCTCTCTGTAGGTCAATTGGATGCGGGTGCTTACTTTACTGTTATCATCATGGGTGCGCTTGCCGTTATCCTTTATGCCAAATTAATGCTTGCTGATATCACAATCAAAATGCCTGATTCAGTGCCACCAGCAGTATCTAAAGCTTTCTTAGCCATTATCCCAACTATCGTTGCGGTTTATGTTGTGTCAATTATTTACTACTTCATTAAAGTATGGACTGGTAACGACTTGATCTACTTGATCAGTAAATATATTGCTGAGCCTTTCCAAGCTTTGTCACAATCTATCGTTTCAGTATTGATCGTTACTTTCTTCGTTTCGCTCTTCTGGTTCTTCGGTATCCACGGTACAAATGTTTTGGGCGCTGTTCTCGATGGTATCTGGGGTCCGCTCCAACTTGCAAACATGGACGTTTACAACAAAGTTGGTTTGCAAGGTGTTAAAGATCTCGTTGCCAAAGGTGCAACTGATAAAACTCACGCTATCGATGGTAACTTTGTAACACTTTGGGTACGTGGTTCATGGGATGCCTTTGCATGGTTCGGTGGTACTGCAGGTACAATCACTTTAATCATCGCTATTCTTTGGTTCTCTAAACGTGAAGACTACAAAACAGTTGCGAAACTTTCTGTCGCTCCTGGTATCTTCAATATCAATGAACCAGTTATGTTCGGTATGCCGTTGGTATTGAACTCGCTCTTCTTCATCCCACTTTTACTTGCACCAATGGTGTCAGTAACAATTGCCTACATTGCAACTGCATTACACTTGGTTTCACCAGTTGTCTTGCAAGTACCATGGGTAACACCGCCATTCATTAATGCGTTCATGGCAACAGGTTTCGACTGGCGTGCAATCATTGTAACAGCAGTTACATTTGCCGCATCATTTGCAATCTGGTTCCCATTTGTTATCGCAGCGAACTCAATGGAAGAAGAAGCTTAATTATAAGTCTCACTTTGTTGAGCTTATGCTCAAAAAAGACGGCGAGAGTCGTCTTTTTCCATTAAAAGATGATAAAATAAGTATAGATCAAGATAAAGAAAGAGGTAGAATATGTTTGTAGTAAATATGGCAATGAAACAAGACGACGTGATTGCAGTTTTGGAAGAAAATGGCTTCAGATTTGTAGAGAAAAAAGGCATCCGTCTCTTTTTCGAAGCAGATGGCGATTTAAACGAAAAAGCAGCAGAAGCTAAAGCCCTTATTAAAGCTCAACCGTGGGGAGCCGCTTTGTTCTTCAACGTTGAGGTGGTAAAATCATGATGCAAAAATGGGGATGGGCTTTTGTCAGCTTAGCATTACTGATTTTTATCACAACAGTGCAGGGCAAAGGTGCATTCGTGATTGTTAGTATCCTATTGTTTGTACTTGGCCTTGGTATGGTTATTGTCGGTAGTAAAAAAGATAAATCAGATCAAAACGGAGAATCTAAGTAATGGAAATTATCAGAACCTTGAAGGTGCCACGCCAGTTTATTTTTGATAAATTACTCGAATCTGGTCTATATGATATCGAAAAAAATACTGGAAAGCATCCTAAAGTCTCTAGTTTAACTGGCTTTGAATACAAGAAAAAATTCGGAGCTAAGCAAAATCAAGCAGGTAAAATTAAGATTGATGAAGTGACAGAACCGTCAGTCTATGCGTTCACAACGAAAACAATTAGAAATACGTTTACGACACGTTGGGAATTACATAAGATTGATGATACGACGACGGAAGTCGTCATTTCAGAAACTTTGGAATCACACGGTTTCTTCCAGAATCTGAATGATATAATGATGCAAATTGGCCTAGGATGGATTAAAAAACGTCAGATGAAAGCCATCTTAAATAATATTTTCCAAGCTTATAATGGCAAGTTATAACATATATAGTTTTTATCATATTTATTCTATAAAAACAACAAAAAGTCAGCTAACAGTTGACTTTTTGTTAAAATAACTATATACTTATGTACATAAAGAGTAAAGAGGTCGAACATGGAACATAAAAAATTAGCAGCTTTTCCAAGAGATTTTCTTTGGGGGAGCGCATCAGCAGCCTACCAAATTGAAGGCGCTTACGATGAAGATGGTAAAGGTCTATCAGTCTGGGATAACTTTGTTAGAATCCCTGGTAAAACCTTCAAAGGGACTAATGGTGATATTGCAGTCGACCATTACCACCGTTACCAAGAAGATGTGAAACTCATGGCTGAGATGGGCATGAAAGCCTATCGTTTCTCAATCGCTTGGACACGTATTTTTCCAAATGGGACAGGTGAAGTCAATGAAGCTGGTTTAAAATTCTACAGCGATTTAATTGATGATTTATTGGCAAATGGGATTGAACCATTGGTTACTATTTATCATTGGGATTTACCACAAACCCTTCAAGACGCCTATGGTGGCTGGGAATCACGTCAAATCATTCCAGATTTCGTGAATTATGCAGAGACTTTATTCAAAGCCTATGGCGATCGTGTCAAATATTGGGTTTCTCTAAATGAACAAAATATCTTCACGCACATGGGCTGGCAAATTGCCACACACCCACCTGGGAAAAGAGATCCAAAGCTATTCTATCAAGTCAACCACCATGCGAATTTGGCTAATGCGGCAGTCATTAACAAGTTTCATGAGATGGGCATTGAAGGTAAAATTGGACCATCATTTGCCTATACACCACAATATGCGATTGACTCTAATCCACTTAATGTCTTAGCAGCTGAAAATGCTGAGGAAATGATGGCACATTTTTGGATGGATGTTTATGTTTATGGCGAGTATCCAATCGTTGCTTTGAATTATTTGAAAGAACTTGGGATAGCACCAACCTTTGAACCTGGGGATGCCGAATTACTCAAATCTGCCAAACCAGACTTCATGGGCTTGAACTTCTATCAAACCGCGACAAACGCTTGGAATCCAATCGACGGCGGCGTTGAAAATAAAGACAGCTATCAAATGAATACGACAGGTAAAAAAGGCACCTCTCAAGATTCAGGTATCCCTGGCTTACAAAAAACAGTGAAAAATCCATTTGTTGAAACAACAAACTGGGATTGGACGATTGACCCTGTTGGTTTGCGCATCGCATTACGCCGAATTGCCTCACGTTACCGCTTACCAGTCCTCATTACCGAAAACGGTTTGGGTGAATATGACAAGCTTGAAGATGGTCATGTTCACGATGATTATCGGATTGATTTCTTGAAAAAACACGTTTTAGCCATTAAAGAAGCAATCTCTGATGGCGTTGATGTCATCGGCTATACGACTTGGAGCTATACAGACCTCTTGAGCTGGCTTAATGGTTACCAAAAACGCTACGGTTTCGTCTATGTTGACCAAGATGAAACGATGACAGGCTCGTTGAAACGCATCCCAAAAGACTCTTACTACTGGTACCAAGACGTTATTGCAAGCAATGGCGAAGATGAGACATTGTTGACCTAAAATACAAAGAGATTAGGATGAAAGTCCTCAGTTACCAAAAGGAAAAAGCAAACTAAGACAATCAAATGGATTGGGTTAGTTTGCTTTTCGTTTTCCCTGTTTCTTTTTTATAGTCTAGACACTGATAGGGTCAGTAGGTAAATTACTTGCAGGACTTTCGCGCATGAAAATTCTTGATGCAATCATCAGACGTTTTTCAACTTCAAGAACGCGTTGATAATCTTCGTCGGAAAAAATGTCTTCGTTATCATAAAAATAGGTTATAAAATCGTCCCAACGTTCTGATAGGTCAGCGATTTTGGTGTTGGTTGTGGTATCATCAGGATTTTTTTGAAAATCCTTTACCAAATTTTCATAGTCGTCAGCAAGTATCTGAAAGGCGGTTAAAAATTCTTCATTCGTCATATCATCAAACTGATGATTGGGTAAGTCATCTACCTTGGCTTTATAACTTGAGGCAGTCTTTGTCTCTGGAGCGACAGTACCGATTAAGTATAAGCTACCCAAGGTGATGGATAGACTGATTAAAATAGTTAAGCTCCCGAGAACAATACCAATGAGCGGAAAATCTTTACTGATATGGTCACGGTTAGCATTTACAAGACAGATAACACCAAAAATAATCGCCAAAATGCCAATCACAATCGATATGAGATTGATAAAGGGGATCCAACTGCCGAGAATGGCGATAACGCCTAAGACTAAAGCAACAATAGACAGACCAGTAGCATGTGAGTTTGTGACTGATAGCATCGCTTTATCTAGATCATTTTGCTGATTTAAAAATTTTTCAGACATTTTTTCCTTTTCAGATATGATGTTGTTGATTTGAGGAGCAGAAAATACAAAAGTTTTAATGCCTTATTAGCATCTTTTGGGGTGAAACAATTGTTGACATAGTGTTTAAGAACTGAGCTATTATTGAGACTATTATAACATATTTTACGTCTATTTTAACAATGTTTATAATGCGTTTGGCGCTTTTATGATTCAATCTAAAATAATGCCATATTTTATGTATTTAAATGTCAAAAAAAGATAGAAAACGCTTTCTTTTTTGTGATAGATATGCTATAATAAGAGTGTAGAGATAGGGTATAAAAGTTTGACACAGGACAGGTAGCTGCCAGTAGTATAAGTTGTGATGGCAAAATGTTCTTCTGTCTAAGAGCTAAGAGCTAAGAGCTAAGAGCTAAGAGCTAAGAGCTAAGAGCTAAGAGCTAAGAGCTAAGAGCTAAGAGCTAAGAGCTAAGAGCTAAGAGCTAAGAGCTAAGAGCTAAGAGTCGGTGCATGAGGTGCCTAGCTTTATTACCCTGACATTGATGACTTTTGAAAGAGGTGATGCCAATGACAGATGATGATTGTTGTGCGAAAACCAAGGTTATGACTCAGAATGATGAGCAGTAACAAAGTAACAAAGTAACAAAGTAACACATGACGATTAAGGCGAGTATAGATGGTGGGAATGATGTTTGACAGCGCATCACATCAGTTTTTAAAATTTTAGTAGGAGGTTTAATCGTTGACAAAAGCTGTTATAAAAATAGGGTTGATAAACATAAGATAGTAAAATCATTGATGAGTATACTTGGTTTTTATTCTAAACACCGAAAAAGTGACGCTGTTCGCTTTTTTGGGTATCTCTAGAAATAGAGATGAAATGATTTGTGACTGAATCATCAATAAAAGTCTTTAGTAATTGTTTTGAAAAAACAGAGAACAATTATTAATTTTAGAGAACCTGTAAGTTTCTAGAATAGAAATCGTTCACAGGTTCTTTTTTTTGATATAATGAAACTATGACCACTCAAGAAAATGTGTTAAAAATCCTACATTTGAATGATTTGCACTCTCATTTTGAAAATTATCCGAAAATCAAACGCTTTTTTGCTGACAAATCAGAGGGGTATTCGGATGTTTTACGGTTTGATATTGGAGATAATGTTGACCGCTCGCATGCCCTTAGTGAGGCAACACTAGGTCAGGATAACGTTGCGCTGATGAACGCATTAGATTTGACTGCAGCAACGATTGGTAATAATGAAGGCTTAGGCTTGCCTAAAGAAAAGTTGGATAAACTTTATGCGCATGCCAACTTTGATGTTGTCTTGGCTAACCTGAAAGATAAAGGTAAACAGCCAAGTTGGGCAGTCGAGAAAAAACGTGTCACGACATCATTTGGTATGACGATTGATATTTTCGGACTGACGGCACCCTATCCCCTAGCCTATCCTCAAATGGGTTGGGATATCTTGGAGCCAGAGTCTGTGTTAGCTCAGCAATTGCTTGAATCAGATGCTGACTTTACGATTCTACTGAGCCATTTAGGCTGGCGTTTTGACGAGCAAGCTGCCATGACCTTTGATAACCTCAACTTAATCTTAGGTGCGCACACACATCATTTATATGAATATGGTAAGTATATCAATGACACGATGCTTGCGGCCGCTGGCCGATACGGTGAATACGTAGGTGAGGTGACACTGAGATTTGACGACGACTTTCAATGTATCCAGTCTGAGATTATGGCTGAGGATGTGCATCATTTGGCAGTATTGCCAGGAGATAAAGAGTGGATTCAGCACCAAGTCAACCAAGGGCATGAGAGACTTCGTGCCTGTCAAGTGGCGCAGCTATCTCAAGCGTTTACAAATCGTTTGCCAGAATATGAGGCTACACAATTTGTTGCGGGGATTATAGGTGAGTATTATCAAGTACCAGCGGTAGTGCTTAATAGTGGTATGATTGTTGAAGAAATTCCGCAGCAGCTTACTCTGGATGATTTGCATGACATCTTGCCGCATAGTATTCGTATGGTCAAATTTACTGTGACGGGGCTTGAGCTTCTAAGCATCATGCAAGAATTATATGATATCGGCAATTATCTGAAAACCCAACGCATCGTCGGGATGGGATTTCGTGGCAAACAGTTTGGTGATATCGTGACACGAGGTTTAGATAATCAAAATAATGAACTTCTCTATCAAGGTAGTCCAGTTATCTTGACTCAAACCTATGCTATCTTGGTGCCAGACCAGTATTTGTTTGCCTCGTATTTTCCAATTTTGAAAAGTTCAGGCAGCGCTGAGATTCAATTTCCAAAATTTATGCGAGAAATTATTGCAGATGATTTATCGAATCGTGATAACTCTTGAGTTAACGGAATACAATCCCAAAGGAACAGAAACCTGAAAGAAAGAAATAGTATGGCAAAAGTAATTCCAGAAGAAGAAAAAAATTATAATAAATTCCCAGGTGAACATGTCATCGTTCTTGATGATGTGGTCACGATAGGCGACAAGGTATTTCACCTGATTTACAATCATCGTGATGGCTTTAATCAAGAGAAACTTGAGCAACGCTATTCGGATATTTTCGCAAAATACGATTACCTTGTAGGTGATTGGGGACATGAGCAATTGCGGTTGAAGGGCTTTTTTTCAAGTTCTCGTAAGAAAATGCCAGATGAGTTGAAGATTTCTCATTTGGAAGATTATATCAAGGAATATATGAATTTTGGCGCTGCTTTTTTTGTGTTGAAGCGGATGAGAAGTAAAGATATCAAGCGTGATGAGGCTTTTGTAGATGAAAAAGTTTATGAAGTGACAACACCTGTCGCAACATCAAGGGTTTCGAAGAAAGATGCTAAAAAAGACGTTAAAAGAGATGGCAGCAAAGATTTCTCTTTAAATGCTAAAACTCCTAATAAAAAAGGAGATAATGGCGAGTCATCCAAGTTTTTTAGAAAACGTCAGCCAAGTAAGACGGCATTTGTAAAAAAAGAAAAATCAGTTAAGCAACAAGCGCCGATTACCAAGACAGAGAACTCTCAAAAGCCACATCAATCAGAAGGTGGTAAACGTCCGGCTTTCGTTGTGAGAACTCGGAAAAAATAAGCGCAGATTTACTTACTAGCCTAGTTGTTTTATACATTGCTTAAAAGCTAATAAATAGAGTTGATTCTTTGACAGTCTGAAACTGTTGTTGTAAAATGAAGATGTCGACAGATATTATAATTTTTTACATTATTTAAGGAGGAGTTAGCTATGGGGTGGATTTGGTCTCTTATTGTTGGTGCAATTATCGGTATTATTGCTGGTGGTATCACGAAAAAAGGTGAATCAATGGGATGGCTTGCGAATATTATCGCTGGTCTAGTTGGTTCTAGTATTGGTCAAGCAATTTTTGGTCACTGGGGTCCTAGCTTAGCTGGGATGGCCCTGATTCCTTCAGTGCTTGGTGCAGTCATCTTAATCGCAGTTGTATCATTCTTCATTAGTAATAAATAAAGTTTACAAGTTTGATTTATTCGTGAGACGCGAAAGCGTTACAGCGGTATTTATACACATCAAACAGTATGTCCGCTAGGAAGTTATTTTTCTAACGGTCATACTGTTTTGTTTTTTTCTACTGATGATTGAACCCTGCCAGTCCTAGAATATTTTGTCATAAAGTTTTCAAAACATGTTATACTAGTAGCATGACTAAAACTATCCAAAACGACATAACAAAACCATCTATCTACAATTTAACACGTGATCAGCTAATCAATTGGGCGGTAGAGAATGGTGCTAAAAAATTTCGCGCGACACAAATCTGGGATTGGCTTTATAAGAAAAGAGTCCAATCTTTTGATGAGATGACTAATATTGCCAAGGATTTTATCGAAATTCTTAAAGACAATTTTGTCCTCAATCCTTTGAAGCAACGCTTAGTTCAAGAGGCTAAAGATGGCACAGTTAAATACTTGTTTGAACTGCCTGATGGTATGCTAGTTGAAACGGTGCTCATGCGTCAGCGCTATGGCTTATCTGTCTGCGTGACGACTCAGGTCGGTTGTAATATCGGCTGTACGTTTTGTGCATCAGGTCTAATTAAGAAACAACGTGACTTAACCGCAGGTGAAATCACAGCGCAAATCATGCTCGTTCAAAAATACTTTGATGAACGTGGTTTAGAAGAACGCGTCAGTCATGTGGTGGTCATGGGAATTGGTGAGCCTTTTGATAACTATGACAATGTTATCAACTTTATTAAAACGATTAACGATGATAACGGTCTAGCTATTGGTGCTCGTCATATCACGGTGTCAACTTCTGGACTGGCACCTAAAATTCGTGAATTTGCTGAGACGGGTCTCCAAATTAACTTAGCAATCTCACTTCATGCGCCAAACAATGATGTCAGAACTAGCATCATGCGGATTAATCGTCAATTTCCAATCGAAAAATTATTTGAAGCCATTGACTACTATATTGAAGTCACTAATCGTCGCGTCACATTTGAATATATCATGCTTAGTGGGGTCAATGACCGTCCAGAGCATGCGCGTGAGTTGGTTGCACTTTTGAAGGACAAGAAGAAATTAGTCTATGTCAACTTGATTCCTTATAATCCAGTGAGCGAACATGACCAATACAGCCGTTCTTCAAAAGATGATGTGCTCAAGTTTTATGATATTCTTAAAAAAGGTGGCATTAACTGTGTCATTCGTCAAGAACACGGCACGGATATTGATGCTGCTTGTGGTCAACTTCGCAGTAAGACGATGAAGTCAGATCAAAAAAAGACACAGCCAGATACAAAAGCATTTGATGCTGTAACTGTTGGCTTTGAGACAAAAATTAAATAAAAGGCATCTTTAAAAATGCTACCAGAGTTTTTTCTATGTTGGCGATGGTTTGGGTGTTTGTGATAGCCGTTACAGGAAGAAATATCTCAGTTTTGTCAGTGCTTGCTGTCATTGTTGCTGCCAGACTAGAAGCATGGATTGATAAAGTTGTCAATGCCATTCATAAATAACAAATAAACGTCAGAGAGAACTCTGGCGTTTTATGATACAATAACAGTATGAAATTGTTTGATGAGCAAGCCGACCTACAAGAACCGTTTCAAAAAATTGTAAAAGGGCTTACTGTATGCTACACTATTGCTATCTGTCTGATGTGTTTTCTACCTCAGAGTATCTATCCAACCTTAAAGAACGTGGAAACACCAGGTGTTCAACATTTTGGTCGCGTCACAGCGATTCTGACACCATTTAATACATTGGTACATTTCGGAAAAATTCCGAATCTGGTGGACCTTATCTTTATCATCCTTCAAAATGTTGCCAATATCTTTCTGATATTTCCACTGGTTTTTGCACTATGTTTACTGAAACCAAGTATCAGACACTTTAAAAAGGTGCTGCTTATTAGTTTTTTGATGAGTTTGTTCATTGAGACAACACAAGTCATCTTGGATTTATTGTTCAATTTTAATCGCGTTTTTGAAGTAGATGATTTAATCACTAACACCTTTGGTGGCGTGCTTGCTTATCTACTCTATCAACTTGTAAGGAGAGTTACAACCTAATGGAATTTTCGAAGTTAAATCAAAGTCGCCATAAAGTTACACAGTTTGACGGTCGTAAAGTCACTGTAGATGAAGTCAAAGCGATTCTATCTGAAGCCGTTCTAGCACCTTCAGCTCACAACATTCAGCCTTGGCATTTTGTGATTGTTGATTCACAAGAGATGCGCTTGGCCTTATCCACAGCCATGCACGGCAAAAATGCCGTCCAAAACGAGGCAGCGGGTGCAACACTAGTCGTTTTTTCAGATACAGATTTGCCAGAGCGTGTGCGTGACATGGTTGAAATCGGTGCTGATTTTTTGCCGGTTGACCACAAAGCTGATTTATTAATGAAATTACCAGGCATGTTTGAGAAATTTACAGCTGAGCAGCTGGCAGAGTACTTGGCTCTGAACATCGGCCTCGTCTCTCAAAACATCGTGCTTGCGGCCAATAATAAAGGTCTTAAAACCAACCTGATTCTTGGGTTCGACAAGGCTAAAGCCAAAGAAGTTTTGGCGATTGAAGATCGATTCCAGCCAGAACTTATCATCACCATGGGCTATTCCGACGAGCAAGGCACGGCGTCTTATCGATTGCCTGTCGACGATATCACAGACGTCTTGTAAAAGTGCGTTTTCTTGATGCAATGGTGGTGAACATCATACATCGGTTGAAAATTGAAGGGAGTTAAGATGACCTATACATTTGAAAACAGTTCACCGGAAGTCATTTTTGATTATTTGCGTCAGGCGAAAACGGTAGCCGTTGTTGGGCTATCAAATCGAGAAGAGACCTCAAGTTTCATGGTAACGCAAGCTCTACAAGCTGACGGGTATCGCATTTTTCCAGTCAATCCACGACTTTCGGGTCAGGAAATACTGGGCGAAAAAGTTTATGGCAGACTTCAAGATATTCCTGAACACATTGACATCGTGGATGTCTTTCGGCGCTCAGAATTTTTACCTGACGTTGCGCGTGATTTTGTTGAAACAGATGCGGATGTTTTCTGGGCTCAACAAGGTCTACAAAATGAAGAGGCTGAACAAATTTTGCGTGACAATGGTCGCAACCAAATCGTCATGGATCGTTGCATTAAAGTCGAGTATGCTTACAGTGGCTTAAGTCAGGAAAAATAGTAAATAAAAAAGCCATCGGGCTTTTTTTATTTATCTTAAAAACTTCCGAGGTAAAAGGCAACCGTATCCCCTTTTTTCAAATGAATATCTGCAGCACCTTTTTCGGCCATTTTACCGTTGACATCAAATAGCCAATATTTATTAGCCGCTTGATCTTGAGTTTTACCATCAATCGACGTGATAAAGCCACTTTTTTCCTCAATCTTAAAATTCTCTTTAAGCGCATCAAGTAAAGTTTGGTCTTTAATAATCGTGATTTTTTTCGTTTCATCGACTTTTTTATCGTTTTCAAAATCTAGCGTAATGGTTGCAGTATCTTGAGAAACGGTGCTTTTCTTTGGTGATTCAGCTTGCTTGCCACAGGCCACTAAAGAAACAGCAAATCCAGTTGCCACTAAAACCGTCACGGTTTTCTTAAAAGTTAAAGTTGTCATAATAGTCAAATCTCCTTATTCTATATTGTACTATGAATGATGGAAATGGCAAAATAAATTATTTTGTAGGAATGTTATAAGAAGGGGCTATAATCGCAACAGTTGCAAGACTTTATGCTCAAATCTTGAAAGAAAATGGCATTTTATCAAAGGGTGAATTATATGAAGTTGGACAATCTTTTTGAAACTGTCAGTCATCAAAAAGATTTTGGCGATGGGCGCTTTGTCAGAAATTTACTTGAAAAAGCTGAATTGAAACAAGCATCAAGACTTATTGCGTATGGCGTTGAAAACCTTTGCGAAGAAGATTTGACAACATTTGTGGCAGAGGATTTTGAAACACCACAGGAAATGTTGGTCTGTCAAGAACCAATCGGTTTTTTCTGCTAGTCCAGTTCAATAAACAGTCTTTGCAAATTTCTCTAAATAATGGTAATATAAAACCAGAAATAATGGTAATATAAAATCTAAAATAATGGTAATAGGTAAAAATAATGTATAAAAAAAGACTGATGGATAGCTTATTACAGGAGTATTTGGAAGATTTTCCTGCTGTTTTAATAGAAGGCGCTAAAGCTGTCGGTAAAACGTCAACTTGTCAAGAGTTTTCAAAAACTGAATATCACTTAGATATGCGTGAGCAATTAAGTATTGTGCAAGCGGATGCATCAATTTTATTTAGGCAAGAGTTGCCAGTTTTAATAGATGAATGGCAACGTTTTCCAGAGATTTGGGATATTGTTAGACGTGAAGTTGATGCTGATTTACCACTAGGTTCGGTCTTATTAACTGGTTCTTCTCCTAGTTTACATCAAGGTTTGCATAGCGGCTCTGGTCGGATTGAACGCTTAAAGATGAGACCATTTAGCATTGAAGAACGTGAACTGGCGGAACCTGTGATAACAATTAAGACCTTATTAACAGGTGTCGCATTGACTGTTAGTGGGAAAACGGCATTGACTTTATCTGATTATATAGATGAAATTTATAAATCAGGTTTTCCGGGTATTCGGGTTAGGAGTGAGCGTGCTATTAAAAGGTCTTTAGCAAGTTATATTGACAATATTATTGAACGAGATTTTCAGGAAAATAATATCATCGTGAGAAAGCCTAAAGCCTTAATGGCATGGCTAAAAACTTATGCAGCAGCGACTGCGACAACAACAAATTTTAAAATGATATTAGAGGCTGCCTTAGCGAATGAAAATATTTCGCCTTCAACTAAAACAGCGACTAGCTATAGAGATTTGTTGCAAAATATTGGTATCATTGAAGAATTGCAACCTTGGATAAAAATGGGGAAAATCTTTTCTAATATTGCCAAAGCACCGAAACATTTTTTGCTGGATCCAGCTTTAAGTGTTACACTTTTAAATATTACAAGAGAAACACTACTTGCTGGACAACCGCCTAAAGTAATTGGAACGCTTAACAAAAGTTTTTTGGGACAAATTTTTGAGTCATTTGTTTATCAAAGTTTGGCGGTTTATGCTGAGGTAAATGAGGCTGAATTATCACATTTTAGAACGAGTGACGGCACAAGAGAAATTGATTTTATCATTGAAAAAGATGATGTCATTGTTTTAATTGAAGTAAAATCTAAAAGTGCGATTACAACTCATGATGTTCGGCATCTAAATTGGTTTGAGGAGAAAGTTAAAGGTGAGTTCAAAGTTCAAAAAATAATTGTGACAACAGGTAGTCAAGCTTATACAAGACAAGACGGTGTTCATGTCGTACCCGTTGCCTTACTTGGCGCGATATAATAAGAAAATATAGAGATAGACATTCGTTTAACAAGCCTGTTATTTATAATATAGGGCAGTTAAAATGTCATAATTTAATGAATTAGATGACGGAACAATCAAATTGATGGAAGTATTCGCTGCATAGGGTAATTTATGGATATAAAAGTAATAGCTGAAAATATAGAGAAATTTCGTTCATCTGAATGTAACACTAAAGAAAATGGTAGATATCGGTCATGGGAAATTGTTTTCAAGGATTTTGATGAGCATCAAGATGACAAGGATTACGACTACCTAGCTCGTAGCTTAGCTTTATACCTTGCAAGTTGGGGGATGATGCGAGGGTCATCAAAATTATTGACGGATTATAATTATCTTATTCATATTCCAGCAGTGCAAATAATTTTAGTTGATTTTCCAGAATTAAAAAACTATCCTCAAAATGAAAAAGAGATTGATGCTTATGTCAGACTTGTCTGGAAGAAAATAACCGCTTTAAAAAATTATTATTCAAAGGTAGGTATTTCTCCAACAGATACCCTATTAACAAAAATAATGCTAGGAACCGAAGCAGCTACTCCTGCCTATGACCAATATTTTAAGAAATTTTTGAAAGCTAATGGCTTAACCCAAAAACTTGGGGAACAATCCTTAAAAGAAGTTTGGGCATTATGGTTTAAAATAAAATCTGATTTATCCAATGAGGTAGATTACCCACCAGTGAAGCTACTTGACATGGCTGGTTTTCAATATGGACAAGAGAATTAAGCACTCAGTAAATCGCTAATTTTTTGTTATCAAGACAATGCAGACACTTATATTTTATAGATAGAATTATCGTTAATGTTAAGAGGGAAAATATTTATTTTTGATAGATGGTGATTTAGTTACTATCCCCTAGTGAATTTTGGGCAAAATCAATCCCTCTAAAATCTGCTATAATAGAACTATTATGGATTAAGAAGGCTTATGCAAGAAGAACTATCGGAAATAAACCGATGGGAATAGTATAAAGATGAAATTTAAGAAAGAAGCCCAATGAACGATTTATTTGAAAGACTCATGGATCAGCTCAATATGCCAGCAGAAATTCGTCAGAATCCGGCATTTCGTGGCAATATTGACAAGGTTGAAGTTCATGCCATCAGTAAAGTCTGGCATTTTTATTTGAAGTTTCCAGCGATTTTACCGATTGACTTATATCGAGAGTTAGCCGATCGTCTTGAGCAGGCTTTTTCGGATATCGCGAAAACGCAAATGACGATTCTAACAGAGGATGGTCATTTTGATGAAGACTTGCTCAATAGCTATCTTCCTCTCATTTTTGATTTGCCGGGTTGCGATACGCCAAGTTTTACAGCGATTTTCAAGAAATATAAATTCATAGCGGTTGATGCATCTGCGACAGCTAAACTATTGGTGGGCGAATTGTCAAATCTGGAATATTTTGTCAAACATTATTTTCCAGTTATGGCGCAACATTATCAAAGTTTTGGGTTCACAGATTTACAGATTTTACCAGAGATTGACCATCAGCTAACGGATAAATTAGTCGCTGAGTATGAGAAAAAATCTGAGGAGGCGTTAGCAGATATTCTGGCTAACCAACCCGAAGCCCCTTTCCCAACAGATAATCAAGCCCCTACTCCAAAAGAGGCGGTTGCATCCCCTAATCACCTCACATTGGGCAAGGAAATTAAGGCGTCTGATACCGTGTTCCAAATGAAAGATGTGGTGACAGAAGAAGCCAATGTCGTTTTTGAAGGTTACGTTTTTGCGGCGGAACATAAGGTTTTTAAAAACCGTACGACCGGTAAAGAAAGCCATATGTTGGAAGTCAAGATGACGGACTACAGCAGTTCTTTTATCGTCCAAAAGTGGGGGCGTAAGCCTGAGGAGCAGGCCATGTTTGATATGGTCAAAAAAGGCATGTGGGTCAAGGTCAAGGGCAGCGTGCAGATGGATCAGTACAAGCATGAGTTGGTCATGAGTGCGCGTGATATGGTCGAAATCAAGGCGAAAAACGTTCGTAAGGATCTCATGCCCGAAGGGCAAAAACGGGTCGAATTCCATGCGCATACCAATATGTCAACCATGGATGCCATTCCAGATGTGTCTGATTTGGTTGCGCAAGCTGCGCGTTGGGGACATAAAGCCATCGCTATCACCGATCATGCTGGGGCGCAAAGTTTTCCGCATGCCCACTCGGCAGGTAAGAAAAATGGTGTCAAAATTATTTATGGGATTGAGGCAAACTTAGTCGAGGACAGGGTACCCATCACTTATAATGAAGATGACAGTAGCCTTTCAAATTCGACCTACGTTGTTTTTGACGTGGAAACGACCGGCCTTTCTGCCGTTTATAACAAATTGATTCAAGTTGCGGCATCCAAAATGCACAAAGGTAATGTCATTGAACAATTCGATGAATTCATTGACCCGGGACATCCGCTGAGCGAATTTACGACACAGCTGACAGGGATTACTGATGACATGGTCAGAGGCTCTAAACCACTAGAACAAGTCTTAAAAGCATTCCAAGCATTTTGTCAGGGCAGCATTCTTGTTGCGCATAATGCGACCTTTGACGTTGGGTTCATGAATATGAACTATCAGCGTCATGATTTGCCGGTGATTACACAACCGGTTATTGATACTTTAGAGTTTGCGCGTAATCTCTATCCTGAATTCAAGCGTCATGGCTTGGGGCCTTTGACGAAACGTTTCCAAGTTTCTCTCGAAAGTCATCACTTGGCCAATTTCGATGCGGAAGCAACGGGTCGTTTACTCTTTATTTTCTTAAAGGATGCCAAAGAGAAATTTGGCATTGAGTTATTAAGCGATTTGAATACAAAAGTTGTAGATGCAGATTCCTATAAACGTGCGCGAGTCAAGCACGCAACGATTTATGCCAAAACTCAAGATGGTCTGAAAAATCTTTTTAAACTCATCTCCTACTCAAATGTCAACTACTTTTCAGGTGTGCCAAGGATTCCAAAATCAGTCCTTGAAGCACACCGTGAAGGTTTGATTATCGGATCAGCTTGTTCTGAGGGTGAAGTTTTTGAGGCGGTCACCAACAAATCTTTTGATGATGCTTTGAAGGTTGCGGCTTACTATGATTTCATCGAAATCATGCCACCAGCTATTTACCGCCCTTTGATTGCCAAGGAAACCATCAAAGACGAAGTGGAACTCCAACGGATTTTGAAAGACATGATGCAGATTGCTGATAAATTGGGCAAGCCAGTCCTAGCAACAGGAAATGTCCACTATCTCAATCCAGAAGATGCCGTCTACCGTGAAATCATCGTTCGCTCTTTAGGTGCTGGTGCAATCATTAACCGACCTGTTGGTCGCGGTGAGCACGCTATGCCCGCACCATTGCCAGAAGTCCATTTTCGGACGACCAATGAAATGCTGGACGATTTTGCCTTCCTTGGAGCAGAAACGGCACGCCAGATTGTCATTGAAAATACGCAGAAAATGGCAGAGTCTTTCGATGTTCTGACGCCAGTCCGTGATGATCTCTATACACCTTACATTCCTGAGTCTGAGGAAAAAATGGCTCAGATGACTTATGAGAGAGCGCATGCGACTTATGGCAATCCTTTGCCAGATATTGTCGATTTGCGGATTGAAAAAGAGCTGAACTCGATTATCGGGAATGGCTTTTCCGTGATTTATTTGATTTCACAGATTCTAGTTCAGAGGTCTAATGAGCGGGGTTATCTCGTTGGATCGCGAGGGTCTGTCGGCTCCTCATTTGTCGCGACCATGACAGGGATTACTGAGGTTAATCCGCTGCCACCCCACTATGTTTGCCCAGAGTGCCAGTATTCCGAGTTCTTTACTGAGGGGCAATATGGCTCAGGCTTTGATATGCCAGAGAAACAATGCCCAGAATGTGGACACAGGCTCACAAAAGACGGACACGATATACCATTTGAAACTTTTCTAGGGTTCAAGGGGGATAAAGTACCCGATATCGACTTGAACTTTTCTGGTGCTGACCAACCGAGCGCCCATTTGGACGTCCGCGATATATTTGGCGAAGACTATGCCTTTCGTGCTGGAACCATTGGCACGGTGGCTGAAAAAACTGCCTTTGGTTTCGTCAAAGGCTATGAACGTGATTACGGTAAATTCTACCGTGGTGCTGAAATCGAGCGACTTGCAGCAGGGAGTACTGGTGTCAAACGGACGACGGGTCAGCATCCGGGCGGGATTATTGTTATTCCAGGTTATATGGATGTCTATGATTTCAGTCCCGTGGCCTATCCAGCCGAGGATGTCAATGCCGAGTGGAAAACGACTCACTTTGATTTCCACGCCATTCATGATAATATCCTCAAACTCGATATTCTGGGGCATGATGATCCAACCATGATTCGGAAACTCCAAGATTTATCGGGCATGGACGCCTCGACCATTCCCATGGATGACCCAGATGTCATGAAAATTTTTGCGGGAACAGAAGTTCTGGGTGTCACGCCTGAGCAGATTTTTTCTAAGACAGGGACTCTAGGTGTACCCGAAATGGGAACCAACTTCGTCCGTGGTATGCTAGAGGAAACCAAGCCTAGCACTTTCGCAGAATTACTCCAAATTTCCGGTCTCTCCCATGGGACGGATGTTTGGTTGGGAAATGCGCAAGAGTTAATCAAGCAAGGTATCGCTAATCTGGCAAATGTAATCGGCTGTCGAGACGATATCATGGTTTACCTGATTCACGCAGGGCTTAACGAGTCAATGGCATTTACGATCATGGAGCGAGTGCGTAAGGGCTTGTGGAATAAGATTGACGATGAGGAGCGTGAAACCTATATCGCTGCCATGCGTGAAAACAATGTCCCAGAGTGGTACATCGATTCATGTAGTAAAATCAAATACATGTTCCCCAAAGCCCATGCGGCGGCCTATATCATGATGGCGCTCCGTGTTGCCTATTTCAAGGTGCACATGCCGATTTACTACTACTGTGCCTGGTTTTCTATCCGTGCCAATGCCTTTGACCTTAAAGTCATGGGGGACGGCTTAACCGCCGTCAAAGCTAAAATGCAGGAAATCAAGGCCAAGGGCTTTGATGCTAGTAATGTCGAAAATGCGCTATTTGGGACGCTAGAATTATGTAATGAAATGTTAGAGCGAGGCTTTAAATTTGGTAAGCTAGACCTTTATCGTAGTGAGGCAAGCGATTTTATCATAGAAGGTGATACGCTGATCCCGCCATTTTCTGCCATGGATGGGCTTGGTGGCAATGTCGCTAAGCAAATCGTAGAGGCACGCAAGGCTGGAGAGTTTTTGAGCAAAACAGAACTCCGAAAACGTGCAGGTGTCTCTCAAACATTAGTTGAGAAGATGGATGAAATGGGCATTCTCGGCAATATGCCAGAGGATAATCAGTTGAGCTTGTTTGATGACTTATTTTAAACAATAAAGTTAAAAAATTCGTGAGCAATCACGGATTTTTTTCGTATATAAAAGTAGGAGGCAAAATGATGATAAAGGAAATGGCGCAGACAGTATTGGCAGAAGCTGCGGATTTTGGTGCCAATGATATTTACGTATTGCCGGTCGAAAAAGGCTTTTCAGTTGTTTTTAGAAAGTCAACACATCGATATAATTACCTGCTACTCTCAAATGCTGATGGTCAAAGTCTCATCTCTCATTTTAAGTTTACAGCTGGCATGAATGTTGGCGAAAAGCGGCGACCACAACTTGGAGCTTGTTTGTATGATTTTTCAGGCAAAAAAATTCGACTGCGACTATCTTCAGCAGGTGATTTTGAGAACCGTGAAAGCCTAGTGATTCGGATTTTACATCATGTAGATAGACCGCTCGTTTTTTGGTTTGATACAGACTTGCAACAGGTTGAAAATTTAGTGACTAAGCGAGGTCTTTATCTATTTTCAGGACCAGTCGGTTCTGGCAAAACGACGCTGATGCATTATATTGCAAAGCAAAAATTCTCAGGTCAACAGGTGATTACGATAGAAGATCCAGTAGAAATTGTCTCACCTGACTTACTGCAGTTTCAGCTGAATGAGGTGATTGGCAATACCTATGATAGTTTGATTAAGTTATCCTTGCGTCATATGCCTGACCTTGTAATTGTCGGTGAAATTAGAGATAGGGAAACTGCACGAGCAGTCATGAGAGCGAGCTTGACCGGCTATACTGTCTTTTCAACAATTCATGCTAAGTCAATTTCAGGTGTTGATGCAAGACTTCTGGAGCTTGGTGTAACGAGAGAAGAAATCAAAAATTCGCTATCAGGTGTTGTCTATCAACGGTTGATTGCTGGAAAGGGGGTGTTAGATAGTGCCGACAAAGCATTCGAAAAGCATACTAACGACAAGTGGCATACCAAAATTGAAAAATTGGTTACAGATGGACATCTCACACCTAGTCAGGCGGAAACGGAAAAAATTAGCGATTAAACAGCAAGTTAAGTTGATGCAACTCATGACGAATCTTTTTTCAAGTGGTTTTCATTTAGCAGAAATTGTCGATTTTTTAGCTCGTTCGAAGTTGGTAGAGTCAAAATTTGTGACGACCATGCGAGAGGGGTTATCAAATGGTAAAAGCCTTTCAGAAATTCTAAATGAATTACGTTTTTCAAACTCAGTCATTACACAAGTCGCTTTGGCAGATTATCATGGGAATACGCAGCAAACGTTACAGTTGATAACAGAAAATTTGACAAAAATGCAGAAAGTTAGACAAAAATTGGTAACAGTAGCGACTTATCCTATTATTTTGCTTGTTTTTCTGATTGTCATCGTGCTTGGTTTAAAAACTTATTTGCTACCGCAAGTGGAGGCTAATAATTTTGCGGGTGAAGTGATTAATGTCCTACCGTGGCTATTTATCGGCTTTGGTGTCATGTTAACTGGTCTTGCACTAGGGATGGCGCGATATTTCAAGACAACATCACCCTTACGTAATATTCAAAAAATAGGGCATTTTCCTTTAGTTCGAACTTATTTGAAACTCTATTTATCGGCTTTTTATGCGAGAGAATGGGGAAATTTGATTAAGCAGGGGTTGGAGATGCGGCAAATCTTTGCAATGATGACTGAACAAAATAATCAACTTTTTCGGGAAATGGGTCAAGACTTGCTAAACGCCATGGCGTTAGGTCAAGAATTTCACGAGAAAATTCATCGTTATCCTTTTTTCACACCAGAATTGGCATTGATTATCGAATATGGGGACATGAAAGCCAAGCTAGGCGATGAATTACTTGTCTATGCGGACGAATCATGGACCAAATTTTTTGAAAAGGTTGAAAAAACGATGACGCTTATCCAGCCGTTAGTCTTTTTATTTGTAGCTCTGATGATTGTCCTGATTTATGCAGCAATGTTGTTACCGATTTATGCTCAGATGGAACTAGGAATGTAGTTTGAGACGGTAGGGCTTAGTTCGTGAAAGCCTAAGTTATCAGGCGTAACGCTAATACAGAAAGGAAAAAGATGAAAGAAAATTCAATTTTTAGTAAGATAAAGCAAAAACAGGTCGCTGGATTCACTTTGGTGGAAATGTTAATCGTCCTACTTATTATCAGTGTTCTGATTTTGCTGTTTGTGCCGAACCTCTCCAAGCAAAAAGAGGCGGTCAAAAATACAGGTAATGGGGCGGTTGTGAAAGTGATTCATTCACAAGCTGAGCTTTATAAATTGGACCATACAGATGAAGCTACACTAAGCAAGTTGGTTGGTAATGGCAATATCACGCAAAAGCAGGCGGATGCTTATAATGAATACTACAAGAAAAATACATCTGAAACACGTGATATTGCCAATTAGAGCTTTCACTTTATTTGAGAGTTTGTTGACGTTAACACTTACTTGTTTTGTAGTTTTAATGTTCTCGGCGACCTTACAGAAAACTGTTCATATTATTCGAGGGGAGTTATTTGTCTTGCAATTTGAAATGATTTTGAAAAATCAGCAGGCACAGGCTGTTACAAATGCTGAGCCTAGAAGTCTCTCATCATTCAAAGGGGTAGTCAAAGTCAATGGTGTAAGGCAACCTGTTCCTAAAGAAACGACATTCTCGGATTTCGAGGTTACTTTTAAGGAAAACGGTAATATTCAGTCAATCAAGGATGCTAAAATCGTGATTTCGTTGCCTTATGAGAGCGAGAAGCAAATCACTTATCAGTTACAGCTAGGAAGTGGACAATATAAGAAAACAACAAGTTAAGGGCTATATTTTATTGGAGAGTCTCATAGCTATGGCGTTGTTAGCGGTGTTATCCAGCGTGGTAGTGACAGAAGTTTCAGTTAGTCGTGCACAAGTGGTTAGGCAAAATCAAGCTATTGAGGTCTTAAATGTGGGGGTGATGGCGTTTGATAGTAAGCAAACCAATTTGCATGAAAATGGTGTTAGCGTGACGGTGACACGGACGGATAAAACGGTGGTATTAGAAAATGCTGGGCAGGAGGTATTGCGTCTTGAAATTCTGCAAGAAACGCCTTAGAGCTTTCACTTTACTGGAATGTCTGGTGGCGCTTTTATCAATCAGCTTATCGATGCTTGTGATTCAGGGGATGACGGTACTGGTGACGCAAGAGTTTAAAGCCATTCGGCAATCAGATGACAAAAATTGGCAAAACTTTTCAAATCTACTAAGACGAGAACTTGAAAATGCTGAGCTGGACAAGGTGACAAAATATTTTCTCTATGTGCAGACGCCTAATGGGTCAAGACGCTTTGGGATGAAAACAGGGTCGGATGATTTTCGAAAAACCAATGAGCAAGGACAAGGTTATCAGCCAATGATTTATGGGGTATCTTCTGCTGAGTTTTCAAATGACGGTAACGTTGTCACTATTCATATAACGTTTAGCAAAGGAGGTGAACGAAGATTTATTTACGCATTTTCAAATGTCAAGTGAAAGCAGGTATTATGCTTTATGCTTTAGTGATGGCAGTCATATTCGGAATGATTTTAAGTTTCTATCTGAGTGCTGTAATTGACAATCAAAAAAATCTGATAACTCAGAAAGCTTTTTTAAGCGCGCAACTGATGGCTAGGATGACACAGGCGCGGGTTGTTAAGCAAAAATCAGGTCAAATTCGATTTAATACTGGCATCTCTGAGTATCAACAAATGGGCAATGTCCTGAAAGTAACTGTTCGCTTAGAAAATGCAAGAACTTATCATTTTGAATTACCGAATATGGTAAAATAGATGTATGGAAATTACAGAAAAAGCACCAGCTAAGATTAATCTTGGCTTGGACGTCCTAGGCAAGCGCGCTGATGGCTATCATGAGCTCGACATGATTATGACTAGTGTTGATTTGGCGGATCGTATCACGGTAAGAGAACTTGAGAATGAGCAGGTGATTCGTTTACAATCCAACTCTAGTTTTGTCCCTCTTAACAAAAAAAATCACGCCTATAAAGCAGCCGTGGTTATGAAAAAGGCCTTCGGTATTAAAAAAGGTGTCGAGATTTATATTGATAAAAAAACGCCAGTTGCAGCAGGACTAGCAGGTGGGTCATCAGATGCGGCAGCGACTTTGCGTGCGCTCAATCAACTTTGGCAGCTTAATTTAACAACGCAAGAGTTGGCAAAATTAGGGGAGCAGATAGGTTCAGATGTTCCGTATTGCGTGTATGGTCAAACGGCACGCGTGACGGGACGAGGTGAACACGTCCGACCAATTGATAATCCGAAAAAATTCTGGGTGATTCTTGTGAAACCATCATTTGGCGTTTCAACACCTGAAATTTTTCGGCATGTCGAGATGGATAAAATTCAACATCCCAATATTGACGCCCTGGAAAATGCAGTCGTCAATTCTGATTTTGATGCCCTACTTCAAAATCTTGGCAATGCATTAGAAGCTGTCACATTAGCTAAACATCCCTTGATTTCTAAGATTAAGGAGCGGTTATTGGCGAGTGGCGCAGATGCTGTTTTAATGAGTGGAAGTGGTCCAACTGTTTTTGCGCTTTGTCAACAAGAAAAAAAAGCGCAACGTATTTGTAACAGTATCAAAGGGTTTTGTGACGAAGTTTACCTGGTGAGAATGCTTTAGACTAATGCATTGTCAAGAGTATATTTAGGTCATTAGATGTTTTATTTGCAAAAGTTACTTCAAATTCATGATGATGTCAAAGGAGAGCGTTCAATAATGGAAAATTTAGCTTATTACAATGGAAAAGTCACGCACTTATCAGAAATGATGGTGCCATTTAATGATCGCTCGCATTTTTTCGGTGATGGTGTTTATGATGCTAGTGTTGCGAGAAATAGGATTATCTTTAAACTAGAGGATCATATAGAGCGTTTTTTCAATAGCATGGCACTTATTGACATTCAACCTGATTTTACAAAAAATGAGTTAAAAGAATTGTTACAAAACTTGTGTCAAAAGCTAGAAACAGGAGATTTGTTCGTTTATTTTCAGGTCAGTCGTGGTACAGCCGTCAGAAATCACAGCTATGATCGAACAATCAAACCCAACTTAGCCATTTATATGATACCTTGGACAGGCGATTTTTCTGGCAGTCGTCGTCTTAAACTGATGACCGCGCCAGATCACCGATTTGAGTTTTGTCACATTAAGACACTTAATCTGTTGCCCAATGTTCTAGCCACTCAAGCCGCGACAGCTCAAGGATTAGATGAGGTGGTTTATCATCGGGAGCAACGCGTGACAGAGTGCGCACATAGTAATATCAGCATCTTGACGAATGGTGTTTTCCAAACGGCACCACTAGACCATTGGATCTTACCAGGAATTGCGAGAAAGTATTTATTACTCGCTAGTCAATCGCTTGGTTTTGGTATTTCGGAAAAACCTTTCACCATTGAAGAAATGTTAGCAGCGGATGAAATTATTGTGTCAAGCTCGGGGACCCTCTGTGCACCGGTCTCAGAGATTGATGGGTGTGTCGTAGGTGGTAGAGATCCTGAAAGATTGCAACGACTCCAAACTAAAATTTATCAAGATTTTTTCAAGGAAACAGATATCGACTGAATCTGTTTTTTTTGATTGACATTTTTATCTAGGATGATATACTTAACTGGTAAAGGAAATGACAAGATATGAAAAAGAAAATACAATCGGTCAGTCAACAAGTTGATATGTTATTCACAAAAATCATGCAACTTGCTGAAAATAAACAAGAAGTGCTTTTGGGCAAATGTGAGTCTGATGCTGGACTGACAAACACACAAGAGCATATTTTGATGTTACTCTTACATGAAAAGTTAACCAATGCCAAACTCGCTGAAAAACTTAATATATCACCTGCCGCAGTGACTAAGGCATTAAAAAAATTACAGCAATTGCATTTAACGCATTCGGAAAAATCTTCTTCTGATGATCGGATTGTACTTTGGAGCCTTTCCGAAACAGGTCAACCGATTGCACAAGAACATGGTCATCATCATCAAGCTACACTTGCAACTTACGATCAGATTGCTGACGCATTTTCAGAAGAGGAACAGCGGACTATCGTTAAATTTCTGGAAAAATTGGAAAAGGAGTTCTAATGGATTATATCAAAGTAAACAATTTAAGCTTTGTCTACGATGCTGAACCAGTTCTGGAAAATGTTGCCTTTAGAATTAGTGCCGGTGAGTTTGTTACTTTGACGGGCGAAAATGGTGCGGCTAAATCGACACTTGTCAAAGCAACTTTGGGTATTATCAAGCCGAAAACAGGTGAGATTAAGATAGCTAAGCAGAATATTAAGGGTAAAAAACTAAGAGTTGCGTATCTGCCCCAACAAATCGCGAGTTTTAATGCTGGTTTTCCAAGTACGGTCAAAGAATTTGTGATTAGTGGTCGTTTTCCACGCAGTGGGTGGTTTAAACGTATCACGCAACATGATTTAGAACATGTTGAGAAATCACTGCGTTCTGTCGGCATGTGGGAACAACGTGATAAACGGATGGGTGCTTTGTCGGGTGGGCAAAAGCAACGTGTGGCGATTGCCAGAATGTTTGCGAGTGACCCGGATTTATTTATTTTGGACGAGCCAACGACAGGGATGGATGATGTCAGTCGTTCAGAATTTTACCGTCTGATGAGCCATGCCGCACATCGACATGGCAAAGCAGTTTTGATGATTACACACGATGCAGAAGATGTTAAAGCTTTTTCTGATCGTAACATTCATCTAGCACGTAAACAAAATACGCATTGGCGTTGTTTTAGTGTTCATGAAAACACAGCTGAACAAAGTAGCAAGGCATTAGAAAATAAGGAGGCAAGCGGTGTTTAGTTTATTTCAGTATGAATTCATGCAACGTGCTTTCTTAGCCATTGTTGCTATGTCTTTATTTGCACCACTTCTAGGTGTTTTCCTCGTTTTGCGTCGCCAAAGTTTAATGAGTGATACGCTCAGTCATGTTTCTTTGGCAGGTGTTGCTTTTGGTCTATTCATCGGGATATCTCCTAATCTCTCAACCATTGTTGTTGTGATTTTAGCAGCCATTCTCCTCGAATATCTGCGAACACTTTATCGTAACTTTTTGGAAGTAGCCACTGCTATTTTGATGAGTGTTGGTTTATCACTCGCTTTGATTTTTGCTAACACCGGTCGCGGGAAAGGCATTAATCTTGACCAATATCTCTTTGGCTCGATTGTGACAGTTTCCCAGACTCAAGTCATCTTGCTGGCGATTTTAGCAGCTATCGTCTTAGTCGTCTTTGTCCTTTTCATGCGCCCAATGTATGTCATGACTTTTGATGAAGACACGGCTTTCGTTGATGGTCTCCCTGTGAGACTTATGTCAACCTTGTTCAATGTTGTAACAGGAGTTGCTATTGCCTTGATGATTCCAGTTGCAGGTGCCCTATTAGTTTCAGCTATTATGGTCATGCCAGCATCTATCGCTATGCGAGTTGGGTTAACCTTTAAACGCGTTCTAATGTTCTCTGTCATCATCGGCTTCATCGGCATGCTAACAGGCCTAGTCATTTCCTATGAGAGTGGTGCACCAGCCAGCGCTACTATTACTCTTGTCTTTATCTTCGTCTTTGTTATGACGCTAAGTATAAGCAAACTGAAAACAACGTTCAAATAAAATAAAATAAAAAATCGTTACAGCTCAGTCTGTAACGATTTTTCTCATGACGCGCTCAAACGATTCAGAAACTGCCGTAACGCGGATTTTTTCTTTGGTAAATGGTTGACTGAGCTCAAGATGTTTCGCGTGTAACATTAAACGTGAGGCTTTGCGGCCTCTGTAAACAGTATCTCCTAAAATTGCATGTCCTAGACTGCTGAGATGTACGCGAATTTGGTGCGTCCGTCCTGTTTCAAGCTGACATCGAACCAGAGTATCAGCTGCAAAACGTTTCAAAACATGAAGATGCGTCACCGCACGCTGCCCACCTCGTGAGACGACCATTCGCCTTTTTTTATCATGACGGTCAGTTCCGATAGCTTGATTAATCGTTAACTTATTTTGGGTGAAACGTCCGGCACACAAGGCTTGATAAGTACGATGAATCTGTCTATCATGCAACATTTGATCTAAAATAGGTAGCACAAAAGGATTTTTGGCAAACAAAATGGCGCCAGAAGTTTCAAAATCTAAACGGTGGACGACATAAACGATTTGTCCGCAAGCCGCTGCGATGTGATTCTGTAAGGCGATTTCAGAGGTATCATTGCCATGCGTTTTCATATTTTCGGGTTTATTAACAATGACAAGATGATCATCTTCATATAAAATTAAAGATTTGCCAAGCTGTCTGTCACCAAGAATCAATTTTTTGTCTGGAAAATCTGCCACATCAAATATGACAGTAATTTGATCGCCACCACTAACTAGGTCAGAAAATTTGGCGATATCACCATTGATTAGGATATGTTGTTTAGTCCTCAAAAAATGTCGTTGTTTTTTTGGTACAAGCCATTCGGTCGTTAAAAGTTCTGCCACTGTCATTTTCTTTAAGTTGGTGGGGAGTTTTATCGTGAATTTCATGTAGCTATTATACCAAAAATATGCTATTCTATTTTAAAATAAATCATAAAATTTGGCGCCTGACATATCTTGTTTTACTTAATTAAATACTAGAAAGAACCTTATGTATTACTTAAAAATGAGTAACCTCGTTTTATCTTTTCTCTTAGAGCTCTACGCTCTTTTTATGTCAGGATACTGGGGACTGACATTCAAATTTGATAAGAGTTTAAATGTTCTAATTGGTTTATTAATACCGGTGATGTTAATGATTTTATGGGGGATACTTTGTGCGCCCTCGTCGGTCTATAGATTATCGGGGTTTAAATTGATTGCATTAAAAGTGCTGATATTTGGCGGGATTGCTTTATTATTGCTTAGTATGCACTATCCGAGGCAGGCTACCATTTTTGTTGTGCTTGTTGTCGTAAATCTGTCAATCAATGGCTATTTTAAAACGATATAATCTAATCGGTAATGATAGCTGTATTACCACTAACATCAACTTTGAGGTGCTTTGACTAAAATATGGTAGAATAAGATTATGATAGAAAATGAAGTAAAAAAATCAAGTTTAAGTCGATCACAAAAAAATGTTGATCCTGAATTAGATAGGAAAGTAAAAACAAAAAAACGACAATTTATTCCTGCGCCGATTAAGCGTTTTTGGAAACGGTATAATTTGACCAAAATCACAATTGCTTTGGTCCTTTTCATGGTACTATCTATTGCTAGCTATCTTCTTTTTCTAGCCAAAACAGCTGATGTTGAGACACTCAAGCAATCGATGGAAGCGCGGACGGAAATTATTGACAAAAACGGGCAGTCTGCAGGTGCCATGTACGGTCAAAAAGGAACGACGGTCAAATTTAATGAGATTTCAGATAATCTTAAAAATGCTGTCATTGCAACAGAGGATCGTTCTTTTTATGACAATAATGGGATTAACTTTAAGCGGACGCTTTTAGCAGTTGTAACTCTAGGAAAATTTGGTGGTGGGTCAACGATTACCCAACAGTTAGCTAAAAATGCTTTCCTATCTCAGAAACAAACCGTTGACCGTAAGGCTAAGGAATTATTTCTAGCCCTTGAAATTAATAAAAAGTACGATAAAAAAGATATTTTAACCATGTACCTGAATAATTCTTATTTTGGGAATGGGATATGGGGGATTCAGGATGCGAGTCTTAAATACTATGGTAAGTCAGCTAAGGATTTGTCAATAGAAGAGGCGGCGACGCTTGCGGGGATTCTCAAGTGGCCGGAAGTTTACAATCCTCTGTATAAGGAGGGAAAATTTGCTAAAGATCGTCGGGATACGGTCTTGCAAAATATGGTAAATGCGGGATATATTAAGCAAGCAGATGCTAAAGCAAATATGCAAATCGGGATTACGAGCAATTTGGCAGATGCTTATGTTGGTAAAGATGATAACTATAATTATCCGAGTTATTTCGATGCGGTGATTCAGGAAGCGATTAATGTCTATGGACTTACTGAACACGATATTTTAAATAATGGTTACAAGATATATACTGGTTTGGATCAGAATATGCAGACAGGAATGCAGACGACTTATGCAAATACCTATCAGTTTCCAGTCGCTGCAGATGGTGTCAGTGCTCAGTCTGCATCAGTTGCAATTAACCCGAGCACAGGGGAAGTGGAAGCGCTGATTGGACGGGTACCGACGACAGATAATAATAGTTTCCGTGGTTTTAACTTTGCAACGCAATCTGGTCGAAGTCCTGGTTCAACGATTAAACCTTTAGTTGTCTATACGCCAGCGATTGAGGCAGGATGGTCAATTAATAAGATGGTTCGTGATGAACCAATGGATTATGATGGCTGGCAACCGCTCAATGCGGATCGACAATGGCATGGTGATATGCCGATGTATCAAGCGCTTGCTAATTCTTATAATATTCCGGCGATTAATACTTTCAAAGCTATCGGCATTAAAACTGGTGTTGCTAAGGGCAAACAATTTGGTCTTAATTTGACAGACAAAAATGATACGTTAACGACAGCGCTTGGTGCGGGTGTTGAGACAAATCCATGGCAGATGGCGCAAGCCTATGCGACCTTTGCCAATGATGGGGTTATGAATGAGGCACATCTGATTAAAAAAATCGTCAGTGCATCTGGTACGACGATTGCAACTGCAAAAGTGAAATCAACGCGCGTGATTGATAGTCAAACGGCACAAAAAATGACCTCGATGATGTTAGGTACTTATACCAATGGTACAGGGATTTATGCAGCACCCTACGGTTATACCTTGGCAGGGAAAACCGGAACGAATGAAGACATTGATCAATGGGTTATCGGTTATACACCAGATGTTGTCATGACGCTTTGGCTAGGCTATGAAAACCCTGAGAGTGAGTTACATCGTTTGGATGATACATCTGCTGGCACGGCTTCGGAAGTATTCAGAACGATGGCAAGTACTATCTTACCTTATACGAATATTACGCAGTTCAAGGAAGAAAATGCCTATAGTTTAGCGGGGTTGAGCTCTGTTTCAACAGCAGCAGAAGATCCAGCTACCAGTGATGTTGTTGAAGATGCCAAGAATAAAGCCAAGGACATCACTGACAAAGCCAAATCTTTTACAGACAAAGCTGGCGAAAAAGCCAAAGAAGTTGGTGATAGCATTTGGGATCGTGTTAAGTCTTGGTTTGACTAATGTATGATATTCTGGTAAAATTATAAATTGGAGATAAATAGATGATTAAAAAAGCAAGCCTAGCTTGTACGGTCTGTGGATCGCGCAACTATTCAATAACTGTCAGCTCAAATGGACGCGATAAACGTCTTGAAGTTAATAAATTCTGCAAAACGTGTGGAAAATATACCCTGCATAAGGAGACTAGATAATGTTTAAATTTATCAATTCAATTGTTGCTGAAATGCGCCTTGTTACATGGCCAACACGCTCAGAAGCAGTAAAAGATTTTGGTATGGTCATTCAATACTCAATATTCTTCATGGTTTTCATCGTGATTTTTGACTGGCTTGTCAAGAGCGGTGTGACACAAGCTGTTAAATTATTGGTACCAATGATCAAATAATGTGGTATAATATTGGAAAAGGGCGAAAAGCCTTTTTCTTGTACCAAAAGGTACTCTAAATTGTCATAAAAGGTCGTCCCATCGGTCAGGCTATAAGCACCTCGGCGCTTATCTATTTATAAGGAGAACTATCATGTCAGACACATTTGAAGAAAACATTGAACAAGAAGCGGCAAAAGAGCAAGTTGTGAATTTTGACCAAGGTTGGTTTGTCATCCAAACCTATTCTGGTTATGAAAACAAAGTGAAAGAAAACTTGCTTGAACGCGCGCAAACTTACAATATGACGGATAATATCTTGCGCATCGAGATTCCGACAGAAACGGTTGACAAAGAAGTCAATGGTAAACGTAAAGAAGTAGAAGAAAATCTATTCCCAGGTTATGTTCTAGTTGAAATGAACATGACAGATGAAGCGTGGTTTGTCGTGCGTAATACGCCGAATGTGACAGGATTCGTTGGTTCCCATGGTAACCGATCAAAACCAACGCCTTTATTTGAAGAAGAAATTCAAGAAATTCTGCAAGGTATGGGTAAAGTCGTTCGTGAAATTACGTTTGACATCCATGTTGGTAAACGTGTCAAAATTATTGATGGTGCCTTCTCTGGATTTGAAGGTCCGATTACAGAAGTGAATGGCGATAAAGTGAAAGTAACGGTTGATATGTTTGGACGTGAAACACCTGTTGAACTTGATTTACAACAAATCGACGAGATTAGCTATTGATCCAGAGATGGGTACTAGTGTAAAAAGCTTCCTTTTTTGGAAGTTTTTTTGAAATATTCTGATAATTATGCTACAATATGACTAACCAAAATGCAATCATGAGGAGCCAAAAATGACTTTAATTTACCAATCAACGCGTGACAAAACTAATCAAGTAACTGCTAGTCAAGCCATTCTTCAAGGTCTTGCGACTGATGGAGGGCTCTACGTACCGACTGAAATACCAAATGTTAAGTTGGATTTTGAGATATTAAAAAATGCTAGCTATCAAGAAGTAGCGACGCTTGTTTTGTCCGCTTTTCTGGATGATTTCACAGCTGAGGAGATTGCTCACTGTGTGCACCATGCCTACGATGATAAATTTGATGATGCGGCAATTGCACCACTTGTTAAGTTGAATGGTCAGTATAACCTTGAATTGTTCCATGGTAATACCATTGCGTTCAAAGATATGGCGCTTTCTATTTTGCCTTATCTGATGACAACAGCTGCCAAGAAACACGATGTTGACCGTGAAATTGTCATTTTAACGGCAACTTCTGGGGATACTGGTAAAGCTGCAATGGCTGGCTTTGCGGATGTGCCTGGCACAAAAATTGTTGTTTTCTATCCAAAAGATGGGGTTTCTAAAATTCAAGAGCATCAAATGACGACTCAAGTTGGCAAAAATGTTAAGGTTATCGCTATTGACGGTAATTTTGATAATGCTCAAACTAATGTTAAGGCTATGTTTAATAATGAGGCCTTACGTGACAAGATGTTTGCTAATGGCAAACAATTTTCGAGTGCAAATTCAATGAACATTGGCCGTCTAGTACCACAGATTGCTTACTATGTTTACGCCTATGCGCAACTTGTTAAATCAAATGAAATTGAAAATGGAGCTGAAATCAACTTCACTGTACCGACAGGTAATTTTGGGAATATTTTAGCGGGATACTATGCCAAACAAATTGGTTTACCTGTTGGTAAATTAATCTGTGCCTCTAATGAAAATAATGTCCTGACTGACTTTTTCCGTACAGGTACCTATGATAAAAATCGTGATTTCTTTGTGACTAGCTCTCCTTCAATGGACATCTTGGTCTCATCTAATTTGGAACGATTGATTTTCCATTTGACTGGTGATAACGATGTGGCGACATCCGAGTTGATGACAAGTTTAAATACAACTGGTCTCTACAAAATCAGTGATGATATGTTAGCAGAGTTGACAGGATTTTATGCAGATTTTGCAGATGAAGGTGATATTTCAGAAGAAATCGCTGCAACTTTCAAAGGTGATCACTATGTTGAAGACCCACACACAGCGGTTGCGAGTGCTGTATACAAAAAATACCTTGCTGAAACGCAAGATAAAACACCAACTGTCATTGTTTCGACGGCTAGTCCATATAAATTTCCAAAAGTTGTTGTTGAAAGCCTGACGCCATTGACAGGGGAAGAAGACGATTTTGATTTAGTTAAAAAACTTGAAGAAATTTCAGGTACACCTTTGCCAAAAGCGGTCTCAGAACTATTTGATGCGCCAGTTTTACATGATACAGTGGTTCCTGCTGCTGAAATGCAATCAGCTGTTGAGCGCTATTTAGCGTTAGATTAATAATTTGTATTGAGAATAGAAGAAAGACCTCAGAAATTAATCTGAGGTCTTTCTTCTATAATAATATAGGTGATTATTTTTGTTTTAATAGATCACGGATTTCTTTCAATGTTTCGACTTCTTCATTGATAGCAGCAACTTCTTCATTTTCTTCTGTTTTGTTAGCAGCGAATAATTTATTAACTGTTTTGATAATGATAAAAACAATAAAAGCCGTAATCAAAAAATTCAAGACGTCGTTCAAAAATTTACCATAAGCGAATGTTGCATTGCCTAACTTGAAACTAAGTTGGGCTAAAGCACCATCTTGAACGAAAATGCCAATGAGTGGATTAATGAGGTTATCAACTAATGATTTGACGATGGCAGTAAACGCACCCCCGATAATGACCCCAACAGCCAAGTCAAGAACGTTACCACGCAAAATAAATGCTTTAAATTCTTTTAACACTATGTTTCCTCCTATATATTATGTAGTCTAATTATATCATAAAGGACACTGTAAAGGGATGTGCAAAGCAGTTAGAAAAAAATAGATGAAAAGCTTGCAAATAGTCAAGCATTCTGTTATCATAGATAAGTACTGCGTAAAGCGTTGTATGTAGCTGTGAAGCGAGAGGTTGTGATACACCCGGAGGCGTTGCCACGCATCCTGTATTAGTTTTCTCGTGGAGCTAGCCTATTCTAAGAAATAGACGAGAGGAGAAAAAATGGCAAACAAAAAAATCCGCATTCGTTTGAAAGCGTACGAACATGGTATTCTTGATCAAGCGGCTGAAAAAATCGTAGAAACTGCGAAACGTACTGACGCATCTGTAGCAGGTCCAATCCCGCTTCCAACAGATCGTTCAGTTTACACAATCATCCGTGCGACTCACAAATACAAAGACTCGCGTGAACAATTCGAAATGCGTACACACAAACGTTTGATCGACATTATTAACCCAACACAAAAAACTGTTGATGGCTTGATGAAACTCGACTTACCAAGTGGCGTAAACATCGAAATTAAATTATAAGGAAAGGAACTCTAATGACAAAAGGAATCTTAGGGAAAAAAGTGGGAATGACCCAAATTTTCACCGAAACTGGCGAATTAATCCCAGTAACTGTCATTGAAGCTGCAGCTAACGTTGTGCTTCAAGTCAAAACAGTCGCAACTGATGGCTACGAAGCTGTTCAAGTTGGTTTTGATGACAAACGTGAAGTTTTGAGTAACAAACCTGCCAAAGGCCATGTTGCAAAAGCAAACACTGCTCCTAAGCGCTTCATTCGTGAATTCAAGAACATTGAAGGCTTAGAAGTAGGCGCTGAATTGACAGTAGAACAATTTGAAGCTGGAGATGTTGTTGACGTCACTGGTACGACTAAAGGTAAAGGTTTCCAAGGGGTTATTAAACGCCACGGACAATCACGCGGGCCAATGGCTCACGGTTCACGTTACCACCGTCGTCCAGGGTCAATGGGTCCTGTTGCACCTAACCGTGTATTCAAAAATAAACACCTTGCAGGTCGCATGGGTGGCAACCGCGTAACAGTTCAAAACCTAGTTATCGTACAAGTTGTCCCTGAAAAAAATGTTATCCTTGTTAAAGGTAATGTCCCAGGTGCTAAGAAATCACTTATCACAGTTAAATCAGCTATTAAAGCTAAATAATAAAGAAAGGAGATAAGTTAAAAATGACTAACGTATCATTATTTAAACAAGACGGATCGCAAGCTGGCGATATCACATTGAACGATGCAGTCTTTGGTATTGAACCAAATGAATCTGTTGTCTTCGACGTCATCCTAAGCCAACGTGCTAGCCTTCGTCAAGGTACTCACGCAGTTAAAAACCGTTCAGCAGTACGCGGTGGTGGTAAAAAACCATGGCGTCAAAAAGGAACTGGCCGTGCACGTCAAGGTTCTATCCGCTCACCACAATGGCGTGGCGGTGGCGTCGTCTTCGGACCAACACCACGTTCATACGGTTACAAATTGCCACAAAAAGTTCGTCAACTTGCACTTAAATCAGTTTATTCTGAAAAAGTTGCAGAAAACAAACTCGTGGCAGTTGATGCGCTGAACTTCGACGCACCAAAAACTGCAGAATTTGTAAAAGTTCTTGAAGCATTGGCAATCGAACGTAAAGTTCTTGTTATCTTCGAAAACGAAGGAAATAAATTCGCTGAATTGTCTGCACGTAACATTCCAAATGTTCAAGTCACAACTGCTAACTCAGCATCTGTTCTTGATATCGTAAACAACGATAAAATTTTGGTGACACAAGCAGCTCTATCTCAAATTGAGGAGGTTCTTGCATAATGTCATTGTACGACGTAATCAAAAAACCAATCATCACTGAAAGCTCAATGCTTGCAATGGATGAAAAAAAATATACCTTTGAAGTTGATGGGCGTGCCCACAAACTTTTGATCAAACAAGCTGTTGAAGCTGCGTTTGAAGGGGTTAAAGTTGCTTCTGTTAACACTGTCAATGTGAAACCTAAAGCGAAACGCGTAGGTAAATACACAGGTTATACAAACAAAGTGAAGAAAGCTATCGTGACCCTGACGGCTGATTCTAAAAACATTGAAATTTTCGGGGAATAAGAAAGGAGTAATCAGTGGGTATTAAAGTATACAAACCGACGACCAACGGTCGTCGTAACATGACAAGCCTTGACTTTGCTGAAATTACGACTAACAAACCTGAGAAATCATTGTTGGTATCACTTAAAAGCAAAGCCGGCCGTAACAACAACGGACGCATCACAGTACGTCATCAAGGTGGTGGACACAAACGTCATTATCGTGTGATTGACTTTAAACGTAATCACGATGATGTCGTTGCTAAAGTTGCAACTATCGAATACGATCCAAACCGTTCAGCAAACATCGCTTTGGTTGTTTATGCTGATGGTATTAAAACGTACATCCTTGCACCTAAAGGTCTTGTTGTTGGTCAAACAATCGTTTCTGGCCCAACAGCCGACATCAAAACTGGTAACGCTTTGCCACTTGCAAACATTCCAGTAGGTACATTGATTCACAACATTGAATTGAAACCTGGTAAAGGTGGACAATTGGTGCGTTCAGCTGGTGCTTCTGCGCAAGTACTTGGTCAAGAAGGTAAATACACACTCGTGCGTTTACAATCTGGCGAAGTTCGCATGATTCTTTCAACTGCACGTGCAACAATCGGTGTTGTCGGTAATGGTGAGCATAGTCTTGTCAATATCGGTAAAGCTGGTCGTAACCGTTGGAAGGGTATCCGTCCAACAGTCCGCGGTTCAGTAATGAACCCGAACGATCACCCACACGGTGGTGGTGAAGGTAAACAACCAGTTGGTCGTAAATCTCCATCTACACCATGGGGCAAACCAGCACTTGGTCTTAAAACACGTAATAAGAAAGCTAGATCTAGCAAACTTATTGTTCGTCGTAAAAACCAAAAATAATCTATCCGCCAGCTCCGGCGTAGCACCGGCAGTGGTTCTAATACAAGTTGTTCAAATATTTAGTTTGAACAACTAAACATTAAAGGAGAAACCATAACACATGGGACGCAGTCTTAAAAAAGGCCCTTTCGTCGATGATCATTTGATGAAAAAGGTTGTTGCTCAAGAAGGCAACGAAAAGAAAACAGTTATTAAAACTTGGTCACGTCGTTCTACGATCTTCCCTAACTTCATCGGTTACACGATTGCAGTTTATGATGGTCGCAAACACGTTCCAGTATATATCCAAGAAGACATGGTAGGACACAAATTGGGTGAATTCGCACCAACACGTACTTACCGTGGCCACGCAGCAGACGATAAAAAGACACGTCGTTAATTTATAGAGGAGGAAAAAAATGGCAGAAATTACTTCAGCTAAAGCAACTGCTCGTACAGTCCGCGTTTCACCTCGTAAATCACGTCTTGTAATCGACTTGATTCGTGGGAAAAACGTTGCAGATGCTATCGCAACACTTAAATTCACACCGACTAAAGCAGCAAATGAGATTGAGAATGTATTGAACTCTGCAATCGCAAACGCTGAAAATAACTTTGGTCTTGAAAAAGCAAACCTTTTTGTTTCAGAAGCCTACATTAATGAAGGCCCAACAATGAAACGTTTCCGTCCACGGGCTAAAGGTTCTGCTTCACCAATTAACAAACGCACAAGCCACATCACTGTGGTTGTGACAGAAAAATAAGGAGGTAAAATCGTGGGTCAAAAAGTACATCCTATTGGTATGCGTGTCGGCATCATTCGTGACTGGGACGCAAAATGGTATGCTGAAAAAGAATACGCAAGTTACCTCCATGAGGACCTTGCAATCCGTAAACTTGTTCAAACTAAACTTGCGGATGCTTCAGTTTCAACTATCGAAACTGAACGTGCTGTTAACAAAGTCATCGTGACTTTGCACACAGCTAAACCAGGTATGGTGATCGGTAAATCAGGCGCTAGCGTTGATGCACTTCGTGCAGAATTAAACGCTTTGACTGGTAAACAAGTTCACATCAACATCGTTGAAATCAAAAAACCTGACCTTGATGCTCACCTTGTCGGTGAAGGGATCGCGCGTCAACTTGAACAACGTGTTGCTTTCCGTCGTGCTCAAAAACAAGCGATCCAACGTACGATGCGTGCTGGTGCCAAAGGTATCAAAACGCAAGTATCTGGTCGTTTGAATGGTGCAGATATTGCCCGTGCTGAAGGCTATTCAGAAGGAACAGTGCCATTGCACACACTCCGTGCTGATATTGACTACGCATGGGAAGAAGCAGATACAACTTATGGTAAACTTGGCGTTAAAGTTTGGATTTACCGTGGTGAAATCTTGCCAACTAAAAAATCAGTGAAAGGAGACAAATAATGTTAGTACCTAAACGTGTGAAACACCGCCGCGAATTCCGTGGTAAAATGCGTGGGGAAGCTAAAGGCGGCAAAGAAGTCGCATTTGGTGAATTTGGTCTCCAAGCAACAACTTCTCACTGGATCACAAACCGTCAAATCGAGGCAGCTCGTATTGCCATGACACGTTACATGAAACGTGGTGGTAAAGTTTGGATCAAAATCTTCCCTCATAAATCTTATACTGCAAAAGCTATCGGGGTCCGTATGGGTTCTGGTAAAGGGGCACCTGAAGGTTGGGTTTCTCCAGTTAAACGCGGTAAAGTAATGTTCGAAATCGCAGGTGTTTCTGAAGAAGTCGCTCGCGAAGCATTACGTCTTGCATCACACAAACTGCCTGTTAAAACTAAGTTTGTAAAACGTGCTGAGGAGGAAACAAATGAAGCTTAATGAAGTAAAATCACTTTTGACAGAACTTCGTGGTCTTTCAGCTGAAGAACTCGCAACACGCGAACAAGATTTGAAAAAAGAATTGTTCGACTTGCGTTTCCAAGCAGCTGCTGGTCAGCTTGAAAACACTGTCCGCCTCAACGAAGTTAAGAAAACAATTGCTCGCGTGAAAACTGTTCAACGCGAAGCGAAATAATAGATAGGGAGAAACCTTTAAAATGGAACGTAATCAACGTAAAGTTTATCAAGGCCGCGTGGTTTCTGACAAAATGGATAAAACCATCACTGTTGTCATCGAAACAAAACGTAACCACCCTGTCTATGGTAAACGTATTAACTACTCTAAAAAATTGAAAGCTCACGACGAAAACAACTCAGCTAAAACTGGTGATATCGTTCGCGTGATGGAAACTCGTCCTTTGTCAAAAGACAAACGTTTCCGTCTTGTTGAAATCGTTGAAGAAGCAGTCATCATCTAACATTCTAAAAGGAGGAATTTGCTGTGATTCAATCAGAATCTCGTTTGAAAGTTGCTGATAACAGCGGTGCCAAAGAAATTCTTGCTATCAAAGTCCTGGGTGGCTCTGGTCGTAAATTCGCTGGTATCGGTGATGTTATTGTTGCATCTGTAAAATCTGCAGCTCCTGGCGGAGTTGTTAAAAAAGGTGAAGTTGTCAAAGCGGTTATCGTGCGTACAAAATCAGGCGCACGTCGTACAGACGGTTCATACATTAAGTTCGACGAAAACGCTGCTGTTATCATTAAAGATGACAAAACGCCTCGTGGAACACGTATCTTTGGCCCAGTTGCTCGCGAATTACGTGAAGGTAACTTCATGAAAATCGTATCATTGGCACCAGAAGTACTTTAAGCTTTAAATTCATTTTTAAAACTTAAACCAACAAAACACAAACACAGTCCCCTTGTGCTATACTCGTTTAAACATAAAATCAAAACAGATTTTGACTAGTTTTAGCGAACTCATCGTTAACCGAATGTAACGCATACTAATATGGTTGCGACTGGTTTACTTGATTTGTCTAAAACTATTTCAAGATTTTACGATTCGGTTTCATACTTAAACGAGTATATAAGGGTGTCGCAATTCGCGACGTAAGAAAATTAGGAGAAAATTCAAATGTTTGTAAAAACAGGTGATACTGTCAAAGTCATCGCAGGTAAAAGCCGCGGTTTGACTGGTAAAGTCATTAAAGCTTTGCCAAAGGCTAACAAAGTTGTTGTTGAGGGTGCTAACATGATCAAAAAACACCAAAAACCAAACAACGAAAATCCAAACGGTGCGATTCTTGAACTTGAAGCGCCTATCCATGTGTCAAACGTACAAGTACTTGACAAAAATGGTGTAGCTGGCCGTGTTGGTTATAAAGTTGAAGGCGACAAAAAAGTGCGTTACAACAAAAAATCTGGCGAAATCCTAGATTAATAGACACGGAAAGGAGAATATAATGACTAATCGTTTGAAAGAAAAATACACTAACGAAGTAATCCCAGCGTTGACTGAACAATTCAACTACACATCTGTTATGGCTGTGCCAAAAGTTGATAAAATCGTCCTCAACATGGGTGTTGGTGATGCAGTAAACAACTCAAAAAACCTTGATAAAGCAGTTGCTGAATTAGCTTTAATCTCTGGTCAAAAACCATTGATCACAAAAGCTAAGAAATCAATCGCTGGTTTCCGTTTGCGTGAAGGCGTAGCGATCGGAGCAAAAGTAACACTCCGTGGCGAACGTATGTACGAATTTCTTGATAAATTGGTAACTGTCTCTCTTCCACGTGTCCGTGACTTCCATGGTGTGTCAAACAAAGCGTTTGACGGCCGCGGTAACTACACGCTAGGTGTGAAAGAACAGCTTATCTTCCCAGAAATTACGTATGATAACGTAGATAAAGTACGTGGTTTGGATGTTGTGATTGTAACAACAGCTAACACTGACGAAGAATCACGTGAATTGCTTGCTAAACTCGGCATGCCTTTCGCTAAATAATATAGGAGGTAAATATCTTGGCTAAAAAATCAATGATTGCAAAGAACAAGCGTCCAGCTAAGTTCACAACGCAAGCGTACACACGTTGCGAAAAATGTGGTCGTCCACATTCAGTATACCGTAAATTCCAACTTTGCCGTATTTGCTTCCGTGAATTGGCATATAAAGGGCAAATCCCAGGCGTTAAAAAAGCATCTTGGTAATTTTTGACGCTGTCTGCTTCGTTGGTGTTCAGCTCACAACCGCAAGGTTGCGTTGCTTCCACCGCCTTGCAGACAACGCCAAAAACTTTACTTAGCATTTGCTTTGTGGAGACCTTGCTTTTTGAATGATGGGCTTAGGTTACCTAAGTTTCTGAACTCTGGTATTTATAAATCCGCTAGCGTTTGCTAGTGGAGTCGTTAATGAACAAGTGATGTTCGCATCAAACTATTCATAATAGGAGAAAAATTAAAATGGTAATGACAGATCCAATCGCAGATTTCCTCACTCGCATTCGTAACGCTAACATGCGTAAATTCGAAGTTGTTGAAGCACCTGCATCAAAAATCAAACGCGATATCGCAAACATCCTCAAAACTGAAGGTTATGTTAAAGACGTAGAATTCATCGAAGATGATAAACAAGGTATCATCCGTGTTTTCCTTAAATACGGTAAAGATGGTGAAAAAGTTATCACTAACTTGAAACGTATCTCTAAACCTGGTTTACGTGTTTACGTGAAATCTGGTGAAGTACCTAAAGTCCTTAACGGTCTTGGTACAGCTGTGATTTCAACTTCTGAAGGTGTTGTGACTGATAAAGCAGCTCGCGCGAAAAACATTGGTGGAGAAGTTCTCGCTTACGTTTGGTAAGAATTGGTTTCCAATTCTATCTGCAACTGGAAACTCGTTAGATTTTCTAGCGAAACCCGTGAAAACTGTTAAGCAATGGTGTAAGCCGTTGCTTAACTGACAATTTAACAGGAGACAAACATGTCACGTATTGGTAATAAAATCATTACTATCCCTGCTGGCGTTGAGGTTAAACTTGACGGCGCAACAGCGACAGTAAAAGGTCCTAAAGGTGAGTTAACTCGCGCTTTTTCTAAGGACATCGAAATTAAAATCGAAGGTACTGAAATTACTTTACATCGTCCAAACGATTCTAAAGAAATGAAAACAATCCATGGCACAACTCGTGCTAACCTTAATAACATGGTGATTGGTGTATCTGAAGGGTTCAGAAAAGAACTTGAAATGCGCGGGGTTGGTTACCGTGCACAACTTGCTGGTAATAAATTAACTTTGTCAGTAGGTAAATCACACCCTGATGAAGTCGTTGCACCTGACGGTATCACTTTTGAAGTGCCATCAAACACACAAATTAACGTGTCTGGTTCAAACAAAGAAGTGGTCGGTGAAGTAGCAGCTTACATTCGTGGTTTACGCCCACCAGAGCCATATAAAGGCAAAGGTATTCGTTACGTTGGGGAATTTGTACGACGTAAAGAAGGTAAAACAGGTAAATAAGTCAGTTTTCTGTTTTCTAGACTTTGTAACACAATTAAACGCATCCTATGCGTTATAAACTTGTGTCACTTGATAGACGCAGATAAATTGCTTACTGTTTAAAGTAAAACAACCAACAATAACCTTTTGGAGAGAATTTGGCTGCGCAAAGCGGCTTGATAGCTACTAAGAGGGACTAGAAAAAAATAAGAGGTAAATATTGTGATTTCTAAACCAGATAAAAATAAAACGCGTCAAAAACGCCACCGTCGCGTACGCGGTAAAATCTCTGGTACTGCAGAGCGCCCACGTTTGAATGTTTTTCGTTCTAACACAAACATCTATGCACAAGTAATTGATGACATAGCAGGTGTAACGCTCGCAAGTGCCTCATCGTTGAAAGAAAACGGTACTAAAACTGAACAAGCTAAAGCAGTTGGTACTGCAGTAGCTAAAGCAGCAGTAGCTGCTGGTGTTTCTGAAGTAATCTTCGACCGTGGTGGATACCTTTACCATGGACGTGTGCAAGCGCTCGCTGAGGCTGCACGTGAAAATGGACTTAAATTCTAAGGAAAGGGGTAGACACTAAAATGGCTAGAAACGAAGAAGTAAAAGAATTCGAAGAACGCGTTGTTGGTATCAACCGTGTTACTAAAGTTGTAAAAGGTGGACGTCGTCTGCGTTTTGCAGCGCTTGTTGTAGTTGGTGACCGTAACGGTCGCGTTGGATTTGGGACTGGTAAAGCACAAGAAGTACCAGAAGCTATCCGTAAAGCTATCGAATCAGCTAAGAAAAACTTGATTACAGTACCAATGGTTGGTACAACTGTACCGCATCAAGTACTTGGTGAATTTGGCGGCGGTAAGATCTTAATCAAACCTGCTGTTGAAGGGGCTGGAGTCGCAGCCGGTGGTGCTGTACGTGCCGTCCTCGAACTTGCTGGTGTTGCAGATGTCACATCAAAATCACTTGGTTCAAACACACCAATCAACGTTGTTCGCGCAACTGTTGATGGTTTGAAACAACTTAAACGTGCTGAAGATGTTGCCGCATTACGTGGCGTATCTGTAGCAGACTTAGCGTAAGGAGGATATCATGGCTCAAATTAAAATTACTTTGACTAAGTCTCCAATTGGCCGCTTGCCTGCACAACGCGCAACAGTTAAAGCGCTTGGCCTTGGCAAATTGTCAAGCTCAGTCATCAAAGAAGAATCAGCAGCTATCAATGGTATGGTCACTAAGATCGCTCATTTGGTAACAGTTGAAAAAGTTTAATCGGCTAACGATTAATCAAAAATAAAAGCGAGCCTGACACTTCCGCGATTTCCCGCGAAAGTGTCTTGGCGTTTAGTAAAGGTTATCTCTATTGAGGTGCCATAATAGGAGAAATTTATAATGAAATTAAATGAACTCAAAGCTGCTGAAGGTAGCCGTAAAGTCCGTAATCGTGTTGGTCGTGGGACTTCGTCTGGTAATGGTAAAACATCTGGTCGTGGTCAAAAAGGTCAAAAATCTCGTTCAGGTGGCGGTGTTCGTCTTGGTTTCGAGGGTGGTCAAACACCTTTGTTCCGTCGTATGCCTAAACGTGGTTTCTTGAATGTTAACCGTAAAGATTACGCAATCGTTAACCTTGACACATTGAACCGTCTTGAAGATGGCGCAACAGTTTCTGCTGAATCATTAGTTGCTGCTAAAATCATCAAAGATGTTAAATCAGGTGTTAAAGTTCTTGGTAACGGTGAACTCACAGTTAAAAACCTTAAAGTTGAGGTAGCTAAAGTTTCTGCTTCTGCAAAATCTGCTATTGAAGCTAACGGTGGTTCAGTTGTAACTCCTGAAGCCTAAAAACACGCATTAGTCTGTCGGGAATTTCTCGTCAGACTTTTGATGATTTTAGTCAAACATTTGAAATTCGGCTTTGATTATAGTATAGTTAAAGAAATGATATTTTTTTCAAAATACTATTAGATAAAGCTGATTTAAAATCAGAATAAAGGGGTTCTATGTTTTTTAAACTCTTGTTTCAAGCATTCAAAGTGAAAGAGATTCGAGGTAGAATCTTATTCACGCTTGGCATTCTATTCGTTTTCCGTCTAGGCGCACATATTACAGTACCTGGCATTAATGTTAACAATTTAAATGCCTTGAGTGATCTGCCATTTTTGTCAATGATGAATATGGTTTCAGGGAATGCAATGCAAAGTTTTTCGGTTTTTGCAATGGGTGTGTCGCCGTATATCACAGCGTCAATCATTGTCCAACTATTGCAGATGGATATTCTACCTAAGTTCGTCGAATGGGGCAAACAAGGTGAGATTGGTCGCCGAAAACTCAATCAAGCTACACGCTACATTTCGTTAGTTTTAGCTATGCTACAATCTGTAGGGATAACAGCAGGTTTTCAGGCTATGAGTGCCCAAAATATTGTAACGAATCCGACTTGGCAGACTTATCTGTTTATCGGTGCCATCTTAACTACAGGATCTATGATTGTTGTTTGGTTGGGTGAGCAAATCACTGATCGTGGATTTGGTCAAGGTGTATCGGTTATTATCTTTGCTGGGATTATCTCGTCAATTCCTGGTGCCATTAGTCAAGTTTATCAAGATAAATTTGTCAATGTGCGTTCGGGGGAACTACTCAACTCTAGCATATTTGTGGTGATTTTACTTGTTGCTATGGCAGCGATTATCTTTATCACGACATTTATTCAACAGGCTGAGCGTAAAATTCCAATTCAATATACAAAACTAGTACAAGGTGCACCGACAAGTTCATACTTGCCATTGCGGGTCAATCCTGCGGGGGTCATTCCAGTTATCTTTGCTAGTTCAATTTCTACGGCACCACAAACGATTTTACAACTCTTGCAACGTTCTAATAATAATGTGACTTGGATTGAAAATATCAAAAATGCTCTAGATTATAATACTTGGACAGGTATGCTGTTTTATGCATTGTTGATTGGTCTGTTTACATTCTTCTACGCCTTTGTTCAGGTCAATCCTGAAAAAATGGCGGAAAACTTACAAAAACAAGGGTCGTATATTCCATCTGTTCGTCCTGGTAAGGGCACAGAAAAATATATCTCACGTTTGTTGATTCGTTTGTCAACAGTTGGCGCATTATTCCTCGGACTGATTTCAATTGTTCCGATTGTTGCGACTAACTTATTTGGTCTACCTAGAATGGTAGCCCTTGGCGGTACGAGCCTTCTCATTTTGATTTCCACTGCGATTCAAGGTGCGAAACAATTAGAGGGGTACATGTTTAAACGTCAGTATAAAGGATTTATGGACGATCCAATTAAATAATGAAAAACTGGTCGAAAGATCAGTTTTTTGTTTTAAAAAAGAATGTTACCTTGATGTTGTCAAAATGATGCGAAAACGCTAAAATAGAAGGGTAGACAAAATTAGACAAATGGAGAACAAATGAATTTATTAATCATGGGCCTACCAGGTGCTGGTAAAGGAACGCAAGCTGAAACAATCGTTGAAACTTATGGCGTGCAACATATTTCAACAGGAGATATGTTCCGTGCAGCGATGAAAAATGAGACTGAAATGGGTAAATTAGCCAAATCATTTATTGATAAAGGTGAATTGGTACCAGATGATGTGACAAATGGCATCGTCAAAGAACGTTTAGCGCAAGAAGATATTCAAGCATCCGGTTTTTTGTTAGACGGTTTTCCACGAACGATTGAACAGGCTGAAGCACTCGACACAATGCTTGCCGATTTGGGTATTAAGCTTGATGCTGTTGTGAATATTGATGTAGATCCTGCTATCTTAGTTGAACGTTTGTCAGGTCGTTTCATTTGTCGTACATGTGGTGCAACTTATCATAAAGTTTTTAATCCAACAAAAGTTGCGGGCACTTGTGACAAATGTGGAGGTCATGATTTCTATCAACGCGAAGATGACAAACCTGAAACCGTTAAAAATCGGTTGGATATCAACATTAAACAAGGTGCACCAATACTTGAACACTATGGCAAACTTGGTTTAGTTAAAGATGTTGACGGGCAACAAGATATCGCTAAAGTATCAGAAGCCATTAAAGCCATTTTAGGGTAAACAAACGTTTTAACAGCTGTTAAAATAAATTCGTCTCATTAACTTGTAAAAGTCGGACTAGTATGGTATAATATCCTAGTCCGACTTTTAGATATTTTATCAAAAATGGACAAATTTAAAGAGGAGGTAAGTTGACGTGGCAAAAGATGACGTAATCGAAATTGAAGGCAAAGTGATTGACACAATGCCTAACGCGATGTTCACAGTTGAGCTTGAAAATGGACACAAAATTTTGGCGACTATTTCAGGCAAAATGCGAAAGAATTATATCCGCATCTTAACTGGTGACCGTGTTACTGTTGAGATGTCGCCGTATGATTTGACCCGTGGACGTATTACATACCGCTTTAAGTAGTCCAAACATTTTTATAGGAGGTATATACAATGAAAGTAAGACCATCGGTTAAACCAATGTGCGAATACTGTAAAGTAATTCGTCGTAACGGTCGTGTTATGGTAATTTGCCCTGTCAATCCAAAACACAAACAACGTCAGGGATAGAAAGGAAACATAAAGAATGGCTCGTATTGCTGGAGTTGATATTCCAAATGATAAACAAGTAGTAATTTCACTTACTTACGTTTACGGAATCGGTCTCAAAACGTCACAAAAAGTTCTTGCAGCCGCTGGCGTTGCAGAAGATATTCGCGTGAAAGATCTTACAACTGACCAAGAAGATGCTATCCGTCGTGAAGTTGATGGACTTAAAGTTGAAGGCGACCTACGTCGTGAAGTAAACCTTAACATCAAACGTCTCATGGAAATCGGTAGCTATCGTGGCATGCGTCATCGTCGCGGATTGCCTACTCGTGGTCAAAACACGAAGAACAACGCACGTACACGCAAAGGCCCTGCTAAATCTATCGCAGGCAAGAAAAAATAAGAAAGGAGATTAACATTGGCTAAACCTACTCGTAAACGTCGTGTGAAGAAAAATATCGAATCTGGTGTTGTCCACATTCATGCAACTTTCAATAACACAATCGTGATGATTACAGACGTTCATGGTAACGCGCTTGCTTGGTCATCTGCTGGTGCCCTTGGCTTCAAAGGATCTAAAAAATCGACTCCTTTCGCTGCTCAAATGGCATCTGAAGCTGCTGCTAAGTCTGCTCAAGAACATGGTTTGAAAACTGTAGCCGTTACTGTTAAAGGTCCTGGACCAGGTCGCGAATCTGCGATCCGCGCGCTTGCAGCTGCAGGTCTTAACGTAACAGCAATCAGCGATGTGACGCCTGTACCCCACAATGGTGCACGTCCTCCAAAACGTCGTCGTGTATAATTTCGAGAGTGCTTGTTGCTACTCTAACATTTTGCACTGAAAGGATATACACATGATTGAGTTTGAAAAACCAAAAATTACAAAATTTGATGAAGCTAATACCTATGGCAAATTTGTCGTAGAGCCGTTAGAACGTGGTTATGGGACAACCCTAGGCAACTCATTACGTCGTATTCTTCTATCGTCACTTCCTGGTGCTGCTGTTACAAGCATCCAAATTGACGGTGTACTCCATGAGTTCACAACAATTCCAGGTGTACATGAAGATGTGATTCAAGTGATTCTTGCGATTAAAGGGCTTGCGATCAAATCATATGTTGAAACGGAAAAAATCATTGAACTTGACGTCACAGGTCCTGCTATTGTAACAGCAGGAGATATCTTGACTGATAGCGATATTGAGATTGTCAACAAAGATCATTACCTTTTTACACTTGCGGAAGGCCACTCTGTGAACGCTCGTATGACTGTGAAATCAGGTCGTGGTTACGTCCTTGCAGAAGATAATAAACAATCTGACGCGCCTATCGGGACAATTGCTGTAGATTCATCTTACACACCTGTCAACAAAGTGAATTATCAAGTTGAACCAGCTCGTGTGGGTGAAAAAGATAACTTTGACAAATTGTCACTTGAAATCTTTACAAACGGCACAATCTCAGCAGAAGATGCCTTGTCATTATCTGCAAAAATCTTGACTGACCATTTGAGTCTCTTTGTTAACTTGTCTGAAGTAGCACAAGCTGCCGATACATTGGTTGATAAAAATGAGGTGAAACCAGAGCGTGCTTTGGACAAAGTCATCGAGGAACTTGATCTTTCTGTTCGTTCATATAACTGTTTGAAACGTGCTGGTATTAATACCGTCGCTGATCTTGCTGATATGAGTGAGCCAGAAATGCTCAAAGTGAAAAACTTGGGTCGTAAATCTTTAGTGGAAGTTAAAGATAAACTTGATAGCCTAGGCTTGTCACTCAAAAAAGACTAAATTAAAATCTAATAGGAGGAATCATGGGTTACCGTAAACTTGGACGTAAATCTGATCAACGTAAAGCAATGCTTCGCGATTTGACGACTGACTTGATCATCAACGAATACATCGTAACAACTGAAGCTCGCGCTAAAGAAGTTCGTAAAACTGTTGAAAAAATGATTACACTCGGAAAACGTGGCGATCTTCACGCACGCCGTCAAGCTGCTGCTTACGTACGTAACGAAATCGCTGAAAAAGATTTCAACGAAGAAACTGAAACTTTCCCAACTGCACTTCAAAAATTGTTTGGCGACATCGCTACACGTTATGAAGGCCGTAATGGTGGATACACACGTATTCTTAAAACTGAACCACGCCGTGGCGATGCTGCACCGATGGCAATTATTGAACTTGTTTAATAATTGATTTCAGTTTAAAAAATAAAGCAGTAAGGGGCACCTGTCATTTATGATTTTGTGGTGTTTTTGAAAGCATTTTTGAAAAGATATAGAATCGGAATGTCAGTGTGGCCCGATAGTCTTCATCAATCTTTTGTGGAGTGTTATGATGGTGGTGCTTGCACTTAGTCTAGCTCTTACTGTCTAGTCTTAAAAACTAGGCCGCTTGTCCTTTGGGATAAGTGGTTTTTATTTTACCTAAAATTTGAGACGGTTATACATAGCAAGTATGCCTCGTAATAAAATATTTCAAAGTCGAGACAAGCGCATTGTATGTTAGAATAGACATACTAAAACTAAAAAGATGTCAAACGTCTGATGTCGTTTAAGATGTCAAATGATGCTAGAGGTAAGAAGCTAAGTGCACCTTATGATTGCAACAACAGGGGATGAAACTTCTTAAAATACAAGGTGGTTAGATAAAAAGGAGCGAGGATGAATATTGCACGAGAGCTCTTACGTGAGCGCTATTTTACAAATTTGAAGCACTCAAATGACTTATTCGTTGGTATTGAGTTAGAACTACCAATTGTTAAGCTCACGGGTGAAGCTGTTGATTTTTCTGTTGTCTTCGCCTTATTTGATGAAATGATTGAAAAACTGCCGTTGTCGATTGAGAAATCGGATGATAACGGTCAAGCCATTCAATTGGTTTCAGATGAAAATAACGACCGCATTTTGTTTGAAGTTGGCTACAATACTATAGAATTTGCATTTGATAAAGCAGAGACTATAGGTGAAGTCGAACAACGTTTTTCAAACTATCTTGCTGTCATGCAACCATTTTTAAAAAATCAAAATCACCTTTTAACTGGTTTTGGCGTCAATCCTTTCTGGGATAAAAATGACAACAGATCTGTTGCTAGTCCTCGTTACGAGATGTTGATGGCTTACTTGAAGTTGGGGGAGACAAGAGAAGAAGTGCGGGTCAGCCAGAATAATTATGGTGCTTTTATTCAAGGAAGTCAAGTTCAGCTAGATGTGACGCGTGAGAATTTAGTAACAACGCTAAATACCTTTAATGCCATAGAAATGGTTAAAGCTTGGCTTTTCGGAAACTCTTATCTTTGGAATGGACAATTAGACACTTTAATTTCACGGGATGTTTTTTGGGAAGAGTCAATGCATGGCATATTTCCTGAGAATACAGGTGTATTTCCAGAAGCTTTTGAGAGTCTAGAAACATTTCTTGATTATTTAATGAAAACTGCCTTATTCACAAGGACTTCTGAAGCAAGTACTTTTTATTTTGAACCAATTCAAGCGATGGATTACTTCAATCATGATGAAATTTCAGCCTTTGATCTGCTCGGCAATGAATTCGTCTTAATGCCAAGTCCGTATGATTTTGAAGCACATCGGAGTTATCAGTATCAGAATCTCACGACACGCGGAACAGTTGAGTTTAGAAGTACTTGTGCCCAGCCTATTGCTACGTCATTTACTGTTGCAGCTTTCCATTTAGGATTGATGCAGGAGTTAGCATCTTTTGAGACATTAATCGCAAGCCATGCTTTTTATGAAGATTATGGCCGAGATTATCCACAACTTCGTCGCAGGTTTTCAGTACAAAATTTATCCTCTGAGGAAATAGAGGATGTTGCAACTTTTGCAGAAGATTTAGTAAATCTCGCAGTAGTAGGTCTTGAAAAACGTGGATTTGGTGAAGAAAAGTATCTGACAGTGCTTTATCATCGAATTGAAATAAAAGAGAATCCGGCCGTTAAAGCATTGCACTTGCTTGAATCCGGCAAAACATTATCAGAAATATCGGAGATTTTTGCAGATGGAAAAGACATTTAAGATATCAGGGGCTACACCACCTAACAAGCTCAATATGCAGAATGCTTACTGGTACATCAATGGTGATTTGCTTACGATTACCTATCATACCAATCGGGACCTATCCGCCATTTTAGCTGTCCTCGGTCGTCATGGTATTGAAATCCAGGATGTTCAGGCGCCTGCCAATGACTTTCAACTCCCAGGTTACGAAAATTTGGAATTATCAACTCAAAATTTAATTGCAGATGCCATTAAATATGGCATTCAGTTTCAAGTCCTTGATGAAGTTGAACAAATCTTAAAATTAACCTATGGTTCACATACGGAGTACATCAAAGAAGGCAATATTACGCATTTTGACAGCGCCCTATCTCACGCTTTAATGGAAAACAAAATCGTTACTAAAGCGATTTTAAATACTGCTGGCATTCAAGTGCCGTCTGGCTTTGAATTTCATGACCTTAACGACGCCTTGCGCCATTTTGACCAGTTACCTTCGGCCTTTGTAGTCAAACCCAAGTCGACCAATTACGGTATCGGCATCAGTATTTTTAAAGAAACGACGACACAAGCAGACTATGAGGAAGCGGTGAAAATTGCTTTTGAAAATGACGATGCCATTATCGTTGAGACCTATGCTCATGGTACAGAATTTAGATTTTATGTGCAAAGCGGAGAAGTATTAGCTGTATTAGAACGCTTTCCAGCGAATGTCGTTGGGGACGGTGTTCATAATATCCAACAATTGGTGGCCATAAAGAATACAGATATTAGGCGGGGGGAGCATCACAGAACACCGCTTGAAAAAATTAAATTGGGGGATGTTGAAAGATTGACACTTAGTTTACAAGGTTTTGATGTGCAATCAGTTCCCAAAGCACAAGAACGTGTTTTTCTAAGAGAGAACTCGAATGTTTCAACTGGTGGTGATTCAATTGACCGGACTGAACAAGTCAGTGACTATTATAAAGCAATCGCTGTAAAAGTTGCACACGCATTGGACGTGACGATTACTGGAGTTGATATTATCATTCCAGACACCAGTCAAAAAGGTCCTTATTTTGTTATTGAAGCGAATCAAAATCCGATGATGCAAATGCATCTTTTTCCTGCAGTTGGTAAATCACGCCGTGTTACTGAAAGTTTGATTAAACTATTATTTCCAGAAAGTGTTTAATTCAGATGATGACCATGCTGAAAGCGTGGTTTTTATTTGACAAAATTTTCTGATAATTGCTTGACGAAAGTTTTAAAAGTGTTAAAATGGTAATAATAGATTTGTTTGAAAAGAGGAAAAATTTAAGTTTAATTTCAGAATTAAGCTTAATCTCATGTTTAAGTCTCGAATATCGCAAGTCTTTTGAAATCAAACGCTAATAACTTAGGCAAGGAAGGCACGTATGAAATTTACATATAACGGTACGACAACAGAAGTTGAGCTTAACAAGTATTCTAAAACACTCACGCAAGATCCGACACAACCCGCAACTCAGGCTATGTTCTATGGCATCGGATTTAAGGATGAGGATTTTGATAAAGCGCAAGTTGGGATTGTGTCAATGGACTGGGATGGAAATCCTTGTAATATGCACTTAAATCAACTCGGTCAAAAAGTTAAATCATCTGTTGACGCAACGGAAGGTCTTTTGGGCTTACAGTTCCACACGATTGGTGTTTCTGATGGCATTGCTAATGGTACAGATGGGATGCGTTATTCGCTAGTATCACGAGAAGTAATTGCAGACTCAATCGAGACAAATGCTGGCGGTGAGTACTATGACGGAATTGTTGGTATTCCAGGTTGTGATAAAAATATGCCAGGTACAATTATCGGCATGGCGCGTTTGAACCGACCGTCTATCATGGTTTATGGTGGGACAATTGAACATGGTGAATATAATGGTCAGTCTCTCAATATTGTTTCAGCCTTTGAAGCCTTAGGGGAAAAATTAACAGGTCACATTAATGATGAAGACTACCATGGTGTGATTTCCAATGCTATTCCTGGTCAAGGAGCTTGTGGTGGCATGTATACAGCTAATACAATGGCTGCAGCGATTGAAACACTTGGGATGACCCTGCCATTTTCATCAACTAACCCAGCTAAATCTGATGAAAAACAACGTGAAGCAGCATCAGTTGGTGAATATATGAAGACGCTTCTTGCCTTGGATATTAAACCAAGTGATATCATGACGCGTGAAGCCTTTGAAGACGCCATTACAGTTGTCATGGTACTTGGCGGTTCAACCAATGCTGTTTTGCATTTGATTGCCATGGCACGTACAGTTGGGATTGACCTCACACAGGATGATTTCCAAGCTATTTCTGACCGTACACCTGTAATTGGTGACTTCAAACCTTCTGGTAAATACATGCAAGAAGATTTGCACCGAATTGGTGGCCTTCCAGCTGTCCTTAAATTTCTCCTTAAAGAAGGTCGGATCCATGGTGACCGGATGACAGTCACTGGTAAAACATTAGCAGAAAATCTCGAAAATGCTGCGGATTTAGATTTTGACCTTCAGGATATCATCAGACCCTTTGATCAACCAATCAAAGCCACAGGGCATTTGCAAATCCTTTATGGCAATCTCGCATCGGGCGGTTCAGTCGCTAAGATTTCGGGTAAAGAAGGTGAGCAATTCACTGGAACAGCGCGTGTCTTTAACGGTGAACAACATTTTATTGAAGGCATAGAGACAGGGCGCTTACACGCCGGTGATGTTGCAGTCATTAAGAATATCGGCCCAGTCGGGGCACCTGGGATGCCAGAAATGCTGAAACCAACATCTGCTTTGATTGGTGCAGGATTAGGAAAATCAGTTGCTCTGATTACCGATGGACGTTTCTCTGGTGGGACACATGGCTTTGTTGTAGGGCATATTGTCCCTGAAGCCGTTAAGGGTGGGGTGATCGGTCTCGTTGAAGATGATGATATCATCGAAATTGATGCCATTAACAACACCATTAATCTGAAAGTATCTGATGAAGAGTTGGCAAAACGTCGCGCTGCTTATCAACAACCAGCACCCAAAGCGACTCGTGGTGTCCTCGCAAAATTTGCAAAATTAACAGACGATGCCGCGCATGGCTGTATTACTGATTTTTAATTGATTTTCAACATTGATAATCAAAACAACTGGTTAAATCGACCAGTTGTTTTGATTAAGAAAACAACTTTATCTGATATTTTTAAAAGATACAATATTTTAAGCATCGCTTGAAATCGCACATTTGAATTCTGAATTTCTGTCAGGTAAATCATGATGAATATTAGAAGTTTTATAATTCAAATTATACCGAAATCACTTGAAAAAAAAGGGCAAAAGTGTTAAAATCTAAACATAATTCATAATTTTCAGAAATTTCGAAATATGAAAATCCTTGAAGGAGAGCTAATATTGAAACAAATAAAACTTGAAACCCCAAAAAGTGGTTCGCAACTCGTCCTTGATACCCTTAAAGATTTGGGGGTTGACACTATTTTTGGTTATCCAGGTGGCGCAGTTTTACCACTCTATGATGCTATTTATGATTACGAGGGGATTCAGCATATTCTTGCTCGCCATGAACAAGGGGCAACGCATGAGGCGGAGGGATATGCGAAATCATCAGGTAAGTTAGGGGTTGCTCTGGTCACATCAGGTCCTGGGGCAACGAACGCGATTACAGGTATTGCAGATGCCAATGCAGATTCAGTACCGATGCTAGTTTTTACTGGTCAAGTGGCAACGCCTGGTATTGGTAAGGATGCTTTTCAGGAAGCTGATATTATCGGTGTTACGATGCCAATTACCAAATATAACTATCAGATTCGTGAAACGCAAGACATTCCTCGCGTGATTACAGAGGCGGTTCACATTGCGACGACAGGACGTCCGGGTCCTGTTGTTATTGATTTACCTAAAGACGTCGCAGCTCAAGAAGTTGATTTTATTAATGATGTGACGATTGACTTGCCTTCTTATAACCCAACTGTTGAACCAAATGTCAAGCAATTGAAAAAAATTGTTGCGTTGTTAGCTAAAAAGAAGCGTCCACTAATTTTAGTGGGTGGTGGTGTCAATTATTCAAATGGCAATCTTGCCTTAACACAGTTTGCTGAAAAATATCAAATTCCAGTCGTTTCTAGTCTACTAGGGTTAGGTGCGATACCAGTTGAAAATCCGTTATTTTTAGGGATGGGCGGAATGCATGGGTCTTATGCTGCTAATATGGCGTTAGCTGAAACTGATTATCTCATTAATTTTGGGAGTCGGTTTGATGACCGATTGGCCTCAAATCCTTCCTTATTTTTGAAGGAGGCGACGGTAGCACATATCGATATTGACCCAGCAGAGATTGGCAAAATTGTCAAAACGCATTTACCGGTTGTAGGAGATGCAAAGCGTGCTTTGGAAATATTACTTGAGATTGAAGCACCTTCGACTCATTTTTCAAAATGGGTTGAACAAGTTCAGGACAATGCGCAAAGAGCACCATATAGTTATGAACCTGAGGATGATTATAATAAGCCTCAGGAAGTTATCAAATTAATTGGTGAGTTGACCAACGGTGATGCCATCATTGTGACAGATGTTGGGCAGCATCAGATGTGGGCAGCTCAATGGTACCCGTACAAAAGTAACCATCAGCTGATTACAAGTGGTGGACTTGGGACTATGGGATTTGGTATTCCTGCAGCCATTGGAGCCAAATTAGCCAATCCAGATAAAGAAGTTATCGTTTTTGTTGGTGATGGTGGTTTCCAAATGACCAACCAAGAATTGGCGATTTTAAATGGTTATCATGTGCCAATCAAAGTTGTACTCTTTAATAATCACTCGCTGGGAATGGTACGTCAGTGGCAAGAAAAGTTCTATGAAGAACGTCGAAGTCAATCTGTCTTTGATTTGGAACCCAATTTCCAATTATTAGCTGAGGCTTATGGTCTAAAGCATGATAAATTTTTAAATCCACAAACAATCGCTGAAGATTTAAAAGTTATCACAGAAGATGTGCCAATGGTATTGGAAGTTGGTATTTCTAGAGCAGAACAAGTCTATCCGATGGTGCCAGCAGGTTGGCATAATGACGAAATGTTGGGGGTGAAATTCAATGCGTAGAATGTTAACAGCCAAACTCAATAATTCAACAGGTGTCCTAAATCGCTTTACAGGCGTCTTATCACGCCGTCAGGTTAATATTGAAAGTATTTCTGTTGGACATACAGATGTGCCACATATTTCAAGGATTACGGTTATCATTGATGTTGAAAGTATCGATGAGGTCGAACAGATCATTAAGCAACTGAATCGGCAAGTTGATGTTTTGCGCGTACGTGATATTACAGACGTGCCACATATTGAACGAGAAGTGATCCTTGTCAAGGTATCAGCACCTGCTAATATTCGAGCAGAATTATTTGCGATGATTCAACCTTTTCGTGCCAGTGTAGTTGATGTTGCCCCTAAAACAGTAACCATTCAATTAACTGGAGGCTACGATAAAATTGAAGCGCTATTAAGAGTGGTTAAACCTTATGGCATTAAAAACATTGCTAGAACTGGCGTCACAGGTTTTACGCGAGATTAAAAGACAATCAGAATTAAAAGGTTCATAATTATCCTTGACAAATTGTCTGAAAAATCGTAAAATTATATCATATTTAAAAATTGATTGAATTTTCTATCTTTTGCTAATTGACAGATAATTAGCAATGTCCATAAAAGATAGATACAAAAAAGCTTATAGGAGATTTAAAACGATGGCAGTAACGATGTATTATGAAAACGATGTAAAAACACCAGCACTTGCTGGTAAACAAATTGCAGTAATTGGCTATGGCTCACAAGGTCATGCACATGCTCAAAACTTGCGCGACTCAGGTGAAAACGTCATCATTGGCGTACGTGCAGGTAAATCATTTGATGCTGCTAAAGAAGATGGTTTTGATGTTTATCCAGTGGCAGAAGCCGTTGCAAAATCTGATGTTATTATGGTTTTGGCACCTGATGAAATTCAAGCAGACCTTTACGCGAAAGATATTGCTCCTAACCTTAAAGATGGTGCAGCACTCGGTTTTGGTCATGGCTTTAATATTCATTTTGGTTACATTAAAGCACCAGAAACAGTTGATGTTTTCATGCTTGCTCCTAAAGGACCAGGCCACTTAGTACGTCGTACTTATACGGAAGGTTTTGGTGTACCAGCACTCTTCGCTGTCTATCAAGATGCAACAGGAAATGCGCGTGATATCGCCATGGACTGGGGACGTGCAGTAGGTGGCGCACGTGTTGGGATGCTTGAAACAAGCTTTAAAGAAGAAACTGAAGAAGATTTATTCGGTGAACAAGCGGTACTTTGTGGTGGTACAACTGCCTTGATTGAAGCTGGCTTTGAAACCTTAACAGAAGCAGGATACGCCCCAGAATTGGCTTATTTTGAGGTATTACATGAATTGAAACTTATCGTTGACCTTTTGTATGAGGGTGGTTTCAAGAAAATGCGTCAATCTATTTCGAATACAGCAGAATATGGTGACTATATTGCTGGACCACAAATCATCACAGCTGAAGTTAAAGCTAACATGAAAAAAGTTCTCAATGATATTCAAACAGGTGCTTTTGCAAAAGATTTTGTAGAAGACTACAAGGCTGGTAATCCGAAAATGAAGGCTTTTCGTGCTGCTGCAGCAGATCTTGAAATTGAAAAAGTTGGTGCTGAATTACGTAAGGCAATGCCATTTACGCAAGCAAATGATGACGCAGCTTTCAAAATCTACAACTAAGCCAAAAATACAGACACTTCTGTCTATCGTTTTTTACTTGGAAGAAAGCTGAGCTTGGTCTCAGCTTTTCTTTTTGATTAGTTTGAAAAATGAAGGAATTTAATTTTATGGTAACTTACAAAGATGTATTAGCTGCTAACGATGTATTGAAAAATGTTGTCATTCGAACACCGATGAGACGAGATAGCTACTTATCTGAAAAATATGAAGCGAATATTTATCTCAAGCAAGAAAATGTCCAGAAAGTACGGTCGTTTAAGTTGCGAGGCGCTTATTATGCAATTCATAATTTACCACAAGATAAATTAAAATGTGGGGTTGTTTGTGCTAGTGCAGGAAATCATGCGCAAGGCGTAGCTTATACTTGTCAAGAATTGAAAATCCCTGCAACAATTTTCATGCCGACAACCACGCCACAACAAAAAATTACGCAAGTTAAATTTTTTGGCGGAGATTATGCCGAAATTGCACTTGTTGGTGACACATTTGATGAGTCCGCTACTGCGGCCATCGACTATGCGCTCCGTGAAAATAAAACATTCATTGACCCGTTTGATAATCCCGATGTGATTTCTGGTCAGGGTACTGTTGCCGTAGAGATTTTTGAAACAGCTAAGCAAGAACACCTTAAAATTGATACACTTCTAGCTGCAGTTGGCGGAGGTGGCCTGATTTCGGGTGTCTCACTCTATGCAAAATATGCGAGTCCAGAAACCAAAGTTATTGGTGTAGAAGCATCAGGAGCCAGGTCGATGCAAGCAGCATTTGACAACAATGGTCCAGTTAAACTTAAGACAATTGATAAATTTGCAGATGGTATTGCTGTTCAAAAAGTGGGACAGTTAACCTATCAAATTGCCAAAGAAAATGTCGATGAACTGGTGCATGCGGATGAAGGATTGATATCAAGTACGATTTTAGATCTCTACTCTAAACAGGGTATCGTAGTTGAACCAGCGGGTGCAACTAGTGTAGCAGCGTTAGAGTTAATAAAAGATGAAATAAAAGGTCAGACAATTGTTTGCATTATATCTGGTGGCAATAACGATATCAATCGGATGCAAGAAATTGAAGAAAAAAGTTTAGTTTATGAAGGTTTGAAACACTATTTTGTCGTAAACTTTCCGCAGAGACCAGGAGCCTTACGTGAGTTTGTCAACGATATCTTAGGACCTCACGATGACATTACGCGTTTTGAGTATATTAAGCGAGCGAATAAAGGTACTGGACCGGTTTTGATTGGCATTTTGCTGGCGAATAAACAAGATCAAGCTCAACTCATTGAACGATTAGCAGAGTTTGACAATAAATTTATTGATTTAAAAGGACAAGAAAGTTTATATAACTTATTGGTCTAAAATAACTAATATAAAAACATCTAAAATGAGCAGTGTCAGTAAAGGTAATTTTAGGTGTTTTAATTAACCCTTCTGTTAAGAGAAAAATAGAAAACGAAAGTTTATGATGCTTAAACTACCTTAAAATCAATTGTTAACGAGAAATAATAGGTCTTCAAGATATAATATATTTTAAAGATTAAAAATAAAAACAAAAATATTTCAAAAAAGAGTTGACATGACTGGTAAGATTTGATAAGATAATAAAGTACTCAAAACGGCAGGTCACGAACGAGCGAAAAGAAAAAAGA
>Ga0183099_1000157_pt1 | contig 62464 bp, 52 predicted proteins | sample Biomet1_FD_127788 | JGI IMG/M metagenome (GOLD analysis project Ga0183099, IMG submission 127788) | Microbial communities from bioreactor (seeded with anoxic lake sediment) at LBNL, California, USA - Biofuel metagenome 1 | ecosystem: Engineered > Bioreactor > Anaerobic > Unclassified ...
AAAGAAGATTAAAGTCAATAAATATGTTGCCTGTTCTCATTGTGGTGGGAGCGGAGCTTCCGATCCGAACGCGGTTTCAACCTGTTCGACTTGCCATGGCTCTGGTCACGTGACCCGTGTGCAGCAGACCATTCTGGGTGCCATGCAAACGCAATCGGTTTGGGCTTTGGTGGGGGAAGTTCTCCGCGGTATAACCGAGGAGGCGATCTTAGGGTAAAAGTTAGATTGAACCTACAGGAAGTTGCCAACGGCGTAGAAAAGAAGATTAAAGTCAATAAATATGTTGCCTGTTCTCATTGTGGTGGGAGCGGAGCTTCCGATCCGAACGCGGTTTCAACCTGTTCTACTTGTCATGGCTCTGGTCACGTGACCCGTGTGCAGCAGACCATTCTGGGTGCCATGCAAACGCAATCGGTTTGTCCGTCGTGTAACGGAGATGGGAAAACCATTACCAAGAAGTGTCCGCACTGTAACGGTGAAGGAATTATTCGTCAGGAAGAGGTTATCAGCATTAATATTCCGGCCGGAGTAGGTGAGGGAATGCAACTTTCGGTAAGTGGAAAAGGAAATGCTGCACGTCGCGGCGGTATGAGTGGCGATCTGCTGGTTCTGATCGAAGAAGAGGAACACCCGGAACTGATTCGCGACGAAAACGATTTGGTTTACAACTTGTTGCTGCCGGTAACTACGGCTATTCTTGGCGGTACGGTGGAGGTGCCTACTGTTGACGGCCGTGTAAAAGTAAAAATTGATGCCGGAACACAGCCCGGAAAGGTGCTGAGACTTCGGGGTAAGGGATTGCCGAACATCAATCGCTATGGACATGGTGATTTGTTGGTACACGTGGGTGTGTATATTCCGGAACAGCTGACCAAGGAGGAGCAAAAGTTGGTTGAGAAACTGAACGACTCGCCCAACGTGATGCCGGACAGCTCTACTTCAAAATCTTTTTTTCAGAACTTTAAAAGGATGTTTGAGTAAGATCGGATAGTGTGGATTTTTGATACAATTCGCGATTCTTGTAATTGGCTCGAAATAACGCTACCTTTATTATTCTCATAATTAACAATAAGAAATACCGGCTGTAATTGATAAAATTTGCCGTGTTTCACAAACAGAATAATTTTATGAACGATTTTAGAAATTATGCAACCAAGCATCTGGGAATGAGTGGTCTTTCGTTGGACCAATATTCACGGATCACCGATAACTATATCTCACCGTCAATTTTGGAAGAACGTCAGCTGAATGTGACTCAGATGGATGTTTTTTCGCGTTTGATGATGGATCGTATTATTTTTCTAGGAATGCCCATCGACGATTATGTGGCGAATGTAATTCAGGCTCAGTTGCTGTATCTCGATTCGGCCGATCCCGGTAAAGATATCTCTATCTATATCAATAGCCCGGGCGGCTCCGTTTATGCCGGTCTGGGTATTTACGACACGATGCAGTTTATCAGCAGCAAAGTGGCTACTATTTGTACCGGAATGGCCGCTTCGATGGCCGCCGTATTGCTGGTTGCCGGTGACAAGGGAAAACGTTCGGCTTTAAAACACTCTCGGGTGATGATTCATCAACCAATGGGAGGTGCGCAGGGACAGGCATCCGATATAGAGATTACCGCTCGTGAAATTCAGAAATTAAAAAAGGAATTGTACACCATCATTGCCGATCATTCGGGGAATGAGTATGACCGGATCGAAAAAGACTCGGATCGTGATTACTGGATGACCGCAGTCGAAGCCAAAGAATATGGCATGGTGGACGAAGTGCTTTTTCGTGAAAAGAAATAAGGTGTAGTTTATGGCAAAAAAGAATACAACAGGTAGATGCTGCTCAATGTGTGGTAGGTCGGAAGCGGAAGTTGGCGCTTTGATTACGGGTGTCGACGGTGCGATTTGTTCGCAATGTGTTGAGATGGCTTACGATATTGTGCAGGAATTCTCGAAAAAATCAGGTTCGGAAGATCTCAAATTCAAAGATGGAGCTCCTCCCAAGCCAATGGAAATAAAACAATTTCTCGATCAATACGTGATCGGTCAGGATGAGGCGAAAAAGTTTTTGTCGGTGGCGGTTTACAACCACTACAAAAGACTTACGCAACGCGATCATGGCGATGATGTGGAAATCGAAAAATCCAATATAATTATGGTTGGCCCAACGGGTACCGGTAAAACGTTGCTGGCACGCACTATTGCCCGCCAGTTGCACGTTCCCTTTGCCATTGTTGATGCGACGGTATTTACCGAAGCCGGGTATGTGGGCGAAGATATTGAAAGTATCCTGACCCGCCTGCTGCAGGTAGCCGATTACGACGTAAAGGCGGCAGAACGAGGCATTGTGTTTATTGACGAAATAGATAAAATTGCACGTAAAAGCGACAATCCCTCCATTACCCGCGACGTGAGTGGCGAAGGCGTTCAGCAGGGTTTACTCAAGTTGCTCGAAGGTTCCGTGGTGAATGTGCCGCCTCAGGGTGGACGTAAGCATCCGGAGCAGCGCATGATATCTGTAAATACGCAGAATATTTTGTTTGTCTGTGGTGGAGCTTTCGACGGCATAGAGAAGAAAATAGCACAACGACTCAATACGCACGTGGTAGGATATGGAGCCACTCAGGAATCTCATAGCATCGACCGCAATAACTTTTTGCAGTACATTGCTCCGCAGGACTTGAAGGCATTCGGGTTGATCCCTGAAATTATCGGTCGTTTGCCGGTACTGACCTATCTGAACCCGTTAGAGAAAAACTCGTTGCGACGTATTCTTACCGAGCCCAAAAATTCCATTATCAAGCAATATGTCAAGTTGTTTGCCATGGATGATGTTACCCTTCGGTTTGAAGACGCGGCGTTGGACTATATTGTCGACAAAGCGATCGAATTTAAGCTGGGTGCTCGTGGCTTGCGATCTATTGCGGAAACAATCATGATGGATGCCATGTACGAAGTCCCTTCGGGAAATCAGAAAGAACTGGTTATCACTTTTGATTTTGCGAAAGAAAAGATGGAGAAATCGGACAGAATTTCAGCCTGATCGGGTTGCTGCAATCCTAAAACTTTGCTTTTTACCTAAAAAAGGTGTACAATCGTGATGAATCATCACGATTGTACACCTTTTTTTATTGTGTTTGTGGACTTTGCTTTTGTGTAACTGTGTGTTTGTTAGTGCTTTTGTCTGATTTGCGATGCGGAAGGAAATCTTTTGGGTTTTTATGAGATTTTTTTCTCAAAATATTAGGGGGTTTGGGCAACTTGTTTATAAATTTGTTCTACGAAAGAAACCGGCATCGAAAGAGCCATTTTGTTGTGATAGAAACATTGCCCATGTGTTGAGAAGCGAAGTTTGATACTTCCATTTGAAAATTGAGCGAGGCTTTATCAGAAGCAAATAGTTGTATGATGCAATAATAAGCACCAGATATATTTTGAATTAATTGAATTTGATCGGGGTTGGCCTGTAGTAGAAATCGTCCGATTGCATAAATTGAAATATTTGGAAAATTGTTTTATCTTTATCCTGGCAAACAAAACCTTGATCTAAAAAAATGTATGGTTAATAAGCACTCAGAACTGGCAGAACAATTAAAAACCTATTTTGGCTTCGATGTCTTTAAGGGCAATCAGGAAGAGATTATCCTTAATGTGCTTGCGAAAAAGGATACATTTGTGCTGATGCCTACCGGGGGAGGAAAATCTCTCTGCTATCAGCTTCCGGCACTGATGATGCCAGGAACTGCGATTATCATTTCGCCGCTTATTGCTTTGATGAAGAACCAGGTTGATTCCATGCGTAGTTTTAGTATGGAAGACGGAGTGGCTCATTTTCTGAACTCTTCGCTCAACAAAGCTGCCATCGATGAAGTTAAATCTGACATTCTGAGTGGGAAGACCAAGTTGCTTTATGTAGCTCCCGAGTCACTCACCAAGGAAGAGAATATTGAGTTTTTGAAACAGCTGGAAATTTCTTTTTATGCTGTTGATGAAGCTCACTGTATTTCCGAATGGGGACACGATTTCCGGCCCGAATACCGACGAATTCGTCCTCTTGTGAACGAAATAGGAAGAGCGCCTTTGATAGCGCTTACGGCGAGTGCAACACCCAAGGTGCAGCACGATATTCTGAAAAATCTGGTCATGTCGGATGCAACGGTTTATAAATCGTCGTTTAACAGACCAAATCTTTATTACGAAATACGTCCCAAGACCAACGAGATAGATAAAGAAATTATAAAATATATCAAGTCTAATCCGAAGAAATCGGGAATTATCTATTGTCTGAGCAGAAAAAAGGTGGAAGATCTGGCGGGGACTTTGCAGGTTAATGGTATTGCCGCCTTACCGTATCATGCCGGAATGGATGCTGCTACACGCGCCGAAAATCAGGATAAATTCCAGATGGAGAAGGTGCAGGTTATTGTAGCAACGATTGCTTTCGGTATGGGGATCGACAAGTCGGATGTCCGGTTTGTTATCCATTATGAAATGCCCAAGAGTCTCGAAGGGTATTACCAGGAGACCGGACGTGCCGGACGCGATGGTACAGAAGGAGTCTGTATCGCTTTTTACGCGGTCAAGGATTTACAAAAAATGGAGAAATTTATGCAAGGCAAGCCCATTGCCGAGCAAGAGATAGGTCGGCAATTGTTGTTTGAAACGGCGGCTTATGCAGAGACATCAGTGTGTAGAAGAAAAATTTTATTGCATTATTTTGGAGAGGAGTATATGGAGGAGAATTGTGGAAGTTGTGACAATTGCAGCCATCCTAAAAAACAGGTGGAAGCTCAGGAGTTGTTAGTGTTAATCTTAGAAACTATTTGTGCCCTGAAAGAGAAATTCAAGGCCGAATATGTCGTAAGCGTGCTCAAAGGGGTCGAGACGGAGGATATTAAATCGTACGGACACGACGAGCTTGAACAGTTTGGTACTGCTCAGGAAGAAGATGATAGTTTCTTGCAGGCTATTATGCGGCAGGCAATGCTGGCCGGGCTTATCGAGAAAGATATTGAAAATTACGGCCTGTTGAAAATAACATCCAAGGGTAAAAAATATCTGGTGAAGCCCACATCGTTCATGGTTGTAAAAAATAATGATTTCGATGAAGATGAAGATGAAACCCCATTGAAGGGTGCAGGCACGAGTGCTGTCGATCCGGCCTTATATGCCATGTTGATCGATCTTCGGAAAAAAATGTCGAAGCAACTGGAGTTGCCCCCGTTCGTTATCTTTCAGGATCCCTCTATAGAAGCCATGGCGACCACTTATCCTGTATCGATTGACGAATTGCAGAATGTGCCGGGTGTAGGTGCTGGAAAAGCAAAACGTTACGGTGAAGAGTTTGTTGCGCTTATTAAAAGGCATGTTGTGGAAAACGAGATCGTTCGCCCCGAGGATTTGCGCGTTCGTTCCGTTGCCAATAAATCAAAATTGAAGGTATCGGTGATTCAGTCTATAGACCGAAAAGTGGCGTTGGATGATCTTGCCGAATCGAAGGGGCTCGATTTTAGCGAGTTGCTGGATGAGGTGGAAGCCATTGTCTATTCGGGAACAAAGATCAATATTGATTATTTTCTGGGAGAGATAATGGATGAAGATCATATCGGAATGATCGAGGACTATTTCCGCGAAGCCGAAACGGATGATATTACAGATGCTTTGAAAGAGCTTGGCGAAGATGATTTTACGGAAGCAGAAATACGGTTGGTACGTGTCAAGTTTTTGTCGGAAATGGGCAATTAAAACGATAGGCTTTTACTGAAATAGAGAGGGCTTCAATTCACGGAATTGAAGCCCTCTCTATTTTCATATTACTTCGATATTTTGCTCTTTCAGCAATTGAAGCCCCATGTCTTTGAGCTTGTATTTTTGTATTTTACCGCTGCCGGTCATCGGAAACTCATGGATGAAGAAGATGTATTTCGGAATTTTGAACCGCGAAATCTTGCCTTTGCAAAAATCGCGGACATCCTCTTCAAGTAGTGTCTGCCCCTCTTTCAGAATGATAAAGGCACCAACTTGTTCTCCATATTTTTCGGAAGGAATACCGGCCACCTGTACATCTTTGATTTGTGGTAACTTGTAGAGGTACTCTTCAATTTCGCGGGGATAAATATTCTCGCCACCACGAATAATCATGTCTTTTATGCGTCCGGTGATGCGGTAGTTGCCATTTTCATCTTTTACACCCAGATCTCCAGAGTGAAGGAATCCGTTTTTGTCGATGACTTCGGCAGTGGCAGCCTCATTCTTGTAATAACCTTTCATGACGTTGAAGCCGCGGCAGCACATCTCGCCCTGAACACCGACTGGACATATCTCTCCGGTTTCGGGATCGATTACCTGTACCTCTACAAAAGGGAAATCGCAGCCGACTGTAGTACAACGTACGTCAAACGAATCGTCAATGCGGGTTTGTGTCATGCCGGGCGATGTCTCGGTGAGGCCGTAAACGCTGGTAATTTGCAGGTACATCTTTTCGCTTACTTCGCGCATCAGTTCAATAGGGCAGAGCGAACCTGCCATGATGCCGGTGCGCAGCGAGGTGAGGTCGAAAATGCTGAACATCGGGTGGTGGAGCTCTGCAATAAACATGGTCGGTACGCCATATACGGCAGTACAGCGTTCTTTATGGATAGAGGCAAGTACTACCAGCGGATCGAAGCGTTCGACCATCACCTGAGTACATCCGTGCGTAAGGCAATTCATGGTTGCCAAAACAACACCGAAGCAGTGGAATAGCGGCACGCAAACACACAGCTTATCAGCCTGCGTAAATTTCATATTCTCGCCCGTAATGTAGCCGTTATTTGCAATATTGTAGTGCGACAGCATGACGCCTTTTGGGAACCCTGTAGTGCCCGACGTGTATTGCATGTTGGTGACATCGTGACAATTGACCTGCTTTTTTGTTTTGAGTAGCTCGGCGTCATCAAGATTCTGTCCCAAGAGCAGCAGCTCTGCCGTGTTGTACATCCCCCTGAACTTTTCTTGCCCGATGTAGACCACATTTTTAAGAAAAGGAAACCGTTCGTTTTGCAGGTGTCCCCGTTCGCAATTTTTTAATTCAGGAAGCATGGAGTAGGTCATATCCACGTAATCGCTGTCGAATGTGCCGTTGGTGATGAACAGGGTGTGCATATCGGAATTTTCCACCAGATATTCCAACTCATGTTGTTTGTAATTCGTATTGACCGTTACAGCAACGGCTCCCAACTTTGCACAGGCATAGAGAATAGTGAGCCAGTCGGGTACGTTCTGAGCCCAGATACCCACATTGTCTCCTTTTTTGACCCCGATGGAAAGCATGCTTTTGGCCATACAATCGACCCGTTCGTTAAATTGTTTCCAGGTAAAACGGAGGTTGCGATCGGAATAAACGATATATTCGCGATCGGGGGTTTCGGTTGCCCAATGTTCCAACCAATCGCCTAAGGTTCTATCAAAAAGCTGCATGGGTGTATTCGTGTTTTTTTAGTATAATTCGTTGTTTGCAAGTTCGATGAAAAGTTTGCATAGCTTGTCGGATACTGATGCTGCATAGTGTTTGCCTTTTTCGGCGGTAGCCATGCGAGGGTTGCCGATGCCGGTATCTGCCGATGCTTTTGTCCAATGTCGCGGAGTCCAGGCAGTCTTGTCATTTAGCGATTCAATGGCAAATGGAGTTTCGTTGCCATCCCCTGATTCAGTCAACGGCAGAACCAGATCGGGATGATAATGCATCATGACAGATGTTTCCATCTCTCCAGCATGATCGTCGCGGTTATCAAAATAGTCCTTTTGAGGAATGATGTCGTACCAGTTTGCAACGACAATTATAAAATCAGGATAATCAACGGCCAGATCGCGGATCATGTTTTTGAAACTGTTGCCTCCATGTCCGTTTACAATAACCAATTTGCGAAACTGCTGTCGGTGCAGTGACGCAACAATATCCGTCAGAATGGCTTTTTGCGTTTCGTAACGAGCATGCAGGCACAACGGCATCTCTGTCTGTCCCGGATTTTGTGATCCTAATGGAATAGCGGGTAATACCATGCAGCGAATGCCCTGTGACAACGCTTTTTTAGCCGCATCGGATGCGACTGCTGTCGAGGCCAGGCAATCAGTCCCGTAGGGTAAATGTAAATTGTGTGGCTCGGTAGCTCCCCATGGCAAGATGACCAAATCAACCTGTGATTGTCGGATTTCTTTCAATGAAGTGGCTCCCAGTTGGTAATGCACCATTTCTGTTTTAAATTGGGGCATAAACAACAGCCAATATTTTTGCCGGTTTCTCCATGGCCGAACATACCAAGTGTTCCACAATAGAGTCGTAGTAAATGCTCTCGCCTTTATTTAAAATATATTCTTCTTTTCCGTAATGAATTTTTACCGTTCCCTCCAGTACATACAAAAATTCTTCTCCTTCGTGCGAAGAGAGTATAATCTCTTTATTATTTGCCGGAAGAATGTCGATTAAAAACGGTTCCATGTGACGACCGGTTTTATTTCCGGCCAAAGAGAAGAAGTTCAGGTGCGAGTGGGTATCGGAGACCTGACTGGAGAAACTGATAGTTCTGTGCGTTTCTTCGTTTCGAATCACAACCGGCCACAAGCCCAAATCGTCATCAAGGAAAGTACCTAACCGAACACCCAATACACGAGCTATTTTAATTAAAATAGCCAGTGAGGCTACTAAATTTTGTTCTTCAATCGCTTTGAGCTGAAACAACGATAGGTTGCAACGTTCGGCTAATTCTTCCTGTGAAATATTTTTGCCATCTCTGATGGAGGCAATTTTTTCGCCTACCTTACTCTCTGATTTCATAAAATGAATGTTTTTGTGATTTTAGGGCGTAGTACAAAGCAATGCACTGTGAAGCAAAAAAGAGTCTGTATGCCCGTTCGTCTCTGAATCTGCTATTCAATATTATTTTCTCTTTGTTTAGTCCGCATTGCAACGCTCATTCTAACAATGGATTGAATCGTGAGGTTAATCTGTAGACAAGGAGGACTTTTTTGTCGTTTGAAATGTTACAGATTGATACTTTTAAGCCGTTTTTACTTCTGCTTTAATACGAAACAAAGATAATAAATAATCGGCTAAAATATACTTACCCTACCACTTTGTAAACACTTCCAGGCAAACAACGGACGTAACCCTTAAATTCTAGCTCGATCAGTAGCGACAATAGTCGTTCTATTGGTAGTTGCAATTTGCGGGTTAGTTGGTTGATTTGCAATGAATCGTGCTGTCTTAATGTTTTAATGATTTCTTGTTCGTCGTCCGTTAAATCGGAAAAGAGCAAGGGCTGTGTTGCCTGTTGACTTGCGTTGGGTTGCCATCCCATGGCTGCGACAAGGTCGGATGCCGATTGGATAAGGCCTGCTTTGTTTTGCCGGATCAACTCGTTGCATCCTGCCGAACGAATGTCGCCAACTCGTCCGGGAATGGCAAATACTTCCCGATTGTATTGATTGGCGGCATCTGCAGTCAACAAAGAGCCTCCTCTGACGGCCGATTCGATGATAACAACCGCATCGCATATTCCCGCAATGATCCGGTTCCGTTGTACGAAGTTGGGCTTATCGGGCTCGGTTCCGGTCATGTATTCGGTAATGATGGCTCCATTGGTCGTCATTTTTGCTGCAATGGAAGTGTGTGCCGCCGGATAGAGTTTGTCGAGACCATGAGCCACCACCCCGATTGTCGGCGTTTGGTGTTTTAATGCCGCTTTGTGTGCGGTGATGTCGACTCCATACGCTAGTCCGCTGACGATAATGGCGTCTGGTATCTGCTGTGTCAAATCTTCGATGAGTGTTTCGCAGACAGAACGTCCGTAGTCGGTAATGTTTCGGGTTCCGACAAAGGCGATGAAACGCCCTTTGTTGAAGTCGATATTGCCATTCGAGTATAGGACAATGGGCGCATCGGCGCATTCTTTCAGACGGTAAGGGTATGCTTTTTCGGTATAGGCAATGGCATTAAACTGGTTTTTTTGTAAAAAATCCAGTTCTTTCTCGGCAAGCTTTAGTAGTTCTGTTTTACCAGTGATGGCGTGAGCCAGCGATGCTCCAATGCCCGGAATTTTTTCCAGATTCTGTTTCTTTGCGGAGAACACGGCTTCGGCATTGCCAAGGTGTGCCACCAGATTCTTCGCCAGAATGGGACCGATACCTTTAATCATTGATAGGGCAATGAGGTAAAGCATACAATCGGTTATGTCAGTTTTCGTTTCAGAATTATTGGAAGAATCCACCTGCCGACGAAAAAGCCGGTAATGGCACCCAGCGTGTTTGTGAGTTCATCCATCCAATCTCCAGACCGACTTGTTGTGCAATATTGCTGCAGTAACTCCATGCAACCACCCCAAATTACAGGTATTCCAATCATCCATAGCCACCATTTGCGTTGCTGCATGGTGGCAATACCGAAATGGAGGATTGAATTCCCAAAAATAACAAATGCCAAACCGAAGTACATCAGAAAATGGACTGCTTTATCTTCGTTTGGGAAACTCGGTATCCGGGAGAATTCGTCTCCGGGAGCTAACGACAGATACGATATTACGATTGCTATAAGGATAGAGATCCAGTAATATCGGACAAATGCTATTATTTTGGGATGGATTTCATTCATTAGATCAGAGCTTTTCTCCAAAGGCAAGGTCTCCGGCATCGCCTAATCCCGGAATAATATACGAATGGTTGTTGAGTTCCGGGTCGATAGCGGCAGTCCATAGCGTGATGTTGTCTGCTGTGAGATTGCTCTGGATATAATCGATTGCCGGTTGGCTGGCAATAATGGTAGCGATGTTGATGCGGGCCGGTTTACCTTTGGTTTGCAAAGCGCCGATTGCCAGTTCCATGGAACTGCCGGTTGCCAGCATTGGATCGGTAATGATCAGGGTCTTTCCATCCAAAGAGGGAGAGGCAATGTATTCGATAAAAATATCGAATTTAAGAGCATCTTTGTACTTGCGATAAGCCGATACGAAGGCGTTTTCGGCGTGATCGAAATAGTTGAGAAATCCGTTGTGAAATGGTAATCCAGCTCGTAAAATGGTACCAAGAACCACTTTTTCGCTGGGAATATTGGTAGGGGCAACGCCTAGTGATGTTTTTACGTCCTCGGTTTCATAAGCCATTTCTTTGCTTATTTCATACGCCATAACCTCGCCAATGCGTTCGATATTGCGGCGAAAACGGAGGCTGTCTTGTTGTATGTCGACGTTACGTATTTCCTTAAGAAACTGATTGAGTAGTGAATTTTGTTCTGATAAATTGTGAATTTGCATGACGATAATATTTATGCAAAACAACAAAAAAAAACGAAGCAAAACAAGAGCTATTTTGCTGTTTTTTGAATATATACATTGACAAGTAATTGATAGTTATTTTTCAAAAAAAATAGTGCAAAAAGGATTGATGGAATGAAGCTGTTTTGTCTTTATGAATGGAGTCAGGGTGGACTTTCTTCGGGGTTTTGTCGTTTGGTTTATTCCTTGCTCTCTATAAACCTGTCATGCCCGTGGCTTTTATTTTCAGTCGGGATGATAGGTTTATAGAAAACGTGTAGCTACTGATCGTTATAAAAAAATGGTCGGAAAGGGTTACTTTATCCTCGTTTTTATTTCCAGTTTTTCAATTCAGCCTCTGCATTCGACTGATCAATTACTTTGACATCGAATGCCAGAGCCTTTTCGTAAGGTAGTTTCATAATCGCATTGTACATATTTTGCACAGCATAATAGCCCATGCCGTGAAAATCCTGTTTCATCGTAGCACAGTTCGGATGTTCCTTTATGTATTTCAATAGCGGTTTTGAGGTATCGAAGAAAACGGCAATGCCTCCTTTTTTCATAAAATTGGATAACGCTGGGATGCTGTCTACTCCTTTCAACGCCGGAAGGCCCCAAATCATTTGCACCCCGTCAATCTTTTTGTCCTTCTTCAGATTCATGGAGAGGAGTTCTTCGCCGTAACCAGCCATTTCAAAAGTGTAAACTGCCGTGCCGATCCTGTCGTTGCCAAGTTTCGACTGGAATCCACTGAAGCGCTCTTTCATGTTGCTGGCATTCACACCTCCGCTTAAAACTAATACATGTTGTGGTTTTTTCTTTACCTTGTCAAAGAGGCGGAACATGGTCTGTGCGCAGACAATGCCAGCTTTTGCATTGTCTGAACCGACATAGAATAACCGATCGCTTTTGGAACAGTCGGAATCGAACGTGCCGACTTTTATGCCAGCCTTGATTGCCTTGTTGATGGGTTCTTTCAATATCTCTTCGTCGTTGCAGCTGATGAGAATTCCATCGACTTTGTATTTTATCAAATTTTCAATCAGCTCTTTTTGTTTGACACCATCGTTCGAGGTGGGAGCTTCCCAGGTAACCGTAATGCCAAGCTTCTCTCCAGCTTGTATAGCACTCTCTTTTACTTGGTTGAAAATTTCGTTATCTACTTTGGGGATGACCGCAATAACAATATTCTCTTTCTTTTTTGTGATACTTTTACAGGAAGACAATACACCTGCCAGCAGACAAATTACCGGGATAAATAGCCAATACTTTTTCATACTATTCAAATTTAGATGGTTTGAGAATTGAAAAATATTTCGACAGTATAGTGAAATCGTCAGATGTAGCGGGGTTGATGTGGTTTAATATGATGAGTCTATAATATTATAATGGCAAAAAATGATTGCATAATTGATTGTCTGTTTTGCAAATATAAAGCAGAAAAATGCGATATAAATCGTAACGACAATAAAAATGAAAATTAGTTTATTTTGGTAAAATGAAATTCGCCTGAAAAAGGCGCTCGAAAATCAATGTAAGGTTGATAAAGCTGTAAAGAGGAAATATCTTGACAGACGTGTATAGAATGGAAAAAGTGTCGGCATTGGCTACCCGGAAGAAGGGATAGGGGCGCAATAAAAAAGGAGAGCTATTGCAGCTCTCCTTTAATCTATGGTTGTTTATTTATTTTTATCAATCCACTTCCGCGCATTGACAAAAGCTTCGATCCACGGAGTGATCTCATCGTCGGCCTTGCGGTCGAGAGGATAGTGAGGCCACTGCCACGGGAAGATGGCTCTTTCCAAGTGCGGCATCATTGCCAAATGGCGGCCGTTGTCGGAGCAGATACCTGCGGCTGCAAAATCGGAACCGTTCGGGTTGCCGGGATATTCGCCGTAGTTGTATTTTGCTACGATGTTGTATTTATTTTCGGCATACGGGAACTTAAATTTGCCTTCGCCGTGAGCCACCCAGATTCCAAGACTGCTTCCGGCCATCGAGCTGAAAAGGACGGAATTGTTTTTCGGAATATTTACACCGACAAAGCCCGATTCGAATTTATGCGACTCGTTATGCAGCATGTGGGGACGTTCAGTATGATCCGGGTGTAATAAATTCAACTCAACCATTAACTGGCAACCGTTACAGATACCCAGACTCAACGTGTCGGGACGGGCGTAGAAATTGTCGATGGCGGCTTTTGCCTTTTCGTTGAACAGCAATCCTCCGGCCCATCCTTTGGCTGAACCCAGCACGTCGGAGTTGGAGAATCCGCCGCAGAAAACAACGAAGCTGATGTCTTCCAGCGTCTCGCGTCCGGTAGCCAGGTCGGTTGCATGAACATCTTTTACGTCGAAACCGGCAAGATAGAGGGCGTAGGCCATTTCGCGCTCGCCGTTGGTGCCTTTTTCGCGGATAATAGCCGCTTTGATGCCTGAAGGTTTACGATCGGGAGAAATGCCGTACTGGCTCATTTTTCCACTGAAATCGTTGTTGAAACGGAACTGGAGCGGTTGGTTTTTATAGTTGTCAAAACGTGCTTTGGCACATGCTTCACCGCTCTGTTTGCGATCGAGTAGGTACGACGGTTTGTACCAGAGGTAGCGCAGACGATCGATATCAAAACGGAAACAGAAGTTGTTGTAATTGACCGAAACAGATCTCTCTTCTGTCGGTTTGGCTATCGCAGCGTAATAGATGCTACTTTCGTTCAATATGGCTTCTACGGCTTTCGTATCTTTTACCTGAATCAATACCGCCGGGTTTTCGGCAAAGAGTAACTCTACTTCACCGATAATTCTCTCGGAAACATTGTCGAGATTGACTTTCAAACCGCCTTTGGTGTTGGCAAAACACATTTCGAGCAGCGCGGTGAGAAGACCACCGGCCGAAATGTCGTGTCCGGCCAAAATCAAGCCGTTGTTGATCAATGCTTGTACAGCATTGAAGGCGCGGCCGAAGTAAGCAGCGCTGTTTACGTTCGGTGTGGCATCGCCCAACAAATTCATTGTTTGAGCTAAAGCCGATCCGCCTAATTGTAGATCGGTATTCGAAAAGTCGATCAGGTACAGTGTCGTGTCCGGGTCATTAACCAGTACCGGAGAGATGGTTTTGCGAATGTCGCTCACTTCTCCTGCAGCAGAAATGATAACGGTACCCGGCGAAAGTACTTTTTCGTCTCCATATTTTTGAGTCATGGAGAGACTGTCTTTTCCGGTCGGAATATTGATGCCTAGCTCGCAGGCGAAACGGCTACAAGCTTCCACTGCACGATACAAACGCGAATCTTCGCCCGGGTTTTTACAAGGCCACATCCAGTTGGCACTGAGCGAAACGCCCTTCAATCCGTCGGTAAGCGGAGCCCACACTAAGTTGGTGAGCGCTTCGGCGATGGCAAGTACCGATCCGGCTTCTGGATCAACCAATGCAACAGCTGCCGCGTGACCGATAGAGGTTGCAATGCCGGCTTTTCCACGGTAGTCGAGAGCAACTACGGCAACGTCATTCAATGGTAATTGAATTTCACCGGCTGTTTGTTGTTTGGCAATTTTGCCAGTCACTGAGCGATCCACTTTATTGGTGAGCCAGTCTTTGCAGCCAACACTTTCCAGTTGTAATACGTTTTCGATGTATTTGTAAATCTGGGTAGCATCGGGCGCTACCGGTGCATATTTGTCATCGTTTGTGGTGTCGGTAATAATGGTACGCGGCGGTTTCCCGATCATATAATCGAGACGAAGGTCGATAGGGCGTTCGCCATCTTTCTGTTCGAATACAAATTGCATGTCGCCGGTAGTTTCACCAACCACATAAAGTGGAGCACGTTCGCGTTCGGCTATCTTGCGGATGTGTTCAATCTCTTTCTCTTCAACCAGTAAGCCCATGCGTTCCTGACTCTCGTTACCGATAATTTCTTTGGCCGAAAGGGTAGGATCACCAACGGGTAGCTGGCTCATATCAATTTTTCCGCCGGTAGCTTCTACCAATTCGGAAAGACAGTTGAGGTGACCGCCAGCACCGTGGTCGTGAATGGAAACAATCGGTGTTTCATCGGCTTCTGCCAGCGCGCGAATCACGTTGGCAACCCGTTTTTGCATTTCGGGATTGGCGCGTTGTACGGCGTTCAATTCTATCGAATTGTCGTATTGTCCGGTATCGACGGAGGAAACTGCTCCACCACCCATGCCGATGCGGTAGTTGTCGCCACCCATCACAATCACTTTCTGACCCGGTTGCGGTTCGCCTTTCAAACAGTCTTTCTTTTTGGCATAGCCAACACCACCAGCCTGCATAATTACTTTGTCGTAGCCATATTCTTTGCCGTTTTCGGTATGCTCAAAGGTCAATAATGATCCGCAGATAAGTGGCTGTCCGAATTTATTTCCGAAGTCGCTGGCTCCGTTTGAAGCTTTGATAAGGATTTGTTCCGGTGTCTGGTAGAGCCATTTACGGGCTGGAATATTTTGTTCCCAGGTGCGTGATGCGTCGTTGCGGGCATACGATGTCATGTAAACAGCGGTACCGGCAATCGGTAAGCTTGCTTTACCACCACCCAGACGGTCGCGGATTTCGCCTCCGGTGCCGGTTGCAGCTCCGTTGAAAGGTTCTACGGTGGTGGGGAAGTTATGCGTTTCGGCTTTTAACGAAATAACCGATTCGAAAGGTTTGGCCTCAAAGAATCCCGGCTTTTCGCTTTCGTTCGGAGCAAATTGTTCAACCACAGGGCCTTCGCTAAATGCAACGTTGTCTTTGTAGGCCGAAACCAATTTGTTCGGATTTACTTTGGATGTTTTTTTGATCAGCTGGAACAGAGTCGATTCTTTCTCTTCTCCGTCGATGATATATTGTCCGTTGAAAATTTTATGACGGCAGTGTTCGGAGTTTACCTGAGAGAAGCCGAATACTTCGCTGTCGGTCAGCTGTCGGCCTATTTTTTCGCTAATGCCGTTGAGGTAGGCAATTTCGTCATCATTCAGAGCCAACCCTTCGCTTTTGTTGTACGATGCAATATCGTCGATGTAGCGAATGGGATCTGGCGTTTTGCTAATGGTGAAAATGTCTTGCGTCAGACGGGCATAAACACGTTGCAACATCGGGTCGTGGTCGTCGTGAGCCTCGGCAGTAAAGAACTCTTCTATACGCAAAATGCCGCCAATTCCCATGTTCTGGGTAATTTCGACGGCATTTGTACTCCACGGCGTTATCATTTCGCGGCGCGGACCGATGAATGTACCAACTATTTCTTCGTCTTTGACGACGGTGGCATTCTCGAATAACCACGTTAATTTTTGAAGATCGGGAGAGGAAAATTCCTCTTTTGACTGAACAGCAATAATATGACTGTCAGTTGATTTGAAAAATGTAATCATGTGAGGTGTTGAAGTGATTTTCAATCTTGCAAATTTAGCAAAAAAACGGTTACGGAACAATGCTCAAACAGATGAATCTTGCGCCAGGATTGAGATAAATGTCGAAAAAATGCGTTAAAAAATAGGAGACTGAAATTTGAATAAATTACGGAGAAGCGCATGGAAACTTCCTTAAAAGAAGTACTTTTGTAAAATAAAAAGGAAAAATAAAATATTCTTGTTGTAACTCGAAGTGTATGAAGAAAATATCAATAGTCGGGGTGTTGTTGCTTAATGTGTTTCTTGTTGGGGCTTTAACTCCCGGGTTGAAACACTTTATCGACTCACCCAACTTTGCAGGTGGTAATTTGGCAGTTTTGGTGAAAGATATTAAATCCGGTAAGTCGGTGGTGGATTATCGCAGCGAAAAGAGCTTGTTGCCCGCATCGACGATGAAACTGGTGACTACGGCAACGGCGCTTGAGTTGTTAGGTCCTGATTTTCGGTTTGAAACGCCGCTCGAATACGATGGAACCATCGATGCACAGGGAACCCTGCATGGAAATATTTACATTGTGGGGAGTGGCGACCCGACGATCGGTTCGGAAGTATTCAAAGACCGCGATTTTATCAATCGCTGGGTAGAGGCGGTGCGTAAGGCCGGAATTAAAGCGGTATTGGGGCATGTGATTGCCGATGTCTCGGCTTTCGATAAGGAGGTGACTCCGCCCGACTGGACTTGGCAAAATATGGGAAATTACTTTGCGGCAGGAGCATACGGGCTTTCGATTTATGACAACATGTATTCCATCTATTTCAAAACGGGAGCAACGGGTACCACTCCTTTGATTTTGGGTACGATGCCGCCGATGTACGAAATGACGTTTCATAACATGGCGAAAGCAGGAAAAACAGGTGAAGACAATGACGATGGATATATTCATGGAGCTCCTTTTAGCAACGAACGAACAATCACTGGGACAATTCCGGCCAACAGGGAGGCGTTTCACATCAACGGCGATATTCCTAATCCGCCGCTTAAACTGGCTTCTGTATTTACGCAACAATTGAATAGTACAGGTATTCCTGTTTCGGGAGCTCCTCTTGACGACGGACAGGGAGGTGCCAATCACACCCGTTTTTATCTACACTTGTCGCCAACTCTTGCTGATATTATTAAGGAAACGAACATGCAGAGCAATAATATGTATGCCGAACATCTGTTCAAACGTCTGGCATTGATACATAACACCGTAGCAACCCGTGAAGGGGCAACTCAACTTGTACGTGATTTTTGGAAGCAGCGCGGCATCGACGTTTCTGCTTTTTTTCAGCACGATGGATGCGGTATGTCGCCGATGAACGGGGTGACGCCTCGCTTTTTTGTGCAATTGCTTACCTATCTGCGTGCTCAGAGTAAAAACAAGGAGGCGTTTTCTGCTTCGTTGCCAGTGGCAGGGCAAAGCGGAACGTTGAAGAAGTTACTGGCCGGAACGTCTCTGGCCGGAAAAGTGATGGCCAAGAGTGGCTCTATTCGCAGAGTGCTTTGCTATGCCGGGTATATAACATTGTCCAATAAAGAGTATGCATTTTCCGTTATGGTAAATAATTATACCGGGTCATCTACCGATGCACGGAAAGCCATCGAACAGTTGCTTTTGAGCGTTCTGTAGTTTTTGTCGATATTTACCTCGTTAATATAACAGGTAAAAAAATAGTGTACCTTTGGAGAGATTTGAATTGATAACCTTAAAATTAATCTTTTATGAATCAAGACACAGAATTGGATCCAGTGGAGGTATTTGCGGGTACTTCATGGGAAGCAGGAATGTTGATAAGCTTGTTGAAAGACAACGAAATTGAGGCTTATTTTCAGGATGATAATCTTGGAAGTGTTGTCCCCTGGTTATCCGCAAGGGGAGAATCCGGAGCCATAAAAGTAGTGGTAGCCGCCAGAGATTATGAAAAAGCGCTGGAAATAGTAGCTAAGTTTAGCGCAACATTACAATAAAAAAACTGCCATTGTAACCTCAGATCGAAGAGATCACAATAGCAGCTTTTTTAAGAAGGAGAAGTTATGCCCGTTTTTTTTGTGGGTATTTTCTGAAAAAGCTTTTTAGTTTGAGTGTCAACACACCGAAGAAAGCTTCACCGAAAATGCCTCCGTTCATCTTTGAGATGCCCAAAACTCTGTTTGCGAAGATGATGGGAACTTCTATAATATGGAAACCGCACTTAAATGCGGTAAATTTCATCTCTATCTGAAAAGCATATCCTTTGAACCGGATCTTATCCAACTCAATGGTCTCAAGCACTTCGCGTCGATAGCACTTGAATCCGGCCGTCGTATCGAATATATTTAATCCGGTTACGATGCGTACATAGGAGGATGCAAAATATGACATAACAACACGGGCAATCGGCCAGTTGATTACGTTGACCACGTGTCCTACATAGCGGGATCCAATAGCCACATCTCCGCCTCCGGTGGTACAAGCTTCGTAAAGGCGGGGTAAATCTTTGGGGTCGTGCGAAAAATCGGCATCCATCTCGAAAATAAAATCGTATTTATGCTCGATAGACCATCGGAAACCGGCAATGTATGCTGTCCCGAGTCCTAATTTCCCCTGGCGCTCTACGATGTGAAGCGATTCCGGAAATTCTGTTTGCAAACGTTTCACAATATCCGCCGTTCCGTCCGGAGAACCGTCGTCGATAATTAAAATGTGAAAAGATTTTGGTAACGAAAAGACAGCGCGGATAATAGCCTCGATATTCTCTTTTTCGTTGTAAGTTGGAATGATAACAATACTATCAGACACGTGGATAATGTTTTTGGTTAGTGGTGTGATAATTACGCTGCGAAGGTAAGAACAAAAGCCGACAATAAGGATAGAAGTTTCCGATAAAAATTAACAACAACTTTAAATGGAACGTTAAATATAGAAGGGGCGAGTAAGTCTACTCTTCCAGTAGTTCTTTGATTGCTGCCACGATGGCCTCTTCCCATCCTTCGACGATATTCTCAAAAGCCTCATCCGGGATGTTTGTCTGGTTAATTTCCAAATCGGTACCCTTTTTGTCGGTATGAGTTTTTATGGTGACAACAGAGGGCACCTCTTCGCCAAAGTGCCACTCTTGTACTATTTTTTTGTCTTGTTCAAACTCGATGTTGGTTCCGCAAATATCGCCTCCCCACCATTCGAATTCAGAGCCTGGGGTTGTGCTCATTACAGCCTTTTCGCCTGTCCACAAAGAAATTATATCGGGATTGGTCAGGGCGGCATAAACATCCTGTGGGGATGCTTTGATGATAAAATGTTGTTTGTACTGTTTCATACGATGGAAAATTTTCAGCTAAGATATATAAAAGAGGCGACAAAGAAGAGTGCCGTGGCAACAATCGTGCCTCTGCACGCGTGCCAGTAATCGGCTTTGTAAAATAGAAAAACGAGCCCAAGGTCGGGAAATGTACTCAATAATATGAGCTTTCCGAATAGCGGAAGACCCGACGAGGCAGTTAACCACAGAGCGTTCCACATGGGTTGATCGCCTTTGTAGGCTGTATCAAAATAGACGAGTCCGAAAATGACCGGTAACACCATCGCCACAGATAAGCCTATCCAAAATTTGTCGAGAATCTTCATCGTGTTATAAATTCCAGCTCTTTAGTTCCTCTATTACTTCATACGCAGTCATGTCTATTTTGGTTGGGACTACGGCTATATAGTCGTTCGCCAAGGCCCACTCATCCGTATCCAATGCGTCGGGTTCGTGATTGGTGAAGTTGCCGGTCAGCCAAAAGTAGGGATGTCCGTTGGGATCCTCATGGCGAACAAATTCTTCGGTCCATAAGCCATTGGCCTGCCGGCATATTTTAATCCCTTTCGGTTGATTTTCCGGCATATTCACATTCAGACAGACACCTTGAGGTAATCCTTTTTCGATCACTTTTTGTGCAATAGCAGCGACATACGGTATGACATGCCCAAAATCGGCGTCCGAACGGTGGTTGCACAGCGAGAATCCGATGGATGGAATTTGATTGATGCAACCTTCGATGGCAGCTCCCATTGTCCCCGAATAAACCACACTGATAGAAGAGTTGGTGCCGTGATTGATGCCGGTAACCAATAAGTCGGGCTTTTTCCCTTTGAACAGGATATTCAGCGCCAGCTTGACGCAGTCGACGGGAGTTCCCGAGCAGCGATAAATTCTCAGCCCATCTTCTTCGTGTACTTTGTGAAACCGTGTTGGGACTGTAACGGTAATGGCACTCGACATGCCCGATCGGGGGCCGTCGGGGCCTACCACCACCACATCGCCTAACGACAACATGCAGTCTTTTAATTCTTTGATCCCTTTGGCGGTTAATCCGTCGTCGTTTGTAATTAAAATGGTTGGCCTCATTCGGATTGTGAAAAAATTGAGTTGAAACTGTTTTTGCAATGTTACAAAATTACACATTTTCAGGTATCTCCCGAAACAAATTATCGGCCTGCCATCAAATTATCTTCACTGCCGCCTCCATAAAAATGTCCCATAGTGCTGTTAATTCTCCGATTATTCCATAAATTTGAAGCCGTAAGCAAAACGCTACTAATTAATAACGAATAGTTGTATGACGGAAACAAAAACGATAAAATGGGGTATTTTGGGAACCGGCTGGATTGCTCAAAAGTTTGCCGATGCGCTGGCTGTTGCCCGGGATTGTCAGTTATATGCCGTGGGATCGCGCTCGACGGACTCGGCCGCGCGTTTTGCCGCAAGTTATGGACTGAAAGTGGCATATGGTTCATACGAAGAATTGGTAGAGGATGCCAATGTGGACGTGGTGTATATTGCCACTCCGCACAATTTGCATCTTGAAAATGCCGTACTGGCGCTGAACCACGGGAAGCATGTGTTATGCGAAAAGCCGATGGGAGTGAATCTGAAAGAAGCGAATGCCATGTTTCGGCTTGCCGGCGAAAAAAAACTATTTCTGATGGAAGCCATGTGGAGCCGGTTTTTACCTCACATGATCAAAACGAAGGAACTGATAGAACAAGGTGCCATTGGCGAAATGCAGCTGCTCACAGCTACTTTTTGTATTCGTTCTGAAAACGGGCCTGAGCATCGGCACTACAATATTGACTTGTGTGGCGGCACTATCCTTGATATCGGGATTTATAATATTTTTCTTTCATTGTTTCTGTTGGGTCGGCCGGAGGCTGTTTCTGCCCTTGCTGCGTTGAGCGAACAGGGGGTTGATACACAATGCAGTTACAGCTTTAAATATCCCGGAAATAAACTGTCGGTGATGTACTCTTCGTTTTTGGCTAATCCCGAGGTGGTGGCCGAAATTCATGGTACGCATGGCTCGATTTCGCTGGAGCATTTGTGGTTTTGCCCGGGGCGGGTGAAGCTACGGGATAAAGATGGAAACGAAGAGATTTTTACTTTTGACATAAAAGGGAACGGATACGAATTCGAGGCGGAGGAGGTGGCTCGCTGCCTGAATGCCGGTAAAACTGAAAGCAGTATCTGGACGCCTGACGATACGCGACTTCTGGTTGAGATGATGGACAACATCCGACAGGCTTGCGGAGTGGTATATCGCGCCCATGATCTTTGATTGTCCGTATTTATATTACGTTCCGGAGATTTTTTTGGACAAAATATCAAATAGTGAGGATATGTGTGTGTCTTTCTGTATTAGAATAAAAATATCTTTCGATTTTTTATTCTAATTTAGTTTTTTCGCAGTAACTTTTTCGTAATTTTGCCCCATAGGTGTTCCTATCACAGAAAAAGCATCCGACAGGTTGCCTTTTTCATGATATTTGCATCACATTTTGCATTAAATATATAATTTTCAACGTTTTAATATAGAGATGAGTAAAAAAGGAATCTTAGTTCATAATGCTAAAATTTTTACCGAAAAGAATACTTTCAGGGGATCTCTTCGCATTGAAGGAGAGTTGATTGCTGAAATATTTAAGGGTGAGGTACCCGAACCCGTTTTGCAAAACAATACCGTGATCGATGCGTCCGATTTGTGGCTGTTGCCCGGAGTGATCGATACACATGTTCACTTTCGGGAACCCGGTTTAACGCAAAAGGCCGACCTGCATTCGGAGTCGAGAGCCGCTGTTGCCGGTGGAGTTACCTCTTTTATCGATATGCCCAATACGGTTCCGCAAACTACCACTTTGGATTTGTGGGAAGAGAAAAACCGGCTGGCTTCCGAAAAATCGCTTGCCAATTATGCGTTCTATCTTGGAGCTACCAACGAGAACAGAGACCAAATTAAAAATGCAGATCCCAAACGTGTACCCGGTGTAAAAGTGTTTTTAGGAGCATCTACTGGCAATATGCAGGTGGACAATAAAGAGTTTCTGCAGTGGCTTTTTGCCGAGTCGCCGTTATTACTGACAGCTCACTGCGAAGATATGAGTATTATTCAACGTAACATCGATACATACAAAACTCAGTTTGGCGACGATATTCCAATTTCCAACCACTATTTGATTCGCTCGGGTGAGGCCTGTTATAAATCGACGGCGGCGGCTGTTGAAATGGCGTTGAAATATAAAACCCGTCTGCATATTGCGCATGTCAGTACCGCGCATGAACTGGCGTTGTTTGAGGCTGGCAAGCCGTTGGCCGAGAAACAGATTACAGCCGAAGGATGTGTGCATTATTTCTGGTTCGATAGCCGCGATTATGAGAAATACGGCGCAAGGATAAAGTGCAATCCGGCCATAAAGACGGAAGCGGATAAGAAAGCGTTGATTCAGGCACTTACCACCAATAGGCTGGATACGGTTGCAACCGATCATGCACCACATTTGTTGACTGATAAAGAGGGTGGCTGCCTGCAGGCAGCATCTGGCATACCGCTTGTGCAACACTCGTTGCCGGCCATGCTTGAGCTGGTTCGTAATGGCCAGTTTTCGATAGAAAAGGTCTTGGAGAAAATGTGTTATGCTCCGGCCAACTTATTTAAGATACAGAAACGCGGTTTTGTGCGTAAAGGATATTATGCCGATCTGGTACTGGTTAATCCTACCTATCCGTGGATGGTAGAGCCCGACAATATTGTCTCGAAATGTGGTTGGTCTCCCTTTGAAGGTCAGCAATTTCATGCCCGCGTAACTCATACGTTTGTAAATGGAAAGTTAGTGTATGATAATGGGGTTTTTGATGAATCTCGTAATGGTAATCCACTTCAATTCAATGGCTGAAAATAGTTGCATCCGGTTAATGAACTCTCCTGTCGGTACGTTGCGTATAAGTGGCAATGCCGTTGGAGTAACGGTTGTCGAATTTGACGACACGGAAGATTATTTCATAGCCGGAGAGCTGACTACTCCAGTGTCGATCTGCATTAACCAGTTGCACGAATACTTTGAAGGCAACAGAACGGAATTTTCGGTGCCGATCCAGTTTGCGGGAACTCAATTCCAACAAAAGGTATGGCGAGCCCTGCAAAAGATTTCGTTTGCTCAAAAGGTTAGTTATGGGTATATTGCAGAACAAGTAGGAACTCCAAAAGGACAACGTGCCGTTGGAAATGCAAATAATCACAACCCTATTGCCATACTTATTCCCTGCCATCGGGTGGTGGGAGCAGATGATAAATTGGTTGGCTATGCCGGCGGATTGTGGCGTAAAGCCTGGTTGCTTGAACACGAAGCAACCGTTGCCGGAACCAAACCTCCAGCCTTGCTGTAACCGATAAAACAAGCGAGCCGCAAAATTCAATAGAGTTTTGCGGCTCGCTTGTTTTCGTGTCAAAGCGATCGCTTTTCATATTTTGTGTGTAACAAACGATGCGATTTCTCTCCTAACGGGTCGATTAGAAAATCGTGGTAAAGATGCAAAATTTCCGGGTTCTCATGCGATTTCCGGATGCTTTTGTGGGCATCTTCATAATAAATCGATTCGGCACGTTTCTTGCGGATCTCGCTATTGGTGGGAATAGGCTGTCCGCCGCCACCGAGGCATCCGCCCGGACAGGTCATCACTTCAATAAAGGTATAGGGTGAGGTGCCGTTCTCAACTTGTTCGAGCAGCGTGCGGGCGTTTTTCAACGTGTGAGCAACGGCTACTTTTATTTTTGTGCCATCCAGATCGATCTCAGCTTCTTTAATCCCGGCAAGTCCGCGTATCTCCGTAAAATCCACATTGGGTAACGTTTTGCCTGTGAATACTTCATAGGCGGTGCGTAAGGCGGCTTCCATCACGCCGCCGGTGGTGCCGAAAATGACGGCAGCGCCGGTCGATTCTCCCAATGGACTGTCGAAATTCGCTTCGGGCAAACGGGCAAAATCAATGCCGTTCTCTTTGAACATTCGAGCCAACTCCCGTGTGGTTAGCACATGGTCTACATCAAAGAAATGTTCTTCGTCGGTTAAGTGCAGCTTCGATTTCCAATAGTGGAAAGCACTATCCATTTCAGGACGCCGGGCTTCAAATTTTTTGGCGGTGCAGGGCATTACCGAAACAACGACGATGTTGCGCGGGTCGATGCCTGTTTTTTCTGCATAATAGGTCTTTGCAATGGCACCAAACATCTGTTGCGGCGATTTGCAAGTGGAGAGGTGTGCCAATGACTTCGGGAAAAAATGTTCGATAAATTTGATCCAACCGGGCGAACAGGAGGTAATCATGGGTAACACCCCTCCGGTTTTGATCCGCTGAATCAGTTCGTGTCCCTCTTCGATAATGGTAAGGTCGGCGGCAAAATTGGTGTCGAATACCTTTGAAAATCCGAGGCGGCGTAGTCCTGCCACCATTTGTCCCGTGACGAGAGCGCCGTAGGGCATTCCCATTGCTTCGCCGATTCCCACCCGAATGGCAGGCGCCGTCTGCACCAAAACGATTTTGTCCGGGTTGTGCAGATCATTCCAAACGGCATTGATAGAGCTCCGTTCGGTAATGGCACCGGTGGGGCACACCAGAGCACATTGTCCGCAGTTGGTGCAGGCCACAAGTCCCAGCCCCAGATCCATGAAGGTGGTAATTTTGCTCTTTAATCCCCGTCCCGAGAAGTCGATAGCCTGTACTTCCTGAATATCCCGGCAAACAGCAACACATCTTCCGCAAAGAATGCACTTTTCCGGGTCGCGAACCAGAGAGAGTGACGAATCGTCTTTGGACAGCGGTGCCGGACGTGTACGCATAAAACGTCTGTCGTGAATGCCCAGATCGAACGTTAATTGCTGCAATTCACAATTTTCATTGCGATCACAAATCAGGCAGTCTTGCGGATGGTTTGCCAGCAAGAGTTCCAGATTCATCCGTCGGGCATCTATTACACGTTGGCTATTCGTCGTGATTTCCATCCCTTCGATTATTTGCGTAATACACGATCGCAGCAATGAGCGAGCTCCTTTTACTTCGACCACACAGATGCCACACGACGCATTGGCTGAAACATCTTTCAGATAGCATAATGAGGGAATGGCAAAACCGGCTGCCCGGCAAGCCTCCATGATGGTAATCCCTTCTTCAGCTTCTATAGCCTGGTTGTTGATGGTCACTTTCATAGTCGTTCATTTCTGGGTTTGGACGGAATTTTTCTCTTTTGTTCGCCTATTTGCACTTAATGTCGCATCGCAGACAGCGGTTTGCTTCATTCCGGGCTTGTTCTCCGGTTAATCCGCCGGCAACCTCGTGGAAATTACCGACGCGTTCTTTTACATTGAGTTTTGCTGGTCGGTTTTTGGGGCTTGCTTTGGGTTTCATTGGCAGAGAATTGCTATATTCAAATGTCCGAAAGAGGTTGTAGAAGCGATGTTCGTGCATCAAATCAAAATCAATGGCTTCGGAAGCTCTCTTTGCCATGCCCATGGCTTCGGCAGCCGTTGCAGGTCCGGTCACGGCATCGCCTCCGGCATACACTTTTGGTCGCGAAGTCCGGAAAGTGAACGGGTCGGCGACTACTCTGCCATCCCGGGTCGTCGAAAGATTGTCGGCGAGTAGCGAAGCGGTATCGACGCGTTCGCCAACGGCAAGAATGATGGAGTCGCACTGAATCTCTTCAAACTTACCGGTTGGTATGGGCTTTCTTCTGCCGGAAGTATCGATATGTCCGATACTCATCAATTCGATTTTCAGGGCTTTTGCCCGACCCTTGTTGTCTGTTATTATTTTGTGAGGAGCGGCCAGAAAGCGGTAAGTGATATGCTCGGCCTCAGCCTCCCTGATTTCATCGGTATTTGCAGGCATGTCGCCTTTTTCGCGGCGGTAGACCACTGTGACATCTTTGCCAAGCCGCCAGATGCTGCGTGCCGCGTCAATAGCCACATTGCCGGCTCCGATGATAATAACGTTGTGCCCCAGTTTGGGTGTTTTGTCCAACGCCAGTTGCTTTAGCACTTCGGTTCCCGAAAACACTCCTTTTGCCTCTTCTCCCGGAATGTTTAGGTCGATCTCTTTCCATGCTCCGATGGCCAGATAAACGGCATCGTTCGTTTGTTCCAAATCGGACCATGAAAGATTATCTCCAAGCCGTGTGTTGAAGACAAATTTCACCCCCAGTTTTTGAATAAATTGCACCTCTTTTCGTAGGACGGTTTTGGGTAGTCGGTATGGTGGAATACCAAAGCGGAGAACACCTCCGGCCTCGGCAAAAGCGTCGTAAATGGTCACATCGTGTCCGAGGCGCACCAGATAGAAAGCGGCCGTTAATCCGGCAGGACCGGCACCAACAATGGCGATCTTTTTCCCTGTCGGAGGAAGTTTTTCTTTGATTAATTTCTTGTAAATCTTACTCTCATTTCCCAACTTGTACATCGTATCGGCCAGGTATCGGTGAATTTCGCCTTGTGAAACCGGTTCGTCTATCATATCGCGGCGGCACCGCATCTGACAGTGGAAATGGCAGATGCGTCCGATGGTGCCTGGCAGCGGATTGTCGCGCAGGGTAAGTTCAAAAGCATCTTCGATACGGTTTTCTTTCATCAGTTCGATGTAGCCGGGAATATTCATGTGAAGCGGACAACTGTTTTCGCAAAGCGCCATGTAAAGCGCTTCGCAGGCTCCGGCGTGGCACCGTTTTTCTCTGATATGTTCTTCGTATTCGTGGCGGAAATATTTCAGCGTTGTGAGAATCGGATTTGGAGCGGTTTGCCCCAAAGCGCAAATTGACGTGTCCTTAATGGTTTGGCTTAGTTGTTCTAATAGCGTCAGATCGTCGTGGGTGGCCTCTCCTTGGGTGATTTTGGTGAGAATTGCCAGAGCCTGCGCCAGTCCTTCGCGACAGGGTGTGCATTTTCCGCACGATTCGGATGCGTTGAATTCGAGAAAGTAGCGAGCCACATCGACCATGCAGTTGTCTTGATCCATCACTACCATTCCACCCGAACCCATGATCGCTCCCAGCTCAGCTAGCGACTCGTAGTCGACCGGAGTACCGAAATGTTCCAATGGAATACAACCACCCGATGGGCCGCCGGTTTGGACGGCTTTCACCCGTTTTTTAGTTCCGGTTCCCTCTCCAATGTTGAATACAAACTGTTCGATGGTTGATCCGAGCGGGAGCTCTACCAGCCCGGTGTTTTTAACTTTCCCCACTAATGAAAACACTTTCGTACCCGGGCTGTTTTCCGTTCCAGTCTGTCGAAACCAGTTGCTCCCTTTTTCAATAATGAGAGGAATATTACACCATGTTTCCACATTGTTGATATTGGTCGGCTTTCCATACAACCCTCTTTGGGCAGGGTAGGGTGGTCGGGGCATCGGTCTTCCGGCTTTTCCTTCGATGGAGGCGATCAACGCCGTCTCTTCTCCGCAGACAAAAGCTCCGGCTCCCTCTACCACTTTCAGATGAAAACAAAGCCCGGTGCCCAGAATGTTGTTCCCCAAAAGATTCATGGCGGTGGCCTGTTCGATGGCTATCTGGAGCCGTTTTACCGCCAGTGGATATTCGGCTCTTACATAAGCGATTCCTTCGGTAGCTTGCATCGCATAGGCACCCAGCAACATTCCTTCAATCAGCATGTGCGGGTCACTTTCAATCTCGTTGCGGTTCATGTAGGCTCCCGGATCGCCTTCGTCGGCATTACAAATAATGTATTTGACATCGGCATTTGCTTTGTGCATGATCTCCCACTTCTTCCCGGTCGGAAATCCGGCACCCCCACGTCCGCGCAGCTTGGATGCAGATATCTCGTCAATTACGTCGGTCGGCTGCATGTTTGTCAATGCTTTGGCCAACGCGTGGTAACCGCCTACGGCAATATAGTCGAGAATTTTCTCCGGGTCAATGAATCCGGCATGACGGAGCACAAACTTCTTCTGGCCTTTGAAAAACGAAATTTCATCCCAACGGGGTATTTCATTATATCCTGTTCCGAACTTGATATTCGATGTTTGAAAATCCCATTCGTCGATACGACAAAGAATTTTTTTGCCGTAGATTTTGTTGTTGACGATGCTGTTGATAATATGCTGTGTGTCTTTTTCTTCTACTTTATTGTATACTAAAAGTGGTTTGCCCGGCTGATAAAGCATCACCATCGGTTCGTTAGCGCAAAAGCCAAAACAACCTGTTTGCTTGAGGGTGCAGTTTATTCCTGTTGTGACAATCTGTTGTTGTAATCGATTGAAAACGACCTCTGCCCCGTTGCCGATTCCACACGTTCCCATACCGACCATTAACATGGGGTGGTCGGGCAGTATTCGGTGAATATTGCTTTGTTGTACGAAATCAAGATCGGGAGGTGTCATGTCTTTTGCTTTTAAGTGTACGAAAAAAATGATTACCGGTATCCGATAAGCGATCTATTCATTGCTTTCGCTTTTGGTGGCAGCCTTTAGTTTGTGTAGTATCTGTATTAGTTTTTGCGAACTGACACTGCTGTGTATAATGCCATCGATGGCAATGACGGGCGAGAGAGCACATTGCCCGAAACAGGCCACCGTTTTGATGGTAAATTCATTGTCGGGTGTCGTGTAGTTTGACTCGGTAGTGTATTCTTCTTTTTTTATTCCCAGCAAAGGGGCTATCTCGGCTAAAAGAGCTTTGGATCCTTTGGTGTGGCAAGCCGTACCGCGGCACACAACAATCGAGTGTTTCCCCTGCGGCATGAGGTTGAAGAATGAATAGAATGTCACCACACTGTATACTTGCGAATAGGGAAGTCTCAATTTTTGGGCGAGAGTTACAAGCGTATCATAGGGCAGGTATTTTTGAGGATGCAGTTCTTGTACCTCTTCCAATATGGATAGTAGCATTCCCGGTTTTCCTCTCTGTTTGTCGATGATTGTCTCGAGCTCGGAATCAGGTATTGTGTAAGGTTCCTTGTTTTTCATAATAAGGTTGTGGGTTGTGGGTCTGCTTGTTTGTAATAAGAAGACAACCTGATACATAGGTATTCTATTCATTGACAAGTGATCATCATACAACAAATATAGTGAGGAATGAGGCTTTTGTTACTCCGGCAGATGATTTTTTGATTGTGACAGACGGAAAAGCGAAAGCAGAAATAAAAAATGGGAATCCCGAAGGGTTCCCATTATAAATAGTAGCAGTGTTTTGTTCGTTTCAACAATACACTATCCTTATTTCCTTTTGTTGGTATTCCATCCAAATGGAAGGTATAAAGGACAAGTGCCAATAAACGTGGTGATAACTAATAATACTGCTATTATGAGCAGAATATTTCCCAATGTTCCGGTAACAACATTATTAATGTCGAGAATGACAATAATAAGGGCAATAGCCAGCCGGATCCCTTTGTCTAAAACGCCAATGTTCTTTTTCATTGCTTTCGGATTTAGAATGAACTATTTTAGAGCAATAGGGTACAAAATAAGTGCAAAAAACTGCGTTTTGTACTTTTAGGGAGATAATCGTATGAAAAATATTCGGAAAGATGACGCCCTTAATGCAGATGAGTTTTGGATATTCCGTTGTCATCCAGTTTTTTAATCACTCCTTTTCCGTATACATCCAGTCGACCCACAGCGGAATTATCGATGTAAAACTCTTTTTCGGCAGTAACATCGGTACTTCCTACCGCGCTGTTGACAATGTGCAGGGTCTGTGTGATAAAGTTTTGGCCATCGAACTTACCAACACCTGAATTATTGATGTGCGCATCGACACAAGAGCCGGTCAGAATGGTTTTCCCCACTGCGCTGTTGGTGAAGTTTAATACAATGCCTTCAACATACAGATTCGTTTTTCCTACCGCACTGTTGTCTATTGTCGTTTGTGCAGCTTTGATTTTAAGACTGCTGGTTCCTACGGCGCTGTTGCTGAGGGTGAAAATTGGAGCTTCCAAAGTGCCTTCGTTGGTCAGATTGCCTACTGAGCCGTTGGAGAGCGATTTAATCCCTTTGGTATAGATATAGATTTTACCAGCCGAATGTCTGCCGATATTCGTGTTGTGTTTCATGTGTATGTTGAGCGTACTGTCATTTTTAGTGACCAGTACGTCTTGCTGCAGGTTATCGTCTGTTTCTACAGTTACCTTCTCGAAGGATGAGGGGATGATGACTGCATCAAAAACGATGCTGATGTCCACTGCATTAAATCCCGAGATGGGATGCTCAACTATTGTTACGTTGCCGGAGCCGTTGTGGCGATTGACGTAATAACACGAACTAAACAGCAGTCCGGTGATGACGAGAACCGACATGCTGATCTTGCTGATGGTTGATTGGATGTTCATTGCGTTGTATTTTTAGGGTTAAGGTAGAGCAATGACAGATTTTTGTCGTTTTGCACTACACTGTCTGTTGTTTATTTGTCTGTTAGACGTATTTTACCCCCGTTTTGGATGATAAAGGTACAATAAAATCTCACTTTTTTCAAAAAGAAAGGCTTTATCCGGCATTTGTAGTCGAATAAAGCCTTGTGAAAAAGATATTTCAGTTGTTATTTGGCGGTCATCACAACCTGCAACCTGTTTTGTTTATCTACCAGTTGTTTGGCCAGTTGCTTGATTGTTTCTCCTGAAATATTGTCTATTGCCTTATCGAAATTGTTAACCAGATCAATGTTGGAGAAATAATAATGATTCAGGGCGCTGAGCCACCAACCGTTCTCTTCGGTATTCTCTTTGTGTTGCTTTTTCAGGTTCTCTTTTACCTTCTGCACGTCTTCCTCTTTTGGCCCATTCAGAGCAATCGATTTCAGTTCGTTGTGAATGAGTTGAATCATCCTGGGCTGTACCTTCGGATCGGTGTCGAACTGCATAAATAGGGTGACGGTTGGTACCGGAATTTTGCCAATGCTCCCTTTTACGCCCACTCCATACGAACCGCCTTCACTCTCACGAATAGATTCCGTGTAACGTATGTCCAGAATATTGCCTAAAGCTTGCGCCAATAAAGAGTTGTTCAGCGAATAGTCGATCCGATCGTTGTACAGTACGAAATTGGAGGCTTTCGGCGTTTTCATGTCGTGGCTGAATTGTTTTTCGATCACACCTTGCGGATATCGAATCTGACGATCTTTCCAGGTCTCGGTTTGTTTGGATGTTTTCAATCCGCCCAGATAAGTGAGTATGACTGGCTTCACTTTCTCTAATTCAACGTTGCCTACAAAGAAAAAAGTAAAGTTGGCCGGGTTGGCAAACCGTTCTTTGTAGAGGCGCATCACGTCGTCGTGATTCACTTTGTCGAGCGCTTTCAGATTGAATAGAAATTTGCGCGGAGAATTGCTGTATAGCGCTGTCGTTACCGTGTCGGTGAAGGCCTGATCGGGATCGTTTGCCGCATTGATGAGGCTGGTACGAATGTTGCTGATGAATGATTGATAGCCGTCGCTATCTTTCCGGGGCGCGGTAAAATAGAGGTGCAGCATCTGCATCATGGTCTCAAAATCTTTTACAGAAGAGTGGCCGGAGAATGTCTCCTGGTAGTCGGAAATACCGGGAGATACATTCGCAATTTTACCTGCCAGTAATTTGCTTAATGCAACCTGCGAAAATTCTCCCAAACCGCTATTGTTGATGATATTGTCGGCAACCGAAGCGGAGGGCAGATCTTCATTGTTGTCTATCAAAGAGAGTCCACCGTACGCCACTCCCAGCATACGGATATCATCCTGTTTTAATTTTGTCGGTTTGATTACTACCTTTACGCCATTCGACAAAGTCCATTCGTCGGCATCCAGTGTTTTGTTATGGATGATTTTCTTTATTGTTCCCGCTTTTGGTGTGTTGGAAATCAGCGGTTTGTTGATTGTTTCCTGAATGTTTTGTTGGATAGTCGTGTTTTTTACGCTATCCATAATGGCTAAAATCTCTTTTTCGGGAAGCAAACTGGCTTTTTCATTTTCGGGCCCCTGTTCGGTTATCAGGATGTTTTTATCCGAAATGTAACTTTGAACCTGTTTGTTAACTGCGTCGAGCGGTAGCTTTGGTAGCAAGGTTTGCAGGGTTTTGTATTCCCATTCGATGCCCGGAATGGCTTCCAGATTCAAAAAGTTGTTGGTATACTCCCGCACAAACGAAGCGGTGTTTTGTTTGTCCCGGTTGTTGTATGTCTGCTCTATTTGCTTGAGTACGTCAGCTTTTGCTCTTTCCAGTTCGTCGGCGTTGAATCCGTAGCGTTTGGTCTTTTCAATTTCGGAAAACAGCAAAGCAATGGCTTCTCTGTTTTTGCCAGCACGCGGCACCATGTAGTAAAGAAACGCATCTTTGGTTTTTATCAGGTCGCCGTATTGCGAAATGGCATAGGCAATGGGCGCAGTAGCTTTTTGGGAAATCTCCTGAAAGCGGTAGTTTTGCATGCAACTTATCAGTGTGTTTTCAATATCGATTACATAACCCATGAACGATTTTTTGATATTGTCGGACAATGGGGTTTGTTTGAACTGCACCATGAAACCAATATCGGATGCTTCCGAATCGGTGATACGTGCCACAATGGGTTGATTGTTGTCTGCAACATGGTATAAGGTGCGTTCCGCTGGATTTACCGGTTTGGGAATGGAACCGAAAAGTTGCTTTACCTGATTTTCGATCTTGTCCACGTCAATGTCGCCGACAATAATAATGGCCTGCAGATCGGGACGATACCATTTTTTGTAATAGTCGCGAAGGGTGTTGTATGCAAAGTGGTTGATAATGGCCGTATCGCCAATGATATCCCGCTTGGCGTATTGCGATCCGGCAAAAAGGATGGAATTGGATGCTTTCCAGATGCGTTGGTTGGCGCCCGATCGTGTCCGCCACTCTTCGCGTATCACTCCTCTTTCTTTGTCGATCTCTTTTCCGTCGAGCGTGAGGTAGTTTGACCAGTCGTGCAGCACCAGCAGCGAGCTGTCGATCACCCCCTGGCGGGTTGTCGGAACGTTGGAGAGGTTATAGACGGTTTCGTCGAGTGCGGTGTAGGCATTGATGTTTTCACCGAATTTCACCCCGTTTTTCTCAAAGAAATTGATTAGTTGTTTGTCTGGAAAGTGTTTGGTGCCGTTGAAGGACATGTGCTCCAGAAAGTGAGCTAATCCGTTTTGATTGTCCTCTTCCAGAATAGCGCCGACTTTTTGAACAATATAGAAGTCTGCCCGATCTTTGGGTTTTTCGTTGTGGCGGATGTAGTAGGTCAAACCATTGTCGAGGTGTCCGATTCTTACCTGCGAATCGATTGGCATCAGCGCATTGGGTTGTGCATATAGATTTCCCCATGCGAGGCTAACCAGAAGACAGAACCAGAGTGTTTTATTTTTCATGATAATAGATTGACGAAAAGGGCACGATGGCATTTTTCGAAGATTTGCAATGCGTTGTTAGTCCTGCGGTTTAGCAGCGGCAACCAGTTGTTTACGGATGCTGAACAGTTCAAGACGTATCTTTTTCAAACGTTCCACTACATCTTGTGTCTTGGCTACGTTGTCTTTGTTGTGTTTGAGCCGGTGGCGGGCACCCTCAAGGGTGAGATTTTGTTCGCGTACCAGGTGAAATATTTGCTTGATAAGCAAAATATCGTCCTGCGTGTAAAAACGGGTTCCTTTTGCGTTTTTACGCGGTTTAAGCTGCGGAAACTCTTTTTCCCAGAAACGGAGCAAAGAGGCGTTGACGTTCAGCTGTTCGGCCACTTCGGTGATGGAGTAGTAAAGACGTTCCATAATGATTATTGTATTTGAGAATCAATATGTAAGTGCACTAATGTCTTCTTTTTTTAGATTTCTTATGCGATCGACTTTTGGATGAACCATGCTTTTTCTTGCTTTTGGAACTTTTGATTGCACTCTTTTTTGCTTTGGAGCTCTTTGCAACGTAAAGCTCTTCGGAAGGCTCTACCAGTATCCGGTTGGTAAATAGCTCGTCGGCTTTATATGCTACAATTTTATCTTTGTTTTGAAGAAAAGAGCTGGCCGCATTCAAGGGCAACCGGATAGCACACGGTTTATAGTTTCCGGGCACAACGTCCTGCCGGTATTGTGGGTTGAGTACCCGAAGTTCGGCAATCGGGAGGTTCATCAGGTCTGCAATTTGCATCAGGTGAACCTTTTCCTTCACCATAATGGTATCGCTCATGGGCAGGCACACGGGGGCGACGTTCAAATTGTGCTGTTTATAATAGTTCATCACGTAGTTGGCTGCGATGAAAATAGGTACATAGTTGCGTGTTTCGTTGGGCAGATAGGGATAAATTTGCCAGTAATCGCGTTTCCCGCCGGAACGACGGATGGCTTTGTTAACATTACCGGGACCGCAATTGTAAGCTGCAATTACCAGGTTCCAGTCGCCGTAGATGCGATAGAGATCTTTCAGGTAGCGAGCCGCAGCTACAGACGATTTGTACGGATCCATGCGTTCGTCTATCAGGCTGTTGATCTCCAGTCCATAAATGCGCCCGGTCGATACCATCAATTGCCATAGACCTCCCGCTCCCGCTCGCGAATAGGCTGTGGGGCTGAGCGCCGATTCGATGATGGGCAAATATTTCAGCTCATCAGGAAGCTTGTTGGCAAGTAGCTGATCTTCAAAAATGGGCATGTAGTATTGCCCCATGGCCAGCATGTACGAGACCTGTTTGCGTTTCTGAAGCGTGTAAAAGTCGATACATTTACGGACATGTTCGTTGAAAGGCAGCTCCATAATGGTCGGCAGCTTAGAGAGCCGGTCGATAATGATGGAATCGGAAAAATAGGGCTTGATGCTATCGTTGACAAACGATGTGTTGATGTTTTTTCTTTCGTACCACTGGTTCAGGAGCCCGTTGAAACTCATATCGTAACCTTGTGGCATTATAAGCGGTTCCAACTGTGGTGCTTTGTTTGAAATGGAGTCGTTAGCACTCTTTTCGGCTTCGGCGGCGAAAGAGTGTAGCGGCAGCATGACAAATAGAATCACGACCAAACAGTTGAAATAAAAACGCATGTTGTCAGCTTTAGAAATTAAATTTGAGTTTCATTCCCAACGAGGCATTCAAGCCTCCTTGTTGCAGGTTATTGTTGTTAAGTAATGTAGGAGCTATCTTCATCGACAGATCGGGCGATACGTCAAAATCGGACAGCTGGGCATCGACGTATGCATCGATCATTGAAATGGCATATAAACCAATCGCACAGATCATACTTAAATCGCGGTAACGACGAAAAGTATTTTCTTTATTTTTCAGTGCATTTGTCAACTCTGCGGTAGTATACGAATTGCGTTGACCGGGTGGCAACAGGTTCAGATAGCTTGTTGTGTTCGGGTTGTTGTCGGTAATATCGAGATAGGCGTTCTTGTAATCGTTATACATCCGTCCATTCCACGAAATAGCGTATATCAGTCCTGCAAATCCTCCGTACAAGAGGGGAAGCTTCCAATATTTTTTGTTGTAAATTTGTCCCAGGCCAGGTACAAGCGCTCCCAACCAAACGGCACGCGATGGATTGGGCTTGAATATGGCGCGATGCAGGGTATCGACAGAAGCCTTCTTTATCGTTTTCTGATCCGATAAAGAGAACGATATGGTATCTCTTGCCATTTTTGTCGAATCATTCAAGGAAAGAGCATGGGCGTTTGCCGTAAAAAAGCCTGCCAACAGTATGAGCAATAGTTGTCTCAAAATTTTTTCTGTTTGTTCGGTCAACTTAATTTATCGAAAAGTTCCATCAATCGTTCCAGCTCGGTATCGGAGCCGAAGGTAATGGTAATTTTACCTTTCCCTTTATCGTTGCAGGAAAACTGCACTTTTGACTGGAGGCACTCCGTCAAGCGATTCTGAATCAGGGAGTGCTCGGCAGGGATTGCCGTATCTTTTTTTGCCGACAGGGTTTCCGGAAGGGATACTGACGCATCTTCTTTTGCCCGTACCATCTCCTCAACCTTTCTTACCGAAAGGTGATTGGCAAGTATCTGTTCGTAAATCGAGATTTGTTTGGCCGGGTCTTCGATGGTTATCAGTGCCTTGGCATGTCCCATGTCTATTTGTTTGTTCTTGATACCCATCTGTATTTCGGCCGGCAACCGAAGTAGACGTAAATAGTTGGAAATGGTAGCTCTCTTTTTTCCGACCCGTTCGCTTAGACGTTCCTGAGTCATTTTGTATTCTTCAAGCAAGCGGTGGAAAGTGAGGGCAACTTCTATGGCATTCAGGTCTTCGCGTTGAAGATTTTCGATCAGCGCCATTTCCATCACCAAATCATCTTCGGCTTTCTTGACGTATGCCGGAATGGTGGTGAGCCCAGCCATCTTCGATGCCCGGTAACGGCGTTCGCCCGCAATAATCTGGTATTTGTTTTCGTTGACCTCTCTCAGAGTAATTGGTTGAATAATACCAATCTCCTTGATCGATGCCGATAATTCGTGTAGCGCTTCTTCGTCGAAGAAGGTTCTGGGTTGATGAGGATTCGGATGTATTTTGGCTATCTCGATTTCGTTGATAGATGATGATCCTGCTGTGCTGATAGGTTCTATATCAATGAGAGCGCCAAGGCCGCGTCCGAGTGCATGTTTTTGTACCATATCGTTCGTAATATAAGGTCGTTCGGTTTACAGGTCAGAGGTTGGAGCAAAATTACTTTTCGGTTTCTTCTCTGGCGATAAGTTCTTTGGCCAGATCGAGATAGTTTTGAGACCCTTTCGATTCTCTATCGTAAAGCAATACCGGTTTGCCATGGCTGGGGGCTTCACTGAGTTTGACATTACGTTGAATGACTGCTTTGAAGACCAAATCTCCGAAGTGTTTTTGTACTTCGTTGTATACTTGATTTGCCAAACGCAGGCGGTTGTCGTACATGGTCAGCAGAAATCCTTCGATGGCAAGATCGGGATTGAGCTTTGTTTTGATTATCTTGATGGTATTTAGTAGCTTGCTAATTCCTTCGAGTGCGAAATATTCACATTGTACCGGAATAATGACGACATCGGAGGCTGTCAGGGCGTTGACGGTTATCAAACCGAGCGATGGCAGGCAATCGATCAAAATATAGTCGTATTCATCTTTCATCGGTTGCAACATGCGTCGCATGATTTTTTCCCGGTGTTCGATTTCAAGCATTTCAATTTCGGCACCCACCAGGTCGATGTGTGAAGGGATGATGGTGAGATTTTCCAGCTCGGTGGGCATGATGGCCTCTTTGGGTTGAATTTCTTCGACGAGGCATTCATAAATGCTTTTTTTGACATCACGCACATCTACTCCTAAACCGGATGAGGCATTGGCTTGCGGGTCGGCATCGACAAGAAGAACTTTCTTTCCCAACGAAGCCAGCGATGCAGCCAGATTTATAGCCGTGGTGGTTTTGCCAACACCTCCTTTTTGGTTTGCTAAAGCAATAATCTTTCCCATATATCTAATTGATTTGCGAATTCAAATTTGTTTTGCCAACGATGGCATTCAATTGATTGAAAATAACTGGTTACAAATAAGTTGCCATTTTTTCAACAATATCTTTACTCTCTATTGCATTCAGGCACTCGTATGTGCCAAATTTGCACGGGATATTCCCGAATATGGAACATGGCCGACAAGCTAACGGTAGCTGAATGGCATTGCCTTCGGGTTGATTCATTCCATAAAATCCCGCGTAGGGATGCGTTGCCCCCCAAACGGAAACTACCGGTGTGCCAACCAGTGAGGCGAGGTGCATATTCCCCGAATCCATGGTGAGCATCACGTCCAGCTCTTTCATCAGCAGTAGTTCGGTGTCGAATGGCAGCTTGCCGACAACCGATTCTGTTTTTGGATACTTCTGCTTCCAGTCGTCTATTAATTGTCTCTCTTTTTCTCCGGCTCCGAACAAAAAAATACGGATGTCGTTTTGTTGCGAAAAATAGTCAATAATAGTTTCTATCTTGTTGAAAGGTAGTTGTTTCCCGATGTGTTGTGAAAACGGAGCAATACCGATCCACTTGCCACTTTTTGTACCGAAAGCTGCGTAAATAGGTTCTCTGGACGTTAGTCCTTCAAAAGGCAAACTACTGTTGATAGATCCGATGGTAAGTCCCAACGAAGAGAATACAACACGGTAGCGTTCAATTGATGAGGTAAGTTGAACGGATTGAAGGTGTCCCTTTTCTGTTAACTCTTTCTTCTCTGTCCGGCCTTTATCAATGACCAGCAGTTTTGTCCCCATTACACGAAAAAGAGAACCCAGTATTTTGGTTCGTAATACATCGTGCAAGTCAACCACGCAATCAAAGCGGCGCATTTTGCGCAACTGGCAGAATAGTTTGAAAATTCCCTTGAATCCTTTATGCGTACTACGCTTTTCGAAGGCAACAAAATCGATGTTTGCATGTCCTTTCAGCAGAGGAGCTACCAAGGGCATAGAAACCACCGTGAAATGATGTTCGGGGTATCGCAATGCAATCGAGCTGACCACCGGGATCATCATCGCTACATCTCCTAATGCCGATAAGCGTGTGACAAGTATATTCACGGAACTCCTAACGTTTGATTTTGGTTAGACAGGCACTAATTCCTGTTCGATAGTAAATTACAAACAATGTTTATTTGGCATACAGCACCGGATTCAAGGCCGGGTCGTTATACATTTTCATCTGTTTGTACACTTTCATCCACTTGCGTCCGGCTTCAATGTCGCTAAGCAATTGGTCGATGGCCGACGAAAGATCGACCCGCTGTTCGAGCAAAATGTCGAGTTTCTTTTTGCATTCGGCACGGTGAGCATCCGAAGCCTCTTTGCGGTCGACCTCTTGTTGCATGTGATAAATTTTGAGCGCCAGAATTGACAAACGATCAATAGCCCATGCCGGACTTTCGGTGTTGATAGAGGCACCTTCCATTTTAACCACCTCTTTGTACTTGTCTAAGAAATAGCTGTCGATCAACTCTACCAAATCGGTTCGATCCTGATTCGATTTGTCGATGCGCCGTTTGAGCTGGAGCGCTTCTGCTGGATCGATTTCCGGATTGCGGATAATGTCTTCCAAATGCCATTGTACCGTATCGATCCAGTTCTTCAGAAAGAGATAAAATTCAATAGTTTTTACTTCATGTGGATTGCTTATGGGCGTATCCACATGATCGGTAACATGATATTGGTCGATTGCAGCTTTGAAAATGGTGTTGCAAAGATGACTGAACATATGTGTTGAATTAATAATTAATAATTAATAGTGAATGTCGGGTTGCAGTTGCCCTCTGTGGTTCATTGTTAATTATTAATTGTTCATTATTAATTATTAATTGATTAATATCTATAGTGTTCCGGTTTGAATGGCCCGTCTTGCGACACCCCGATATAGTTTGCTTGTTCGGGTGTGAGGCGGGTCAGTTTAACACCGATTTTTTCGAGATGCAGGCGGGCAACCTCTTCGTCCAATTTTTTCGGTAAACGATACACTTTCACTTCGTATTGGTTGGTGAAGAGTTCGATCTGAGCCAGCGTCTGGTTTGTAAACGAGTTACTCATTACAAACGAAGGGTGACCGGTTGCGCAACCCAGGTTTACTAAACGGCCATCGGCCAACAATAGTATGTAGTGACCGTCGGGGAAGATATATTTATCAACTTGTGGTTTGATATTTTCGTGCTGGATGCCCGGGAATGTCTTCAGCTTGTCAACCTGAATTTCGTTGTCGAAGTGACCGATGTTGCAGATGATAGCCGCGCTCTTCATCTTTTCGATGTGTTCGATGCGGATAATGTCAAGGTTACCGGTTGTCGTAACATAAATATCGCCTTCGGCAAGAGCCTCTTCAATGGTGGTTACTTCAAAGCCTTCCATGGCAGCTTGCAGGGCGCAAATCGGATCGATTTCGGTAACGAGTACGCGTGCACCGTACGAGCGCATGGAGTGTGAACATCCTTTGCCCACGTCGCCGTATCCGCATACAACAACCACTTTGCCTGCAATCATGATGTCGGTGGCACGTTTGATGCCATCGGCCAACGATTCGCGGCAACCATAGAGGTTGTCGAACTTCGATTTGGTAACAGAGTCGTTTACGTTAAAGGCGGGGAACAACAGTTTGCCCTCTTCGAGCATTTGATAGAGGCGATGTACGCCAGTTGTGGTCTCTTCCGATACGCCACGAATTTCGGGAACCATGCGGGTCCAGAGCGAAGCGTCTTTTTTCAAGACTTCTTTTAATATGGCGTAGAGTTCACGTTCGTCTTCACCACCGGCTGCTTTATCGAGGATGGACGCATCTTTTTCGGCATCGTTGCCTACGTGAATCATCATGGTGGCATCTCCGCCATCGTCAACAATCACGTTCGGGCCTTTGTTGCCTTCAAACAAAAGAGCTTGCAGGGTGCACCACCAGTATTCGGCCAGCGTTTCGCCTTTCCATGCAAATACCGGAATTCCGGCAGCGGCTATGGCAGCGGCGGCGTGATCTTGTGTGGAATAAATGTTGCAACTGGCCCAACGTACTTCGGCTCCCAGTTCTGCCAACGTTTCGATCAACACGGCAGTTTGGATAGTCATGTGCAGTGAACCCATGATGCGGGCACCCTTCAGCGGTTTTTGTTTGCCGTATTTTTCGCGCAATGCCATCAAACCCGGCATCTCTTTTTCGGCAAGTATAATTTCTTTACGACCAAAGTCAGCCAACGCTATATCGGCAACTTTATAAGATAGTCCTGAAAATAGTTGTTCTTGTATCATACAATAATAGATGTTTTTTACACGGTGGCGTTACCTGATGATGGAATTGTATGTTAGACAATGGATGCAAATGCCCAGGAAAGCCCCTTGTGAGATGTTTACAGTAGCTTAGTCTGTTTACACAACAAAGCATCTTCATAGGTGTTTGATACTGTGAAGAATGCGATGAATATGTATGTTTTCTCTTAATTGCAGACAAAGATATGCTTTATTTTTGAAAGTAGGGAAGGCCTTTTGGGTATTTTTAGAAGTCAGAGCCGGACACAGTACTCTTTTGTGCAAAATTTGAATTTGGCTTTTTAAAGCGAATGTCCTACTTTTGCAGGGATAAAATAGGATGAAGAATTATGTATAAGGAAATTATCAGAAAGATTGTTTTGTTGCTCACAAAGCCTGAAGTGGCTTGGCCTCAATTTGTGAAGGAAGGGTGCTCTAATAAGCAGATATTGAAACAGTTTTGTTATCCGCTCATGGGAGTGGCTTCTGTCCTTAAGATACTTCAGGAAGCAATTTTTCATCGACATCCGGCTTATCCCATTCATGTGCTTGTTGTTCACGGTTTGGTCTATTTCGGTTCTCTTTTGGCTGCTTTCTACATTCTGCAGTATGTTTTGAAGATTCTGATGCAGAAAAGATACGCGATTACGCCTACCAAAGAGCAATCGGCTATCGTAGTCGGTTACGGACTGGTCTTGGTGTTTTTATTATTCATAGCGACTGCAGTTTTTCCCAGCTTTTTCTTTCTCTGGGTCTTTTATTTGTATACCGCTTTTTTGCTTTGGATTGCAGCCGAAGAGGTATTTAAGCTTAAAGTTGAAGAGAGAGGTTTGTTTGTTATCGGCATGACTTTCTTTATGATGATTGTGCCGGTGGTGGTATATGGACTCCTCCGGGGAATGATGCCCAATCTTCAGTAAAAGTTTCTTATCTTTGAATATGCATAAATCTTCCAATATCAACGTAAAAAACAGGCGCGCTTTTTTTGATTACGAGTTGTCCGATTTTTTGGTCGCCGGCATTCAGTTGTTTGGTACCGAAATTAAAGCCATTCGTGAAGGAAAAGCCGGTTTGTCCGACTCTTATTGTCTGTTTATCCACGGAGAATTGTGGGTGAAAAATATGCATATTGCCGAGTATTCGTTTGGTAACTATGCTAACCACGAAGCTCGCCGGGACAGAAAATTACTGGTAACAAAGCGCGAACTGGCGAAGCTCGTACGCGCAATCAAAGAAACCGGTTTGACCATTATTCCAACTAAGTTGTTCGTCAATGAGAAGGGGTTGGCCAAGCTGGAGATTGCGGTAGCTCGCGGTAAGAAGAGTTATGATAAACGTCAGACGTTGAAAGAAAAAGAAGATAAACGTCAGATGGACAGAGCATATAAATCGAAAATTGACAGGTAACGATCAGCCAATGCGGTAGCTGAGGAATGTGTGATGATGAGAGGTGAACTGTTCGTTGTTGGTTGTACATGATATGTAATCATTCGGGTTCAATTCAAAATGTAACTCCGTTTAAAAACGGTTAAATCTAATTCAAACAAATATTTCGCACATGCCAAAAATTTCGGGACGGGGCTTTGCTATGCCTCAATCGCCTATTCGTAAATTGGTGCCTTTGGCCGACAAGGCTAAAGCTCGCGGCATCAAGGTGTATCATCTCAATATCGGCCAGCCCGATCTTCCTACTCCACAAGTCGCGCTTGATGCGTTGAAGGATATCGATTTGAAAATTTTTGAATATTCACCCAGCGACGGCTTACTGAGCCTTCGTGAAAAGCTGGTGAAATATTACGCGAAATACAAGATTAATGTCTCTGTTGACGATATTATCATCACTACAGGTGGTTCGGAAGCGGTGAATATTGCTTTTCTATCGTGCCTCGACCCTGATGACGAAATTATTGTGCCCGAACCGGCTTATGCCAATTATACTGCTTTTGCCATCGGTAGTGGCGCCATTGTGCGTCCGGTGGTTTCTTCTATCGACGAGGGATTTTGCCTTCCTCCGGTCGAACAGTTCGAAGAGTTGATTACGCCCCGTACCAAGGGTATTATGATTTGTAATCCGAACAATCCTACCGGTTATCTCTATACCCAAAAAGAGCTCAATCACATCCGCGACATTGTAAAAAAATACGATCTTTTCCTGTTCTCCGATGAAGTGTACCGTGAATTCTGCTACACGGGCGCACCCTATATTTCAGCCTTTCATCTGAAAGGAATTGAAAATAATGTGGTGCTGATTGATTCGGTATCCAAACGATACAGTGAATGCGGTATTCGTGTCGGGGCATTGGTTACTAAAAATCCGGAGGTGAAGAAGAGCGCGATGAAGTTTTGTCAGGCTCGTCTGAGTCCACCGCTGATCGGTCAGATTATTGCCGAAGCTTCGATGGATGCTTCGGACGAGTATATGCTTGATGTCTATAATGAATATGTGGAGCGTCGTAAATTTATGATCGACGAGCTGAACCGCATTCCGGGTGTTTATTCGCCCATCCCGATGGGTGCTTTTTATACGGTTGCCCGTTTGCCGATCGACGATTCGGATAAATTCTGCGAGTGGCTCTTGTCCACGTTCGAATATGAAGGACAAACCGTAATGATGGCTCCGGCTTCCGGTTTTTACACGAATAAAGGAGTGGGGCGCAACGAAGTGCGCTTGGCATACGTGCTGAAGAAAGAAGAACTGGCTAAAGCTTTGGGTGTGCTTCGGAAGGCCTTGGAAGTTTATCCGGGCCGAACAATATAATTTATAAATTAATAATTAACAATTAATAGTTGTTGATTGTATCCCTGTGAACTTACCTTTTTTTATAGCAAAACGAATCCACTTTGGAAGCGACAGCAAGTTGCGGGTGTCGAAACCTGCGGTGCGTATTGCTATGTGGGGAATTGCCATCGGACTGGCCGTGATGATTATTACGGTGGCTATTGTTTTGGGCTTTAAGCAGGAGGTGCGCAATAAAGTGGTCGGCTTTGGCTCCCACATCCAGATTACACGCTTCGACAACAACTCGACGTACGAAATGCGTCCGTTGGTTATTTCCGATTCGATGACCCGTGCCCTGTCACAAGTGCCGGGTGTGAGTCATATAGAGAAATTTGTGACTAAGGCTGGGATTATCAAAACCGAAGACGATTTTCAGGGAGTTGTTTTTAAAGGAATCGATCGTCAGTTCGACTGGAGTTTTTTCAAGCAGAACATGGTGGCGGGAAAACCGTTGAGCGCGAACGATACGGCACCCTCCAATCAGGTGGTCATTTCAAAGAAAATTGCAGACATGCTTCACCTGAAGCTTAACGATGGTTTTATAGCCTATTTTATTCAGGATCGGATCAAAGCAAAGAAATTTATTGTTTCGGGTATCTATTCGACCAACTTCGGGCAGTACGACAAACTCTTTATTCTGGCCGATATTCGCGCAGTGCAGCGCCTCAACGAATGGCAGCCGAATCAGGTCAGCGGGATGGGGATCATCATCAGCGATTTCGAACAACTCGACACTGTTGGCGAGAGGGTTTATGCCAAAGTGGCCAACCGTTTCGACGAAAATGGAGCTCCCTACTACTCGCAAACCATTAAAGATATCAATCCGCAACTCTTTGCCTGGCTCGGACTCTTCGATATGAATGTTTGGGTTATTCTGGGTTTGATGATGGCTGTGTCGGGTTTTGTGATGATTTCCGGCTTACTGATTTTAATTCTCGAGCGTACGAATATGATCGGGATTCTTAAAGCATTGGGTACCACAAACTGGACGGTGCGTAAAATTTTTCTCTATCACTCCTGTTTTTTGATTGGGAAAGGAATGCTTTGGGGCAATCTCATCGGGTTGACTTTTTGTCTGGTGCAGAAATATACCGGATTGATTCCACTCGACGCTTCCAACTATTATGTTTCGTCGGTTCCCATTTTACTCACAGTTCCTACCGTATTGCTGCTTAACCTGGGTGTATTCGTTTTATCGACCTTTATCCTTGTCGCTCCTTCGTATCTGATTACGAAAATTAATCCAGCCTCGGCTATCCGTTACGAATAACACAATACAGTGTCGAAAACGTTTGCTTGAATCAATAATTGTATTTAAATTCGTCAAGTTTTTATAACGACTGACAAATTTGCATGAAATTATTGATATATACTCCGCGCATTACGTCTCGCATCCGATACATCACCGATTATATCTTTCGCGATTACTTGTTGTTTTATTGTGTGTTGACCGATTCGGAGAGTGAGTTTCAGGCTTCCGATTCGCTTAAATTGTCGTATGGCAAATGTCCGTTGGCAAATGAATTGTTTGTTGGACAACATCCTCTATTGTTGGAAAATGGCATTGAGCCCCAGGAGATAGATTTGTTGGAGTATGACGGAATGCCTGCATTTTTTGCTGTCGATGCGCAAGGATCTCCTTTTCCGTTCGATCTCTTTGCCGCCGCATTTTATCTGATTACCCGATACGAAGAGTATCTTCCCTATACGCCCGATAAGTTCGGACGCTATTCTGCCAGGAATGCGTTGGCGATTAAGGCGGGGTTTCTCGATAAACCGCTGGTCAATATCTGGGCGAAACAGTTGCTTTCCGAGCTTCAGCTTCGTTATCCGGGCGTTGAGTTTCCTTGCCGTCAATTCGATTATCTGCCTACTTACGACATCGATCAGCCCTATGCATTTCGGTACCGGGGCGTTTTATTTAATTGTAAAGAGATACTGACGAGTATTACCCAAAAACATTTTGCGGAAGCTAAGACCAAGTTTTTGATGATGACCCGTTTTCGCAAGGATCAGTACGATACGTATGGTTTTCAGTTTGCTTTGCAGCAGCAATTCGGATTCCGTGCCTGTTATTTCGTGTTGTGTGCATTGCACAAAAATCAATACGAACATGCGCTGGCATGCAACAGCCGGCATGTGAAACGATTAGTGCAACGTATGCAAACGTATGGCCAGTTGGGAATTCATCTTTCGTTGGCCTCGGGTACGGACGCAACGAAGACGCGTAAAGAGATTGAGCAGCTTGCGGTTTTGGCAAAAGAAACAATAATTCGTAGCCGTCAGCACTATCTTGTGCTGAAGATGCCGGAGACTTACCGTACGTTGGTTGATAGGGGTATCAGCGAGGATTATACGATGGGGTATGCCAGCCGACCGGGCTTTCGGGCATCGGCCTGTACTCCGTTTAAGTGGTTTGACCTGTCGAGAAATGAATCCACGCCGTTAACAGTGTATCCGTTTGCTTACATGGATGGCACGTTGAATCACAGCATGAAACTGAACAAAGCGGATGCCGAACGGTTGATCCGGAAATTGACGGATCAGGTAAAGTCCGTTGACGGCTTGCTGGTCAGTGTCTGGCACAATAGTTCGCTGTGTAACTCCGGTAAATGGAGTGGATGGCGTTCAATGTATAAACATTCGATTGAATATGCCGATTCGTTGTGTGCTTTGCCGGAATATGTGAAGAGCTTGTAAAATCGTGATATCGTCTTGCCGAACGGTCGTTGTATGTTGTCGAGCAGTCAAAGTATATTGACGAGATGCCATAGCATGTCCTTGAGATGCAAGAGTATTTAGTCAAGCGGCAGTTTCATTTTATCGAGTGGTCGAAGTATAATGCAGAAATGCCGTAGCATGTTTCCGAGAAACGATTGCATTGTTCCGAGATGTAAAAGCATATCGTTGAACGGTCGTTGCATTTTATCGAGCGGACGAAGCATGGTGTAGAAATGCTGAACTATTCTTTCGAGATTCAATCGTATAGTTTCGAGACGTGAACGCATTCGTCAGAGATTTTAAAGTATATCGTTGAGCGATCGATGTATATTGCAAAGATGCTAAAGTATATCTTCGAGCATCTATCCGGAGTGAAAAAAACAGAAAGCGCGTTATCGGTTGACAACGCGCTTTCTGTTTTTTTTGCGGAGTACTTTATGCTTCGGGAGCTGTTTCTTCTTCAGCAGCTGGTGCTGCGAATTCGGTCAGCTCATTATCTACCAAAAGATTGTACCAGATAATGATTTTCTTAATATCGGAGGTGTGTACCCGGTCTTTATCGAAATCGGGAACCACTTCGCCGAAATAAGCACGAAGCGCATTGCCGTCGGCTTTCGGATCGATTGATGCTTTGTTTCCGGCTTCTTTTTCTTTGATGCTAGTAAAAACGGCACCGAGCGGCATCTCTTCGTTCTCAGTGTAAATAGAAATATCGCCCAATGAAACCACCCGATCGTGAGCCAGTGCCGGTCCTCTTTTCTTGTCGACCAACGACTCGATGATCATCATGTTTTTTCCTTGTGAAATCAGTTTGAATAAACCCGGTTTTCCCGATACAGATAAAATCTTCTTCAGCATAATCAATAATTTAATGGTAAAATGACACGGTCAACGTTTGTGTCCAGTGATCATTCGGTTACAATTCGAAAGAGTTAACATTTAATGCGCAACAAAAATAACGCTTTCCTTTTGTATCAACAAGTAATCCGACCGTTTCGTCAGGCTCCGAAAGGTTTTTTAGCGTTTGAAAAATGCAAAAGCCATTTTCAGGTTAACGGGGAAGCCACTTGGTTGTTTCCTCCACCGACAGTCCTCTTTGTGCTGCGTAATGTTTTCGTTGTTCGTCGTCAATCTTTCCGATCATAAAATAGCTCGACTGTGGATGCGCAAAGAGCAGACCACAAACCGATGCGTTGGGTTTCATGGCTCCGTTTTCGGTAAGCGAAATACCTATTTCGGAGAGATTCAATAGCTTGTTGAGATCGAAAATGAGCGAAAGATCGGGCAGGGAGGGGTAGCCCACCGCCGGACGGATGCCCTGGTAATGCTCTTTCAAAATCTCTTCTTTGCTCAACGCCTCATTTTCGGCATATCCCCAGAAATGACAACGAACCTGCAAGTGCAACCATTCGGCAGCTGCTTCAGCTATACGGTCGGAGATGGACTGAATCAGCAAAGCAGAGTAGTCGTCGCCTTGAGCCGCATACTCTTTGGTTATTTCTTCGGCTCCGGTAACTGATGTGGCAAATGCGCCGATATAGTCGGTGTGGTTTCCCTTTTCGGGCAGTAGGAAGTCAGCCAGTGAGAGATTATTCCCTTCCGGTTTTACCGCTTGCTGACGCAATACCGGTAGAATGGTCGTCTTCTCGTCAGTGCGTATAATCAACGCATCGCGGTGGTCGGTTGCATTGGCTTCGTAGAACGATAGCACGGACTTAGCAACCACTCCTTTCGTTTTGAGAATGTTGAGCAGACGAGTCGCGTCGCGGAACAGTTTCAATGCTTCGCGGGCTTTTTCCTGCTCGTCGGACGGAAAACTACTGATCCAAGCTTGTTCGCACGAAGGACATTCGTGAATGTTTTCGATGCCAGGATAACTGCCGGTGATGCGCCATGCCTTGAAGAAGAAACGCCAGTCGATGTAGGGCAACAGTGCGTCGATGGAGATGTCGAGCGTTTGGCGGTCGAATTGAGCCGGACGCAACGGTGTAAAATTGCTCCAGTCGATATTCAGCGCATTCTTTTTGGCATCGGGCAAAGGTAGAACCGGTGTTTTTACCTCTTTGGTAACCATCTTTTCCTGTTCGTCGCGGATAAAAGCGGCAAATTCGGCATAAGTATGTTTGTTGACCAACTTACCGAGGTAAGAGACTCCCTGCGAAGCATCGCGCGAGTAGACCACCACGTTGTTGGTGTAGTTGGGTGCGATTTTTACGGCTGTATGTATTTTCGATGTGGTGGCACCACCAATCATCAACGGAATATTGAGCCCCGCTTTTTGCATGGCGGCAGCTACGTGGCACATCTCTTCCAGCGACGGAGTAATCAATCCGCTGAGTCCGATCACGTCCGCTTTTTCGTCGATTGCTGCCTGAATGATGCGGTCGGTGGGCACCATTACGCCCAGGTCGATTACCTCGAAGTTGTTGCAGGCCATAATCACGCCCACAATATTTTTACCGATGTCGTGTACATCGCCTTTTACCGTTGCCAATACTATTTTACCGGCTTTTCGTACGGCCTGTCCGCTTTGGTGTGCCTCAATATGGGGTTGCAAAATAGCCACGGCCTGTTTCATGGTGCGGGCTGTTTTCACCACCTGCGGTAAAAACATCTTACCTTGCCCGAAAAGTTCGCCGACTGTGTTCATACCGTTCATCAGTGGTTCTTCAATGATGGTCAACGGATTTTCGTAAATGGTCAACGCTTCGGCCAAATCCTCTTCCATGTGATTGCCGATGCCTTTAATCAAACAGTAGGAGAGTCGTTCCTGCAACGGTTTGGTACGCCATTCGTCCTCTTTTTTTTCTATGGTTTCGTTGCTGCTGTCGGCTTTGATCTTCTCGGCTAGTTCAATCAGTCGTTCGGTGGAGTCGGAGCGTCGGTCGAAGATCACATCTTCCACCCGTTCGAGCAATTCTTTATCAATTGATTCATACACTTGTAACATTCCGGCGTTGACGATACCCATGTCCATTCCGGCTTGGATGGCATAATAGAGAAATACCGAATGCATTGCTTCGCGTACGGTGTTGTTGCCGCGGAACGAGAAGGAGAGGTTGCTCACCCCTCCGCTCACTTTGGCATAGGGGAGATTTTGCTTGATCCATTCCGTTGTACGAATAAAGTCGATGGCATAGCGGTTGTGCTCTTCGATGCCGGTGGCAATGGCCAGTACATTCGGGTCGAAGATGATGTCCTGAGGCGGAAACCCGATTTTTTCGGTCAATAGTTTGTAAGCACGTCCGCAAATCTCGATGCGGCGCTCGAAGGTGTCGGCCTGTCCCTTTTCGTCGAAGGCCATCACTACGGCAGCGGCTCCGTATTGACGAATGGTGCGGGCATGATGCAGAAATACCTCTTCGCCCTCTTTCATGCTGATGGAGTTGACCACCGCTTTTCCTTGCAGGCATTGCAATCCGGCTTCAATCACCTCCCATTTCGAGGAATCGATCATGATGGGGAGCTTGGCAGCATCCGGTTCCGACATCAGGTAGTTGAGAAACGTCACCATCTCCTCTTTGGTTTCGAGCATGGCATCGTCTATATTTACGTCGATGATTTGCGCGCCATCTTCCACCTGTTGGCGGGCAATGCTAACGGCCTCTTCGTATTTCTTCTCGGCAATCAACCGCAGGAACTTGCGCGATCCGGCCACGTTACACCGTTCGCCGATGTTGACGAATAGGGAACGTTCTGACTTCTCCTCGGGAGAGGGGTTAGGGTCAGACGATAAATGTCTGACTCCGACACGAAGTCGTCGTGAGGAGAGGTCTGACGGTGCAAGTGATGCAATTTCCAGCAGTTCCAGACCACTCAGCATAAGATTGTGCGAAGCAACAGCTGGTCTCCGTACCTTTTTTCCTTCAACCAGCGCATAATATTTCGCAATGTGATCGGGTGAAGTACCGCAACATCCACCGATAATATTGACCAATCCTTCGTCGAGGTATTCTTTGATCTGTTCGGCCATCATCTCCGGCGTTTCGTCGTACGCTCCGAAACGGTTGGGCAGCCCGGCGTTGGGGTGTGCGCTCACATACCAGGGCGCAAAAGCAGACAACTCTTCGAGGTACGGCTTCAGGTCGCGGGCACCGAACGAACAGTTGAGCCCCACCGAAAGCAGGTCGGCATGCGAGATGGAAGCCAGAAAAGCGCGGATGGTCTGTCCCGAAAGGGTGCGCCCGCTCTTATCGGCTATCGTTGCCGAAAGCATCAGCGCCGCTTTAATGCCAGTCTTCTCCATAGCCAGGTTAGCGGCGCGAATAGCAGCTTTGGCATTGAGCGTATCGAAAATGGTTTCGATGAAAATGGCATCCACGCCGCCCTCAAGCAGTGCTTCGATCTGCTCTTGGTAAGCCACCGTCAGGTCGTCGGAGGTTACGCTACGGAAAGCGGGATTGTTTACATCGGGTGACAGGGAAGCCGTTTTATTCGTTGGGCCAACCGAACCGGCCACAAAACGAGGCTTGTCGGGATTCATCGCGGTAAACTCATCGGCCAGACGGCGCGCCAGTTTCGCACCTTCCAGATTAATCGTTCGTACCTGCGCTTCCATGCCGTAATCGGCCATCGAGATAGCCTGTGCATTGAACGTGTTGGTTTCGATGATGTCGGCACCGGCTTCCAGATATTGGCGGTGAATGGCCGAGATGATTTCGGGCTGGGTGAGGCAGAGCAGGTCGTTATTTCCCTTTTGCGGAATGGAAACACCGGCAAAAAGCTCTCCCCTGTACTGCTCTTCGGTGAGTTTATAGCGTTGAATCATCGTCCCCATTGCTCCGTCGAGAATGAGGATGCGATTCTGTATTACCTCTTTCAATTGCATGTATTTAGCGTTTAATGTTTAGTGTTTAATGCTGAATGGCTCTGTGTTTTTCTGTCTGGATTTCAATCTATGGATTGAAAATATAGTTTGCAAAACTCTTACACGACAGATTAATCTTCACATTCTCAAATCTTCACCTCTTCAAATCTGGTTCGATACAGTTTGATCCAGTTTGTCAGTCCGTAGATGGCCATCAGGGTAAATAGCAGGTATTCGAGCGAAAAGAACTGAATGCCTTTCATCCAGTACATAATGGTACAGATAATGTCGATAACGATCCACACGATCCAGTTCTCGATTTTGCGTTGAGCCAGCATCCAGTTTGCCAGAATGCTGAGTACGGCCACAAGCGAATCGGGATAAGGATAGGCGGCGGGTACCGGAAACAGTTTAGGCATTAGCAGATGAATATGACTCATAAAATACCCCATCCCGAGGGTGCCTATTATCATCAATGTGAGGTGTATGATGCGTCCTCTGTTTGTTAAAAGGGTGATCGGCGTTTGCTCTGTGGTTTTCATGCCGTACCAGTAGATCCATCCGTATATGCCGGTGATGACATAGTAGACCTGAAGAAACATATCGCTGTAGAGATTTACCTGATAATAGAGTATAAACGCCAAAACAAAATTGACTATGCCCACCGGCCACGACCAGATGTTTGATTGAGTAGCAAGAACCACAGCCAAAATACCGGTGATTGTGCCGAGAAATTCTACTAAACTCATTTTATAGCCTAAAATATCTGCTATTGTGTAGTTTATACTTAATATTTCGGTCATTTATCTGTCGTTTCGAACTGTTTTATTCTGCCTTTTTTATCTATGCAAAAATACAACACAGCCCTCGTAATTGCAAACCGGTCAGCATAGCCTAGCAGTACAGTTGTACTGACGGTCTGAAACTGGTTGTACAGCAACTTTTCGGAGTATTAAAATAACTTTAAAACGCATCTGTTATATCCAAACATTTTTGTACATTTGCAAGCATTAAAAATTCAACCGATGAGCGAAAGAAAATCCATTAAAACAGCCTTTGTATCAGTTTATCACAAGGACAAGCTCGATGTCATCATCCGTGAATTACATGCACAGGGTGTAGCATTTATCTCCACCGGAGGTACACAAACCTTTATCGAATCCCTAGGAATCTCTTGCCAGGCAGTCGAAAACCTGACCGGTTACCCCTCAATTTTTGGAGGTCGCGTAAAAACATTGCACCCGAAAGTATTCGGTGGTATTCTTTATCGTCGCGATGAGATCGGTGATTTGGATCAGGTTGCCCAGTACGACATTCCTACCATCGACTTGGTGATTGTCGATTTGTACCCTTTTGCTCAAACGGTAGCTTCGGGAGCTCCCGAACAGGATATTATTGAAAAAATAGATATCGGTGGCATCTCTTTGATTCGTGCTGCTGCCAAAAACTTCAATGACGTGATTATTGTTGCTTCGCAGGCACAATACCAACCGCTGTTGGACGTTATTACTGAAAACGGTGCATCTACCACGCTGAAAGAGCGTAAATTCTTCGCTAAAGAGGCTTTTGCCGTCTCTTCGGGTTACGATAGTGCTATTTTCAACTATTTCGATGGTAACGACGGAAGTTATTTCCGTGCTGCCGACGACAACGCCAAAGTGTTGCGCTACGGTGAAAATCCGCACCAACAGGGTGTATTCTACGGTGATTTCGATGCCATGTTCGAGCAATTGCAGGGAAAAGAAATTTCGTACAACAATTTGCTGGACATCGATGCAGCTGTCAACCTGATTAACGATTTCGACGAGGTGACTTTTGCCATCCTCAAACACAACAACGCCTGCGGTATTGCTTCGCGTCCTGCTGTGATCGATGCCTGGAAAGCGGCTCTCGAAAGTGATCCGGTTTCGGCTTTCGGTGGCGTGTTGGTTACCAATGCAGTAATCGATAAAGCTACTGCCGAAGAGATCAATAAGATTTTCTTTGAAGTAATTATTGCTCCCGATTACGATGTGGATGCACTCGAAATTCTTACACAGAAGAAAAACCGGATTATCCTCGTGCAGAAAGAGGCCAAACTGTCTACCAAGCAGTCGCGTACGGTGCTGAACGGCATTTTGGTACAGGGTAAAGATACGAAGATTGAAACGGAAGCCGACCTGAAGGTAGTGACTAAAAAAACACCGACAGCTGCCGAAGTAGAAGATCTGCTTTTTGCCAATAAAGTGGTGAAACACTCCAAATCGAACTCGATTGTTCTTGCCAAAAACAAACAGTTGTGTGCAAGTGGCGTGGGTCAGACCTCGCGGGTTGATGCCCTGAATCAGGCAGTGGAGAAAGCGCTGAACTTTAAGATGGAGTTGCAGGGTGCGGTGATGGCATCGGATGCCTTCTTCCCCTTCTCCGATTGTGTACAGATTGCCAACGAAGCAGGAATTACAGCTGTGATTCATCCGGGTGGTTCTATTCGCGATAACGACTCGGTGGAGTCTTGTGATGCAAACGGCCAGTCGATGGTGATGACTGGTTTCCGTCATTTCAAACATTGATAAAAAGAGCAAAGAACAAAGAGTAAAGAACAAAGACATGGCTCATGTGGTTGGGCTTGGTTTCTGACTCTTGGTTTTATTGCCTATTAAAAATAAAAATTCATTCATAACCAACTGAATAATGGGATTATTTTCATTGACACAAGAGATCGCTATTGACCTGGGAACGGCCAATACGATTATTATTCATAACGACAAGATCGTTGTGGACCAGCCTTCGGTGGTTGCCCTCGATCGTCGTACGGACAAGCTGATTGCTGTGGGCGAACGTGCCCGTCAGATGCAGGGAAAGGTACACGAAGATATTCGTACCGTTCGTCCTTTGCGCGACGGTGTGATTGCCGACTTCTATGCTGCCGAGCTGATGATTCGCGGCATGATTAAAATGTTGCAAACTCAGAAGACATTCTTCACCCCTTCGCTGAAGATGGTAGTGTGTATCCCTTCGGGTAGTACCGAAGTGGAGATTCGTGCGGTGCGTGACTCTTCGGAACATGCCGGTGGACGTGAAGTCTATATGATTTACGAACCGATGGCTGCTGCTATTGGTATTGGAATCGACGTGGAAGCTCCGGAAGGAAACATGGTTGTCGATATCGGGGGGGGTAGTACAGAAATCGCTGTGATCTCACTGGGTGGTCTCGTTACCAACAAGTCGATCCGTATTGCAGGCGACGATCTTACCGATGATATTGTTGAATACATGGGTCGTCAGCACAACATGAAGGTGGGCGAACGTACCGCTGAAATGATTAAAATGAATGTGGGTGCTGCATTGACCTCGCTGGACGATGCGCCGGAAGATTTTATTGTGCGCGGTCCGAACCGTATGACGGCTCTTCCGATGGAAGTACCTATCTCGTATCAGGAAATTGCTCATGCTCTTGACAAAACCATTTCGAAGATTGAAACGGCCGTGTTGAGCGCTTTGGAACAAACGCCTCCCGAGCTTTATGCCGATATTGTAAACAACGGTATCTACCTCGCAGGTGGTGGCGCCTTGTTGAAAGGGCTTGACAAACGTTTGGCCAATAAAATGAATATTCCATTCCACATTGCCGACGATCCTCTCCATGCCGTAGCGCGTGGTACAGGTGTTGCTTTGAAGAATGTACACCGTTTCTCGTTCTTGTTGCGATAAAAAGGGCAACAATAAAAGTCAGGCATGGAACAACTGTTGCGATTTTTGATGCGCTATGGGGTTTATTTCCTCTTCGTGTTTCTGGAGGCAATCTCTTTTGTCTTTGTTGTAAATCAAAATAGTTTTCAACGTGCCTCTTTTTTATCGTCGAGCAACTCTATTTCGGCCTCGGTCTATGCTGCTGCCAATTCGGTAGTCGAATATTTCGGGTTGTCGGAAGCCAACCGGCAGTTGTCCGATGAGAACAATCAACTTAAAAACAGGGTGGTGAGGCTCGAAGCCGAACTTGCCCAGGTTACCGATACTACCGACAGGCGTCCTTTGGTGTTGGCCGACAAGGAGTACCAGTTTATTGCAGCTAATGTTATCAGCAATAGCGTCAATAAATTAAAGAACTCCATTACGCTCAACAAAGGACGTTTGGATGGTATCGAACCCGAAATGGGGGTTGTCAATAACCAGGGTGTGGTTGGCATTGTTAGTGCCGTTACCGCCCATTACTCTACGGTGATTCCCATTCTCAACTCCAAATCGCGTATCAGTTGTAAGTCGAAACGCTCCGGCGATTTCGGTGTGTTGGTTTGGAATGGTATCGATCCCGATTATGTTCAGATGGAAGAGGTTCCCCGTCATGCGGTGATCCGGGTAGGCGATACGTTGGTAACCAGCGGATTCTCCTCTATTTTCCCCGAAGGCATTCCCGTGGGATATATCACCCGTTGCGCTACCCCCGAAAACAAGAGTTACTATTCGATAGAAGCAAAAACGGCCGCTGTCTTCCGTACGCTTTCGTATGTGAAAGTGGTGAAGTTTAAGTATAGAGAAGAGCTGCGCGAAGTGCAGAAGGAGGAGGAACAATGAGTACGAGTCTGGTGTTGAAACATACGATCCGTTTTGTCGTGCTGCTGCTTTTGCAGGTGCTGATCTTTAACAATATCCGTTTTCTCGGGTATGTCAATCCGATGCTTTTCATCTGGTTTATTATCTCGTTGCCCACCGGGGTAAACCGTTCGGCGACGCTGTTGCTGGCTTTCCTGATGGGAACATTGATCGACATTTTTTCCAATACACCCGGGATGTATGCCTGTGCTACGGTCTTTGTGGCATTTATCCGGAAAGATTTACTGACACTGTTTGTGCCTAAAGATATGTATGCCGACTACGAGCCTTCGGTAAAGGTGATGGGATTGCCCATCTTCCTGAAGTACGTGGTTTGCATGGTGGTGATGCTTCACCTTGTTTTATTTACGCTCGAAGCGTTTTCTTTTCAACATTACTGGCTGGTACTTCTTAAAACGGGTGTGAACTCGGTGATTACAATCTTGCTGGTGTTGAGTACTCAAAAATTTAAATAGACATGATCAACGATGAGCTGCAAAACCGAAAATACGTTATCGGTGGCCTGATAGCGTTGATTGTATTTATTTTTATAGCGCGTCTTCTTTTTCTTCAGGTATTCACCGAGTCGTACAAAGAGTCGGCCGAAGGAAATGCTTTCCTCAAACGCACTATTTTTCCCCCGCGCGGACTGATTTACGATCGTAACGGCAAATTGCTGGTTTACAACCGGCCGTCGTACGATGTGATGGTGACCATGAAAGAGGTGACTTCGCTCGATACGATGGATTTTTGCAATACCATTGGCCTCTCCAAGGAGGAGTTTGTCGACCGCATCGAAGAGATCAAAGACAAAAAAATCAACCACAACTATTCGCCGTTTACGCCACAGGTGTTTATCAATCAGTTGTTGCCCGACGACTATGCCCGGCTGATGGAGAAGATATACCGTTTCCCGGGTTTCAGCATTCAGCAACGTACCATACGTGATTATGCCTATAAATCGGCTGCCCATGCACTGGGATCTATCGGTGAGGTGTCGCGCAGCACCATCGAAAAGGACGATTACTACAAAATGGGCGATTATATCGGTATCACCGGTTTGGAAAAAAGTTATGAAGAGGAGTTGCGTGGCGAAAAAGGGGTGCAGATTATGTTGCGCGACTCGCGCGGCCGCATCAAAGGACGCTATGCCAACGGTGCTTACGACGAAGAGCCTGTTTCGGGCAAAACCCTGAAGCTGGGTCTTGATATTGAATTGCAAATGCTGGGTGAGCGGTTGATGAATGGCAAACGGGGCAGTATTGTGGCTATCGAACCCTCTACCGGTGAGATTCTGGCTGCTGTTTCGTCGCCTACCTATGATCCGGCTCTGATGGTGGGGCGTCAACGTTCGGCCATGTTTAAGGAGCTGAACTCCGATCCGCAGAAACCATTGCTCGACCGTACGGTGATGGCTCGTTATCCGCCGGGGTCGACCTTCAAGGTTGCCAATGCACTGGCGTTGCAGCAAAACGGTATTATCAGCGGCGGCACTCGTTACCCGTGCCATCGTGGTTATTCGGTGGGGCGTTTTCACCTGGCGTGCCACGCGCATGCTTCGCCGCTCGACCTTTACGGCGCTATTGCCAACTCGTGTAATGCTTACTTCTGTTTCGGATTGCGGGCGATGCTCGATAACGATAAATACCAGAATATTGCCCAAGCTTTCAATACCTGGCGTGCCGATATCATGACTCTCGGTTTCGGTAAGAAATTGGGGGTGGATATTCCGCACGAGAACAGCGGAAGTATTCCAACTACCAAGGCGTATGACCGGATTCACGGCAAAGGACGTTGGCGTTCGTTGAATGTGGTCTCTATCTCTATCGGACAGGGCGAGGTGGTGGCTACTGCCGTGCAGATTGCAAACCTTTGTGCCACGGTGGCTAACAGGGGGCACTGGATTACGCCGCACATGGTGAAGAATATTGAAAACGAGCCTATTCCCGAAAAATATAAAATGGTGCATAATACCGCCATCGAGAAACGTTATTACGACGTGTGTGTGCGCGGTATGGAAATGGCTGTGCTGGAGGGAACGGCAAAGATTGCTCAGATTCCGGGTGTCGACGTGTGTGGAAAAACCGGTACGGCACAGGATGGTGCGCGCAAAGACCACTCTGTTTTTATGGGGTTCGCACCGAAGCATCATCCTAAAATTGCCATCATGTGTATTGTGGAAAACAGTGGTTTTGGGGCTACTTACGCGGCACCTATCAGTAGCCTGATGATGGAGTTTTATCTTCACCGCAAAATCTCGCCCCAACGTCAGGGCTTGTTGGATAAATTGGCAAATACCATCTTGATACGTAATTATGGAACGCAGAATAAGGTTAGCACAGACGATTGATTGGTGGATTGTAGCACTCTACCTGATCATGATCGTGTTCGGGTGGTTCAACGTGTACGGAGCCAGTTACGACTATACCCAAACCGCTTTTTGGGGCTTCGAATACCGTTCGGGAAAGCAACTGATATGGATTGCCTGTGCGTTGGTTATTGCCGGATCGATACTGCTTATAGACGGGAAGATATACGAGCAGATGGCCAACCTCTTCTATTGGGCTATCCTGTTATTGCTATTGCTTACCATCTTTATTGCGCCCAATATCAAGGGGTCTCACTCGTGGCTGGTGTTCGGTCCAGTAAGTTTTCAGCCCTGCGAGTTGGCTAAGCTGGCCACCGCTCTGGCACTGGGGAAATTTATCAGTAAAACCGGTTTTTCCATGAGTAACCGAAAAGACGCATTTATAGCTTCGGCATTGATTCTGTTGCCCTGTGCGCTGATTGTCGGTCAGTCGGAGACGGGTTCTGCATTGGTCTTTTTTGCTTTCTTTCTGATGCTCTACCGCGAGGGGTTGCCGGGTGTCTTTTTGCTGGTGGGCGCCTGTATGGCTATTCTGTTTTTGATTATTGTTCCCCTGAGCGATATTCCCGTTTACAATCAGGTGGGGTCGCTCGGTTTTATGGTGGCCTTCCTCTTTGTTCTGGCGGTGATGCTCGGTTGCGTACTCACTTACGAGGCCGACGGAGCCACCATGCTGCATATTCTCGGAGGTACGGCCGCGTTGTTTGCCATCGCCGGATTTTTGAATATCTGGTTCGATATACAGTATCAGATTTTTGCACTTATTGCCGTTATCGGAGCGGCGTTTTACCTTCTCTTTCTCTTTCTCTACCGCAGCAAGCGAACCTATATCTGGGTGGCTCTTTTTGCGTTGGGTTCCATCGGGGTGAGTTTTTCGGTCGACTACTTTTTCGACCACGTGCTCGAACCTCACCAGCAGACCCGTATCAAAGTGGTGCTGGGTATGGAAAAAGATCCGCGAGGGGTAGGCTATAATGTCAATCAGTCGAAGATTGCCATCGGCTCGGGCGGATGGGTAGGAAAAGGCTTTTTGAATGGTACGCAAACCAAACTGAAATATGTGCCCGAACAGGACACCGACTTTATCTATTGCACCATCGGCGAAGAGCATGGCTTTGTGGGAGCTGCCGGGGTGTTATGCCTCTTTGGCTTCCTCTTCTACCGCATGATACGCATAGCCGAAAACCAGCGCGACACCTTTACGCGGGTCTATGCCTACTCCATAATGAGTATTATGCTCTTTCACGTGCTTATTAATGTGGGTATGGTGTTGGGTATTACCCCTGTAATCGGTATCCCACTACCATTTTTCAGTTACGGGGGCTCTTCGCTCTGGTCGTTCACTGTTATGTTGTTTATTCTGCTTCGGCTGGATATGACCCAGAAAGAACGATTCCGGTAATCTCTTCTCCAAAACAACCGTTTTGTTCTATTGACGAAAAAATAGTCTATATTTGCAGGACTATAATTCGTCGTGTTCTTTGGGGAATTCCTGCGTATTGTTGCGATAGTCGTATCAAACCCATTCGTCCTTCGAACACTTCCCTTGATCGAAAGAGACGATTTTATCTGCATTTGTAGTCGTGAATTGATGTTTAGATAACAATATAAACCATTAAGGTATTAAGCAGTATTCAGTCTTCATCTCCTTCATTTCTTAATGGTAAAAAGTTCTATCGATAAAGATAAAATGCAAAAGAAGTAACTTTAGCTCATCGCCCTTCGGACACTTCCCTTTATCGAAAGGGAAGACCAATCGGCTATTTTTTTAGTAGCTTATAAAGACGGGTTGAAATTTTGCATACAGTGGTGTCCCCTTTTGATAAAGGGGACGAGCGTAGCGGAGGGGTTAGCATATATTGCCTTTTTTCTACAGTCGATTACCAAGCAAGAATGTTCGTTTCGGATGCGATCCGTATTGTTGCGATAGTTGTATCAAACCCATCGTCCTTTGGACACTTCCCTTGATCGAAAGAGACGATTTTATCTGCATTTGTAGTCGTGAATTGATGTTGAGATAACAGCATAAACCATTAAGGTATTAAGCAGTATTCAGTCTTCATTCTCTTCATTTCTTAATGGTAAAAGAAAGACAAAATGAAACATTATAAATGTAGCGCCCTTGCATAATCAGTCATGCTATATTCCCCTCTGTTGTATGGGTTAAGGGAGATCGGCAAAAATTAAGACCTCACCCCAGCCCTCCCCGAAGGGAAGGGAGCTGATTTGTGGCAACAAGAGAGACTGTTCAGTTGTAGAAACGTCACACATTAAATTAATCAGTCATGCCATATTCCCGTCTGTTGTAGGGGTAAAGGGAAATCGGTGAAAATTAACCATTAAGGCATTGAGAAACATTCAGCCTTCCATTTTCTTCATTTCTTAATGGTGAAAGGTTCTATCGATCCACATGCAACATACAGACCTTTGTGCTCTGTTTTTATTGTATAATTGATTCAAACCATGCCCTATAAGTTTCGGCAATATATAGAACCTGTCGTCTGGACTACAGCCTTGGTGCTGTTGTTCTGGATGGATACTTCGCAAACCGGCACCTCGTTCTGCCTTTTCAAAGCGATGGGTTTTGCGCATTGTCCCGGATGCGGCATCGGTCATGCCATACACGATGCACTGCATCTCCGTTTCGCGGCATCGTTTCACGAGCACGTACTGGGAATTCCCGCTGTTGCTATTCTTCTTTACACCAGTATAAAATCGGCATTCGCCATTAAAAACAATCACAACCATGAATCAACAAGAACTTCTGATGATGTTACCCGGAATGCAGCCGGATGAATTGATCTTTGTACAAACCCTTACCGAGGATATGTCGGAAAAGCAGATGAGCCAGTTTATGTCGCTATATGCTGCCCGTCGGAAAGAGTATAACACCATGCTGATTTGTACGCTGATCGGCTTCTTTGGTGTTGCCGGTATCCAGCGCTTTGTGTTGGGCGAAATCGGGATGGGTATTCTCTATATTTTTACAGGAGGTTTGTGCTGCATCGGTACCATTGTCGACCTGATTAATATCCGCGACATGACGTTCCGCTATAATAAAAGGCAGGCCGCCGAGGCTGCCGCCATGGCTATGATGCTGAAGTGAAAGTAACCGAAGCGCTTTTGCGGAATAACGGGTCGGATATGCGCCCGTCTATGAACTCGTCTTGACTTTTTCTTGATAGCATATTTTATTCTCAATTTTGCCTACTGACCCCACCTAACCTCCCCGACCTCACCCGGCCTTCGGCCACCCTCTCCCAAGTGAGAGGGAAAGCGGAAAGAAAGGTATTTGGGAGGAATTTGATGGCAAAATTTAGAAGATTTTGTTCGTATCACAATGTTAAAGCCCTCCTTTGGAGGGTTGGGAGGTCAAAAAATAGAAAAGTCAAGATGACTTCTTTTCCCTCCACACTCTATAAAAAAGCGATGCCGCAGATTGCCCTTGTGCAACTGCGGCATCGCTTTCTCTTTTTCCGTCCGCTTCGGAAAGAAAGGTATTTGGGAGGAATTTGATGGCAAAATTTAGAAGATTTTGTTCGTATCACAATGTTAAAGCCCTCCTTTGGAGGG
>Ga0183099_1000158_pt1 | contig 62320 bp, 66 predicted proteins | sample Biomet1_FD_127788 | JGI IMG/M metagenome (GOLD analysis project Ga0183099, IMG submission 127788) | Microbial communities from bioreactor (seeded with anoxic lake sediment) at LBNL, California, USA - Biofuel metagenome 1 | ecosystem: Engineered > Bioreactor > Anaerobic > Unclassified ...
CCCTCCTCCGCTTGCCGTCCCCGACACGGTATCTCGCGTCCGCGAAAAGCGGCGGCCGCCGTCATCCGTGACGAGACAGACGTCGTACCGGCACGTTTCAGGGGGAACCGCAGCCGGGTTGTCCCGCGCGATCCCGAATATGACGCTGCCGTCTTCAAGTAAATGCTGCGAACGCAGCCATGCTTTAAATGATTCCATCAGTACGGCGTTTTCAGCGCCGTATGCGCCGGTCCGCCGCATATACACACAGCGGCACGCGCTCATCTGTTCAATTTTACTATTCTTCATGGTAATTCCTTCAAGAGCTCTTTCTTTGAAGTACACCGGTGTCTGACGGAAATAGTACTTTCCTTTAAAATGAAAAACAAGCGGCAATTAAATTTTTTTTTTATTTTTTTACATATCAGGCGGAACGACGCTAATCCGCAAGATCAACCGTTCCGCCGTTTCATTTGCTTTTATTCCGTCTGCGGAACGGCGGAAACAGCGTCGTACAAATTGCTTACCGTCATATATTCCACAGGATATTTTTTATTGATCGCCTTTATCACGCTTTTCATCGCATCCCAGTACGCCGAATGATTCCAGTTTGAAAAATGGTGGCTGATAAAGAACGGACGGTGTTCCTTGAAACAACTGTCTGCTTCTTCAAGATACAGTCTGACCATTTCGTCTTTTGCTTTGTCCGGATCTATATGATTTTTTTCGTCGTAGAGATAAAAGTTATAATCCATAAGAATAACCTTACTTCCCTGCTCGTATTCCGTTGAAATCGGAAATTCGATGATCGTCGCGTCTTTTCCGTTTTCTGAGACGGTTATTTTCCGGAAGTCTTTGTACTTTTTCGTCATGAACGACGTGACGGATTTTATGCCGCGTTCTGCCAGAACCGGATACACGTTGTCGTTTAACGCCAGCAGAGGAAACCGAACGTGGCTGACAGGCTTGGGCAGAAACGACATGATCGTATCAAATTCGTCGAATTCTTTCTGCCATTCCGGTGTCGTCCAGCGGATCGCGTTAAAATGACCGTTCAAGTGCGATTCCACATCGTGACCTTCTTCGATCGCCTGCAGCACGCATTTTTTCCGCTCGGCAACTTCCAGGGGCGTGCCTCCGAAACCTATGTCTGATTTTCCCCGTATCTGCGGGTCAACAGGATATACATACTGCTGCGCTTCCGCATCAGACAGAAAATAAACGCCGCTTACAAAAAACGTGCATTTTACACCGTTTTTCCGGGCAAACGCCAGAATATCGGCCCACCGGTTCAGCGAATAGCTTCCGTCAAAACTTGCGACCACGGTCAGTTTTCCGGGCGGAAGATACTTTTCATAGGGCACTAATTCAGTCTTATACTGCACGGGGGTCTGATGTACCGGATTTTGTGCAGTTACAACGGCACTGACGCATAACAAAAGACACACGACTACTGTTTTTTTCATGATGCAACTCGATACCCGACACTATACTGTTTTTTGTATCACGTATCCATCAGTTTCGGACTGTTAAAACAGAATATCAGGTTCTCGTTAAAAGCGTATTTTTTTGGTATACTCTTGTAAGAATCGTTTAACCATACGAAAGGAGAACTATAATGGCTTCAGGAAGCGTTTGTTCCGGGCGTACAAGCTGCGCTTGTACGAATATACGGATCGCTGCACGCATGCTCACACAGTATTATGACGACGCCCTCAGACCGGTAAATATGCGAATAACGCAGTACGCGCTTCTTTCGGACATTAACACTCACCCGGGACGTTCTATAGGCGAACTTGCAGAGGCAATGGGCATGGACCAGACAACCGTTACAAGAAACGTTGAGCTTCTCGCAAAATCGGGCTATATCGTCATTAATCACGATACCGGAGATCTACGCAAACGGAATCTGTCGCTTACAGATTCAGGAAAAATAAAACTGTCGCAGGTGGAACCGCTGTGGAAAAAAGCACAGGCTGACGTTGAGAAAAAACTGGGTGTTGAACGATACCGGCAGCTTGCAGATCTTCTCGCAGAACTCAGCAGTATTTTATAAAAAAAACTGATTTAAGTTGACTTTATAGTATTTACCCATTATTATATGTATATACATATAATAATGGGTAAATACTATGGAGGCCCGTATGAACGTAACTGATTTCATGTTGAAAAGGTACACGACAAAAAAGTTTGATCCGACCAAAACTGTTTCGAATGAAACTATTAAAGAAGTAGAAAACCTGTTAAGGCTTTCCCCGTCGTCTACGAACGTCCAGCCGTGGAAATTTGTGGTCGCGTCGACCGCCGAAGGTAAAGCCCGGGTAGCGAAAGGCGCTTCAGGATTTTACAGCTTTAATGAACCGAAGATCCGGGAAGCGTCGCTCGTAGTCGTGTTCTGCGTACGCGAGACGGTTAATGAAGCGTACCTGGAAAGCCTTCTTGCCCGTGAAAATGAAGACGGCCGTTTTAATTCTGAAGAAGCAATGAAAGGACAACGCGACGGACGAGGATATTTTGTGAACATGCACCGGTTTGAATTTAAGGACGCACAGCAGTGGATGGAAAAACAGGTGTATCTTGTCGTGGGAACACTGCTGCTCGGTGCCTCGGTGCTCGGTCTCGACGCCTGCCCGATGGAAGGCTTTGACAGCCGTATTCTTGATAAGGAACTCGGTCTGCGTGAACAGGGATATATGTCTTCGGTGATCGTTTCTCTTGGCTATCACAGCGCGGACGACTTTAACGCGGCGCTGCCGAAATCACGTCGGACGGAAGACGATGTGATCGTAAGAATATAAGTATACCGTTTTTTACCGGTACAGACCTGTTTTCTGTCCGGCGGAAGGGGGCGCTCAGTTTACTTTGCCGGCCCTTCCCGGTACTCTGCAAGCTCCCAGTGCTCTGCCCTGGGGTCTTCGGCGAGCAGCGGTTCTATCTTTTCCCTCAGCTCGCGAAAAACGCCGGTCTTCATAAACGCTTCAGCGTATGACTTTTCCTTCCACGTGCCGACTGCCAGCGCGGCCGGAGACGCTGTAAAAAACTGCATCCGCACCATACCTTCGGCATGAACGGACTTTTCCAGAATAAGCTCTTTCCAGAGCCTGCACCCTTCTTCGAATCCTTCCGGTTTGAAGATATATTTCATTGTGGCTGAATACATAATACAAGTATAGGACCGCCTTTTTTACTTGTCCAGTTTTTTTATTTTCTGCGGAACGGACGGTCTGCGGCATCGGCACGTTTTGTCTATATGCGTTTCATCATATGGTGGTCTTCCGTGAATTGCAGCAGATCCCACAGGTTGCCGTACAAGTCCTTAAAAACGGCTACAGTACCGTAATCGGCGGTTTTTGGCTCGCGCACAAATTCAATTCCTTTTGAACGGTATTCGTTGTAATCGCGCCAGAAATCGTCCGTGTTCAAAAAAAGAAAGACCCTGCCGCCGGTCTGATTACCGACGAACGCTTTCTGTTCTTCGTCCGACGCGCGTGCGAGCAGTATGGTGGTTCCGCTCCCGCCCTTTGGAGCGACGACAACCCACCGTTTATTCTGTTCCGGCTGGTATGTATCTTCCAGCAATTCAAAATTCAGTTTATTCACGTAAAAATCGACCGCTTCGTCATAATCTCGTACAACGACGGCAACATGCACTATGCTTTGTTTCATAAAACGCTCCTCGGTCAGTATAAACCACATACTGCGCGGCGTACAGGGCCGGGTAATACCGTCCGTGCCCGGCAGATGAAAAAGAATATACGTACCGTCATATTGACATTCATCTATGTACTTAGTATGTTTCATATAGACGTTTATAAATATGAGGTTCTGTATGACATCGGATGAAATTGCCAGGATATGCCGGGCACTCGGAGACGGAAACCGGCTGGAAATAGTACGCATGCTCTCGGGCGGCGAAATGTGCGCCTGCAGGCTGCTGGAAAAGTTTAACATCACGCAGCCTACGCTGTCGCACCACATGAAAATTCTCTGCGAATGCGGACTGGTTGAAACTAGGCGGGACGGGAAATGGGCGCATTATTCGCTCAACTGTGCCAAACTTTCGGTTCTCAAAGAGTTTATCGGTTCGCTCACCTGTACGCAGGACAGCGGAAAGGAGTGCGGCTGCAGATGATATGGAATTTTATTCAGAATCAGGTGCTCGGCATGAAATGGCTCAACGCGTTAATCGGCGCGGGTCTTGCGCGGGCGGGAATCGACACGGGTACGCGCATCGGCGGCAGCGTGCAGTTCTTTTTGTACGACGTTGTTAAGATAACGGTGCTTCTCTGCGTGCTTATCTTTTTTATTTCCTACGTACAGAGTTTTTTTCCGCCGGAACGAAGTAAAAAGATCATGGCGCGTTTTCACGGCGTCAGGGCAAACTGCGTGGGCGCGCTTCTGGGAACGGTGACGCCGTTCTGTTCGTGTTCGTCTATTCCGCTGTTCATCGGCTTTACGAGCGCGGGTCTTCCGCTCGGCGTTACGTTTTCGTTTCTTATTTCTTCTCCGATGGTCGATCTGGGAAGTCTGCTTCTGCTTGTAAGTATTTTCGGCGTAAAGGTTGCTGTTGCATATGTAGTTCTGGGGCTTGTCGTAGCTGTCGCGGGAGGATCGCTGATTGAAAAGCTCCACATGGAAAACGAGATTGAAGATTTTATCCTGAAGACCAAACTTGCCGAAACGGACGGTCCGGAACTGACGCGGCGGGACAGACTTGCGTATGCAAAAGAACAGATGCAGGGAACGTTTAAAAAAGTATTCCCATATATACTTGTGGGCGTCGGGATCGGAGCGGTCATTCACAACTGGATACCGGAACACGTTGTGGAAACGGTGCTCGGTGGATCTAATCCGTTCGGCGTGCTGCTGGCTGTCGTTGTAGGTATTCCGATGTACGCTGATATATTCGGAACTATCCCGATCGCAGAAGCGCTGCTTGCAAAAGGCGCGCTGCTGGGAACGGTTCTTTCGTTCATGATGGCGGTAACGACACTCAGTGTTCCGTCGCTGGTCATGCTCAGAAAAGCGGTTAAACCGCGGTTGCTCGGGATTTTCGTGGCTATATGCACGGTGGGTATTATTGTGGTTGGTTTTTTATTCAACATATTCAGCTTTTATTTGTATAATTAAAGGGAGCATTACAATGGCACTTACATGGTATCCGGTTATTGATTACAGTGTGTGTACTGAATGCGGGACGTGCTCGGCAAAATGTCCGCACGGCGTATACGATATGACAAAGGCACCGTCTCCGGTCGTAGCCGCGCCCCAGAACTGCGTGGACCACTGCCACGGCTGCGGCAACCGATGTCCGGCGGGCGCGATCACGTATGTAGGGGACGACACGGGATGGGTTCCGCCGAACGGTACGCCGCCTGCTGAATCAGAAAAAGGAGGCTGCTCATGCTGCCACTGAAAAAAGCGAAGGTTGCATTCATCTGTACGCACAATTCGTGCCGCAGTCAGATTGCTGAAGCACTGGGAAAGATTCTCGCGGAAGACGTGTTTGAAAGCGTGTCTGCCGGTACGGAACCCAAAGACCGTATCAACGCTGACGCGGTACGGCTCATGAAAGAACTGTACGGCGTACATATGGAACAGTCACAGCATCCCAAGCTTCTGGAAGAACTGCCGCCCGTAGACGTAGTTATCACGATGGGCTGCGGCGTACAGTGTCCGTTCCTGCCGTGCAGATACCGGGAAGACTGGGGGCTGGTAGATCCGACGGGAAAAAGCGACGCGGATTTTATCGCAGTCATACAACAGATTGAAGCGAATATTCTGCGCCTGAAAGAACGGATCGCGTCAGAACAGATGAGCGGAGGAACCGCCGTTCTGCACAGGGAGGATAAATAAATATGACTTTGTTCGGTAAACTTAAAAAAAGCGAAAGCAGCGAAAATAACGGTAACACGGAAACCGTGCAAACCGGAAACGGCGCGGCATCCGTTAAAGTGCTCGGTTCCGGGTGTGCGAAATGCAACGCTCTGGAAAAGGCTGTTCGGGAAGCGCTCGCAGAGCTGGGCATGGATACGCAGGTGGAACACGTGACCGACTTCGCGCAGATCGCGGCGTTCGGAGTAATGAGCACTCCTGCGCTCGTAGTAGACGGTAAAGTTGTTTCATTCGGCAGAGTTCTTACAAAAGACGCAGTCATCACCATACTCAAAAAAGTCAGGGGCTGACCGCTGAGCCGGTCCGGAAGCATAGTAAAAAAGAGTGATCCAGTATACACTTGAAAGCACGTTACTTTCAGGGGGTGAGATATGTGGCTGCTCTATGCTGCCGGTTCGGCTCTGTTTGCAGGATTGACCGCCATTCTTGCAAAGGCCGGTATCAGAAAAACAGATTCTGACGCGGCTACGGCGATCCGTACTATCATCGTGCTTGTTTTTTCGTGGCTCATGGTTTTTATTACGGGTACGCAGACGGGGCTTTCGCAGGTGAGCACGAAAACGCTCGTGTTTCTCGTGCTCTCGGGACTGGCGACAGGCGCTTCGTGGCTGTGCTATTTCCGCGCGCTCCAGATCGGCGAAGTGAACAAAGTTACGCCCATAGACAAATCGAGCACGATACTTACCATCATACTTTCGATCATTATTTTTCATGAAGGTGTTTCGTGGATAAAAGCTGCGGCAGTCGTCATGATCGCGGCAGGTACGTATCTTATGATCCAGAAAAAAAATACGGGAGGCCCGGCGGAAAAGGAAAGCCGGACATGGCTGATATACGCGCTGCTCTCGGCCGTTTTTGCAAGTCTTACCGCTATCCTTGGGAAGATCGGCATTGAAGGGATCGCGTCGAATCTGGGAACGGCGATCCGTACGGGAGTCGTCCTTGTTATGGCGTGGCTTGTTGTGTTCGTAAAAGGCAAACAGCGGACTTTAAAACATATTCCGCGCGGCGAACTCGGCTTTATCTGTCTTTCGGGACTTGCGACGGGCGGGTCGTGGCTGTGCTATTACCGGGCTCTTCAGGACGGACCGGCGAGCGTCGTTGTTCCTGTGGATAAGCTCAGCATCGTTATCACCATACTGTTTTCCTACATTGCCTTTCACGAAAGGCTGTCAAAAAAGGCTGCGTTCGGTTTATGCCTCATCGTGGCGGGAACGCTCGGAATGGTTATAAAATAACAGCGAGGAGCAAGCCGCAGAACGGTACGGTGACTGAAGGAGAATTATATGACTATTGCAGAAGTTTCACGAAAGTACGACATTTCCGCAGACACGCTCAGATACTACGAGCGCATCGGACTTATTCCGCCCGTGACACGGGATAAGAGCGGTTTTCGTAATTATACGGAAGCGGACTGCAACTGGGTGGAATTCATAAAATGTATGCGGAACGCCACCGTTTCGATCGAAGCGCTGGCAGAATACGTGTCTCTGTTTCAAGCAGGTGACGCTACCCACGACGCACGGAAAGCGCTTCTTGAAGAACAGCTTGCGGGACTCGACCGGAACATCGCGGAAATGCATGCAGGCCGGGAACGGCTCGCATGGAAAATCGCCCACTATGACGACAGGATGAAAGAGGTTGAAGACGGCCTTCTGTAATACCTGCATTACCGGCTGTCCGCACCGTTACTGTAACGGAATCGTCACCGTAAAAACACTGCCTTTTCCGGCAGTACTTTCCACGGTGATCGTTCCGCCGTGCAGACGGACGATCCTGAGTGCGACTGCAAGTCCGAGTCCGTTGCCTTCGGTCGTGCGGGATTTGTCGGCCTGATAAAATTTTTCAAAAATGTGTTTCCTGGCTTCTTCGTCAATACCGCATCCGAAATCCTGTATTTTAACAACGGCGGAAATCCCTTCTTTGTAGGCGAACACGCGGAGCTTTGAGCTGGAAGGTGAAAATTTAACCGCATTGTCTATCAGGTTCGTCCAGACTTCCGCAAGCAGTTCTTTGTCAGCCTTTATTTCCAATTCGTCAAAATTCAGTTCAGGTTCGATCTGTTTCTGTTCCCATTTATTCTGAAGCAAAAGGATCACAGACCTGAGCTGTTCGGCAAGATTGTACGACGTCGTTTCGGTAAGAATAGTCTGCGTTTCCAGCCGCGACAAATTAAGGATGTTCGCAGAAAGGCGGGAAAGCCTGCCCGTTTCCTGTATGATAATTCCGGTGAATTCCTTTCTCTGTTCTTCACGAAGATCGTCACGCTGCAGCTGCTTCGCAAATCCCTGTATCGAAACTATCGGCGTTTTGAATTCATGCGAAAAATTATTGATAAAATCGGTCCGCATCATTTCTATGCTGCCCAATTCGCGTGCGGTCTCGTTGAACACGTCTGCCAGTTCTGTATATTCTTTCGGAAGCGGCAGGCTGCCAAAATCTATCTTTGCATTGAAATTTCCGGAAGCGAGCTGCTTCAGCGCTTTCACAGGGACGGAAAGATAACGCCTCATAAGCCGCTGATTTAAATACGCGGTTATTACGGCGAGCGTTATTCCCACGAGCAGGGCGAATACGAACGGTGCGTACGGATGAAGGTAAAAGTCTCCCGGGAGCAGTTTATAATGAAGCAGCGCCAGGGAAATACCGGCCGCGAGCCCCATGGAAAACAAAAGGACTATGCTATTATTAACCGCGAACAGCATGACGAACGCTGCGTTGCCGAGCGCGGTTTTTCTTTTATCATTCATGCTTTCTTTACCGCCTTGTATCCCAGGCCGCGCACCGTTACAAGTTCGAATTCGTTCCATCCTTCGAACCTGTTTCTGAGCCTGTTTATGTGCGTATTCACGGTGTTGTCGGCGCTCTCGTTGTCCATTCCCCATATCTCATCCATGAGCTGGATACGTGTGAATATTTTTCCGGGATACGAAAGGAGTTTATACAACAGATAAAATTCTTTCGGCGGCAGCTCCTCGCTCTCCGTGCCGCGTGTAACGGTAAGAGCGTCGTAATCGAGCGTCACGTTACCGACCGAAAGCCTGTGTTCCGTCACTATCTGCGCCCGGCGCAGGAGCGCTTTTATACGCAGGACCATTTCTTCCTCATCGACGGGTTTCGTCATATAGTCGTCTGTTCCCACAAGAAAGCCCTGTTTTTTTTCTTCCGGAAGCTGCTTTGCCGTAAGCATGAGCACCGGCAGTGTATTGTGCGATTCGCGCAGCATCCGGGTTAGTTCGTATCCGTCCAGTTTCGGCATCATGATGTCTGATCGATCAGCAGATCGACACGCATATGATCCAGTACGTCGAGCGCCTGTTCTCCGTCTGCAGCTTCCGCCACTTCGTAGCCCTTTTCCTGCAGAACGGCTTTAAGAAGCAGCCGCTGGTTTTTATTATCCTCTGCAATCAGTATTCGGAACATGCGTCTCCTTTTTCAGAGTTTATGCTCAGTTTATCCCGTGTTTATGTACGGTTTATATTCGTTCAGTACTCTCTGTATATCGATCGATTCACTATAAACAATTTTACAGAGGTTAACAACATGGAAAACAAAGTATATCTTGTAACCGGTATAGCCGGGAATCTTGGGTCAAGCGTCGCGTCGCGGCTGCTTGCGGACGGAAAAAAGTCCGCGGGCTCGTTCTGAAAGGAGATCCGGCAGCGGCCCGCGTGCCGAAAGAAGCGGATATTTTCGTCGGCGACGTAACGGATACCGAAAGCCTTGAACGTTTTTTTTCCGTTCCCGCAAACACCGGGATCGTGTGCATTCACTGCGCGGCGATCGTCACGGTAAATCCCGACTACAGCCCAAAAGTGTACGCTGTCAACGTACAGGGTACGCAGAACATCGTCGATATGTGCACAGCTCACCACGCGGTAAAACTTGTTCACGTAAGTTCAACCAGCGCTATCCCGGAACTGCCGGGTACGTCGCCCATTACTGAAGTAAGCCGGTATAATCCCGACCTTGTCACCGGGTACTACGGTAAAAGCAAAGCGCTCGGAAGCCAGATCGTTATGGACGCTGTCCACAACAAAAATCTTAACGCGTCGATCGTGTTTCCGACCGGTATCTGCGGTCCGGACGATTACGCGTTCGGCCCTGTCGCAAGCTTTCTCATAGAATATTGCGCGGGAAAACTTACGGCGGGAGTCGCAGGCAGCTTTAACGCGGTGGACGTACGGGATCTGGCCGACGCGATCGTGACGTGTACTGAAACCGGACGGAAAGGAGAGGGGTATATTCTTGGGAATGAATGCGTTTCCATGAAGCAGATGTTTCACATTCTTGCAGTACAGACGCACACGAAAGAAGTCACAACGATTCTTCCTTCCGGCATCGGTAAAATTATCGGTAAAGCAAGCGACATTGCCGGTCGTATCACGAAAAAACCGCAGCGCATGACGAGTTTCGCCGTATACAATCTCGTACGAAATAATAATTTTGACTGTACGAAAGCACGGAAAGAACTGAATTTTAAAACACGTCCGTTTGAAGAATCTATTAGCGATACGGTGGCGTGGCTTGAGCGAGAAGGGAAAATCGCGGTATCTGACAAAGGAAAAAAGCATGAATAAAATCTGTGTCATTACCGGCGGCGGAAGCGGTATGGGGCGCGCGACGGCCCGGATCATGGCTGTGCAGGGATATTACGTCGTACTGGTTGGAAGAACAGCCGCAAAACTGGAAGACACCGTACGAGAATTAACTGCGGCTGGCGGAAACGCGGAAAGCGTGAGCTGCGACATTACGGATAAGCTGGGAACGAAGCGCTCGCACGCTACGCCGCCGGTCTCGGAGAAGTCAAAGTCGTCATTCACGCTGCGGGACTTTCTCCCCACATGGGAAGCGCGGAAGAAATAATGAAGGGCAACGCAGTCGGTACTATTAACATTAATAATGCTTTTTTCGGCGTTATGGCACCGGGCGGCTGCATTATCGACACTTCGTCGATGTCCGCGTATCTTACGCCGGAATTCCTTATGCCGAAAAAAGCGTATCCGTTATGCCGGACAGACGTAGATAAATTTTTTAAGAAAATGATGTCACGTGTCAGGCTGCTTCCCAAAAAATTCCGGACTGGAGCAGCGTACGGCATAAGTAAACATTTCGTCATATGGTTAGCAAAAACGGACGCAGCGCGATTCGGGGAAAAAGGCGTCCGCGTACTGAGCGTGACTCCCGGAAATTTTGAAACACCGATGGGCACGCTGGAAAAAGATGAAGCGCTTACGTATATACGGTACAACGCTATAAAACGCACCGGCAGGCCGGAAGAAATAGCGCAGCTGTTCGCCTTTCTCGCCGACGAACGTCTCGGATACCTTACTGGTACCGATATTCTCTGCGACGGCGGATGTATAGCAAGCGGCGTAAATCCGCTGTTCCGCCGGTGATATTCGCCGGAAACCATGCCCCGTGAACGTTATTCCGTTCCGAGTCCGAGCTGTCTGCACGCCTGATACATAAGCTCAACCGTGCCCTCGATGCCGAATCGTTCGACGTCGATCATGAGATTCCGACCGTGACGGTCGCCGCGGTCGCGGCCCGTGACGTACCGGTAATAGCTGTGCCGCCTTTCATCGATCTTCGCAATCAGCTTTTCCGCGGCACGGCGGTCCAGTTTATATGCTTCGGAAACATGATTGATCCGGTACGGGAGCGGAGCGTAGACGAAAACGTGCAGAACGGAGGGAAATTCAGAAAGGAAAAAATCAGAACACCTTCCGAGCAGAACGCACGATTCGTGGTTTGCAATGTCGCGGATAACGTATCCCTGGGCTTCAATCGCTTTTTCGGTGTAGAAACATTTGTCCATACCGTAGTCGAAATTGTCATTGTTAAGAACCATTCCACCGGAAATTCCTGCACGAAGCGCGGCTCGGTCCACCAGTTCACGGTCGTAAAAACCGACGCCAAGTTTTGCGGCAAGCTGTCGTCCGATTTCCCGCGCGTTACAGCCGAATTCCCGTCCCAGTGTTACGATTACCTTCTTCATGTTTTTCTCCCGTGTAGTATGCCGTTTATTACCGTTTGCTCTGATTACATTTTCGTTCGATGTATTTCGTGAGTATCCCGAGCGGAATGCAGATAACAAGATACACAAGCGCCAGGATCGTATACGATTCTATCGTAAGAAAAGTCTGCGTGCAATATGCTTTCGTAGTAAGCAGAAAATCAGGAACCGTGATATACGCCATAAGGGACGTATCCTTCACCATCATGACAAGATAATTGCCGAACACCGGAATTGAACTGCTCAACGCCTGCGGAACGACAACCCTCATAAGCGACTGGTGCGGAGTAAAGCCGAGCGCAAGCGCCGCTTCCATCTGGCCCTGGTCTACGGAAATGATCGAGCCCCGGATCACTTCGGAAATGTACGTTCCGTAGTTGATTCCCAGCCCGAGCGTTCCCGCGACCAGACTCGTCATGTTAAGTTTGAATCCCCTGAATCCCAGCAGTTCAAAGACAAGTTCTATAAGCAGCGGAACGACGTAATACATATACACGAGCTGGACAAGAAGCGGCGTTCCCCGGATCAGTTCCTGAAACAGTACAACGATCCGTACGAGCGTTTTATGCTTTGAAACCCGTGCAAGGGCAAGCAGAAAACCGAACAGAATGCCGATTGCAAATCCGACGACAGTCGCGAAGATGACTATAAAAAGCGCGTTGCCCAGCAGTTTGGGCAGCAGTTCCGTAAAAGCCTTTGACCAGTTTAAATTCTGCAGAACGTTCATGGCAGCCCCTCCTGTTATTTTGCCAGTATGCGGGAAAGAAACGTCCGCGTCCGTTCGTTTTTCGGCGCCGTGAACATTTCTTCCGGAGAACTGTCTTCAACGATATATCCGCCGTCCATAAAAACAACGCGGTCCGCAACGTCGCGGGCAAACTGCATTTCGTGCGTGACCACGGCCATCGTCATACTTTCCGAAGCCAGTTCGCGCATGACGTTCAGTACTTCCCCGACCAGTTCAGGATCGAGCGCGCTCGTCGGTTCGTCAAAAAGAATGATCTCCGGGTTCATCGCAAGCGTGCGCGCTATGGCGACGCGCTGCTGCTGCCCGCCGCTCAGCGTTGCAGGATACACCGACACCTTCGATTCCATACCAACTTTTTTAAGCAGTTCGTACGCCTGCGCTTCCGCTTCGTCCTTTTTCAGATGCAGCAGGCCGCGCGGAGCGAACGTTACGTTATCCATAACTGTCATGAACGGAAACAGATTGAACCGCTGAAAGCACATGCCAACCTGCCGCCGGTATTTTGGTACGTCGAATTTTTTCGCAAGTATATTCTGCCCGTTGTACACGATCGTACCGCTTGTCGGCTCTACGAGCAGATTCAGACACCGCAGCAGCGTGCTTTTGCCGCTTCCCGACGGTCCGATGACGACGAGCACTTCACCTTTCGAAATAGCAAGATTTATGTCCTGAAGAACGTTCAGGTCACCGAAACTTTTTTTAAGACTACCTACTTCAAGCAGTGCCATATTTACCTCACCTGGAACCGACGGAAACGACTGATCAGTTATCGCGCGTGTTGACCGTGCACAGACGCTGTGCAGGATCGTTCGTGATTGTATGCAGCTTCGGATCAAGTCCGTACTTCTTGAACACGCCGTCAATAAAGCCCTCGTCGCGCAGCGCGATCATTACGGTATTCACTTCCTTCATGAACGCGATATGGTCGAACGAAACGGCAGGCGCGATCCGTCCGATCGTTTCAGGAACGTCCTTATACTCAGTGCACAGTTTAAGTCCTTTGAGCGTGTCGGGCGAATTGGCGAACAGACTTTCAACGACCGTGCTGTCGGTAAGGAACGCGTCGATCTTGCCGTACTGAAGCGCGACGATAGATTCACTCTGGTCTCCGGTCGCGACTGCTTCTTTGATAAGCCCGTCCTTCTGCCAGCCCTGAACGACGTACTGCCACGCTGTACCTTCGGTATAGCCGACGCGCGTCGTTTTTGCGTCAAAGGTCGTCTGACCGTTTATCGTACTTTTCTGGGAAGCAAGCAGTCCGCCGCCCTGCGTGTACCAGATGTCTCCAAAATACACCTTTTCTCCGCGGTCAGCGCGCGTGTACATACAGTCCGCGATGATGTCTATATTTCCGTTGTTAAGATTCAGAATAAGCTCGCTGAACGGAATAAGTTCCATTTCCACTTTCTGAATTCCAAGCCGTTTCGCCACTTCCTTTATGATCTCCGCGTCCACGCCGTCGAAACTTCCCGTCTTCTGATCAACGTACGCGAACGGAGAATCGCCGGAAGACCCTACCTTGAGCACGCCTGCTTTCCGCAGCTGCTGAAGAAACGGGCTCGCGCCGTCGGAAGAGGTTTCTGCCGACGGTGCCGGTTCAGTTTTTTTACTGCACGATACGGTCAACACAGCCGCCGCACAGAGCGCGAGTACCACGAGTACTGCTTGTTTTTTATTCATAGAGATACCTCCTGAGATTCGGATCAGAATAAAAAAAAGACGCCGTTCGGAAGCCGGTAAGGCCCGTAAACGACGTCTTCGTCATACTGAATCTGAAATATGGACTCACCATAGCCGAATATTTTTTCCCTGTCAAGCCGGAACAAAAATTATTATTTCAATTTGAAGCGGTTTTTTCTTATTAGAAGCGTCGGCGGCGGAAAAATTATTTCGTTTTTTCAAGCAATTCGCGGATATAGAGCGCGGTTCGCAGCGAATACCGCGTTTCCGCGCTGTTAATATCCACTCCCAGAATTTCCCTTATTTTACGGATACGGTAGTTCACCGTATTCCTGTGCGTTGAATTTTCAAGGGCGGCGGCGGCTACCCTGCCGTCGTTATCAAGATACAATTCCAGCGTTTTAAGATAATCCGCGCGTTTTTCCGCCCCCAGGACCGCAAGTTTTCCCAGTACGTCGTCGTAATACTGCTCCAGAGCCGGACGATCCCGTATTTCTGAGAGCAGCCTGAACACACCCAGACTACCGTACCGCGACAGCCGCGCGTTATCACCGCAGAATCTGAGCGCAAGCACGGCGTGTTCGTATTCGCGATACAGACCGGACGGCGCCGAACACGTTCCTGAAACAGCCGTTTTCATATCCGGAAAAACCGGTCGTCTCCCGCGGCCCTGCTGATTTCCGCTCCCGCCTGTTCAGGGTTTTCGTGAAAAACGTACACGATCTTGTGGTCGTGCATGAACCAGCAGAACAGCTGCTGCGGAACGTCAAGCCGTGCATTGAACGAATAATCAACGTAGCGCGAAAGTTCTTCGTCGCTTTTATGAAACAATTCCTCCGGAAGTTCAAGCAGCACGATGCCGTAAACCACGGCGTTCTCAAAACTCGTTCCGGCGAGCGCAGCAGGATCGAATTTCTGCGGATTAAACAGCGCGCTGTAAAACAATCCGGCGGTTGATTTCCGTTTCTGGCGCTCGTTCACGATCCTGTTGCCGTAGTCCTGCATTATGTCCACGATGTGAATTTCCCACGGCATGGAAAACAGCGGGAATTTCAGCGTGTCACAGAGACGCAGTATCTCACCGGGAATTTCACCGACATACTTTCCTGTGTTCACGATCAGGCCCGCGGCGTTCAGTTCGTGCAGGCACGTGATGAGTCTGGTCAGATAGGCAATCGTGCAATCAGTATATGACCCTCTGCCGCCGTCCGTCCGTTCAAGGTTCATCCCCGTCGTAAGGGCAAGTTCTCCGCCGCGTATAAAGTCGATCGTACTGGTATCTTCGGTGTAATACATCCAGCTCACCGGATGGTGCATTCCCTTTTTCCCTGCAATCAGCTTCAGGCGGTACTGGTCCGCCGTAGCAGTAAAAAGCGATTGAAGCGTAAGTGCCATGTTTTTTTATCCTTTTTATGTGCAATGTGCACATATTTTACCACTATATTTAGGCAAAAAACCTGCTTTATCATACTTTTTATTGTGCTACCATACAATCAGTTTTTTTGCATATGTTTTAAGGAGGCCCTTTCATGCTCAAAGATGCATTGCCAAAAATTATCACCGGAACGCTTCCCGGCCCAAAAGCCGAAGCGGTCATAAAACGGCGTCAGGCAGCCGTGCCCAACGCCATACGCTGCGCCTATCCCTGCGTTATCGACAAAGCAGCAGGTGCAATGATACAGGACGTTGACGGAAACGTATTTCTTGACTGGGTCGGCGGTGTGGGCGTTCTGAACGTAGGACACGCTCATCCTGAACTGGTAAAAGCCGTGCAGGCTCAGGCGGAGCGGTATTTCCACGGTATGTTCAACATCGTCACGCATGAAGGCTACGTTGAGCTTGCCGAAAAACTCGGCGCGCGCGTTCCCGTGCGCGGCACGCACAACAAAGTCATGTTCGCAAACAGCGGCGCCGAAGCTGACGAAAACGCAGTAAAGATCGCACGCGCGTATACAAAGCGTCCGAACATCATCGTCATGTCGGGCGCGTTCCACGGCCGCACGCTGCTTACCATGACAATGACTTCGAAGAAAGCGTATGCCGCCGGACAGGGACCGTTCCCTGACGGCGTGTACCGCGCTGAATTCCCCAACCTCTACCGTAAACCCGAAGGCATGCCCGACGACAAAGCGATCGACTATTACGTTAATAAATTTACCAGCGTGTTTGAAGAATGTTCCCCCGCGCAGTACGTCGCCGCAGTCGTTATTGAACCGCTGCAGGGTGAAGGCGGATTCATACCTGCCCCTCTCGCTTACGTTAAGGCGATACGGAAAATATGCGACGAAAACGGCATCCTGCTTGCAGCGGACGAAGTACAGTCGGGTTTCGGACGGACAGGCAGACTGTTCGCATCAGAATACTGGAAGGAAGCAGGCTGTGAGCCGGACATCTTAACGACGGCAAAATCGATCGCCGGCGGCGTTCCGCTCAGTGCAGTCGTTGCCCGTGACGAAATCATGGATTCAGTTCCGGGAGGCGTTATCGGCGGAACGTACGGCGGTAACGCGCTCGCGTGCGCGGCAGGTCTTAAAGTACTTGAAGTGATAGACAGAGAGCACCTGATCGAACGGTCGAATGAAATCGGAAAGAAATGCACCGAACGCTTCGCTTCATGGAAAGAAAAATACGAATGTGTCGGCGACGTCCGCGGTTTAGGCGCGATGGTCGGCGTTGAATTTGTTAAAAATAAACGGACGAAGGAACCTGCGCCCCAGCTTGTAACAGACATCATCCAGTACGCGGCGTACCACGGACTGCTTATAGAAAACGCCGGAACGTACAACAACGTCATCCGCTTTCTGGCCCCGCTCGTTATCACCGACGCGCAGCTTGAAGCAGGATTTACGATCTACGAAGAAGCGATCCGTCACTGTATAAAATAACGGATCACAAGCCGCCGTACAGAGCAGGAGCACACAGATGAAACAGTTCAGGATCGTACCAAAAATCGAACTATGCGCGACAACCGAAGAATTCTGCGCGGAATTCAAACCGAACGCCGACGACCTCGTATTCATGGGAAAATCGACCGAAAAGTATTTCGCCGGAAAACTGAACGGCGCGCACGTCATATTCCGCAGCGACTACGGAAAGGGCGAACCCACGGACGTCATGGTGGAACGCATCTACGACGACGTCAAAGACGTTCCCTACAAACGGGTCATCGCAGTCGGCGGCGGCACGATCGTTGACGCGGCAAAACTGCTCGCACTCCGCACGTTCCATCCTGTTCTTGATCTGTACGACAAAACCATTCCTGCAGAACGGGACAGACAGCTCGTCATCGTTCCCACAACGTGCGGAACGGGAAGCGAAGTAACGAATATTTCCATACTTGAACTGACGGCCCGTCATACAAAAATGGGACTTGCCGACGACGCTCTGTTCGCCGATCACGCCGTACTCATCCCTGAACTTCTGGCGGATCTTCCGTACGACGTTTTCGCAACAAGCTCGATCGACGCGCTCATCCACGCGTCAGAATCGTATCTCTCGCCGAAAGCGACGGAATTTTCACGAACATTCTCCCGTAAAGCTGCGGAATTAATTCTGCACGGATATATGCAGATACAGCAGCACGGTCCCGGCGCGCGTATTCCGCTCATGGAGCAGTTTCTGCTCGCCGGAACGTACGCGGGGATCGCGTTCGGAAACGCGGGAACAGGCGCCGTTCATGCAATGAGTTATTCGTTCGGAGCAAAGTATCACGTTCCGCACGGAGAAGCAAACTACGTGCTGTTTACGCCGGTATTCAGGACATATCAGTCGCTTGCACCGGACGGAGATATCAGATCTCTGAACGGTATATTTTCTTCTATATTGAATTGTCCCGGACAGGACGTTTACGAAGCCCTTGAACTGCTGCTGGCGCGTATTCTCCCCAAAAAGCCCATGCGTTCATACGGAGTAACGGAAAGCGACCTTGCCGAATTTACTGAAAACACTATGACAAAACAGGGCCGCCTTACGGCCAATAATTACCGGCCGCTCAGCGCCGAACAAGTGCTCGGTATATATAAGCACGTGTTCTAGCCAAACGCAGCGTACGTCAGGAATGCGCGGGATAATCCGTGTATCCTTTATCCGTCCCGCCAAAATACGTGTCCTTGTCAGATTCGGCAAGGGGCAGATTTTCCCTGAACCGGCGGACAAGGTCAGGATTGGATATGTACGGACGGCCGAAGGCAACAAAATCGACCAAACCCGTTTCCAGCAGTCCTTCCGCCCGTTTTTTATCGTATTTACCAGCCACAATGATCGAACCGGTAAAGATTTTCCGTACTGCGGTGCGGAATTCAAACGGAACGTCCGGCGAATTATCCCAGTCGGCCTCTGCAAAATGTACATACGCCACGTTCCGGTCGCTCAAATCTTTCGCAAGCAGCAGCGTCGTACTGATAATTTCCGGGCAATCCATTCCGCGCGACGTATTGTGCGGAGAAAGCCTTATTCCCACCCGGTCGGCGCCAAAAACAGAAGTTACGGCATCAACGACTTCTAGAATAAAACGCATTCGGTTCGTTCTGCTTCCACCGTATTCATCCGTGCGTCTGTTCGACGTAGACCGCAAAAATTCGTCAAGCAGATAACCGTTGCCGGCGTGAATTTCAACGCCGTCAAATCCGCAGTCGAGCGCTCTTTTTGCGGCCATACGGTAATCTTCTATGATCGCCTTTATCTCAAACACTGTCAGTTCCCGGGGTGTCGGACATTCAACCATACCGCCCTTTCCATTTTCAAATATCCAAACGGAAGCGTTCGGCGCGATCGCTGACGGCGCCACAGGCAGCTCTCCGCCGTGAAACACAGGGTGTGACATTCTGCCTACGTGCCACAGCTGAAGCGCTATCCGTCCGCCTTTTGCGTGCACGCCTGAAACGATTTTTTTCCATTCGTCGGCCTGCTCCTGCGTATATATTCCCGGTGTAAAACTATACCCCTGACCCTGCGCGGAAATCTGACTAGCCTCTGTAATGATCAACGCTGCGTCCGCACGCTGTTCATAGTACCGCTGCATCATCCCGTTCGGAATATCGCCCGGCTGCGTTGCCCGCGATCTGGTCATGGGCGACATGATGATCCTTGTCGGCAACTCGACTGCCCCCAGAGCATGGGGTGTAAACAATACTTCTTCTTTCATATAACCTCCCGGTTTTTTAATACATACACTATGAACCTATCAAAAACGCGAACGCACGCAGCAAACGATTCACACGCTGATCGAACTGACGAACGCATCCATCGCCGCTATAAACAGCTGAGGATTACCGCTGCACCGCGAAAAAATCTGAGCGCCGAGCACCGCACTGTTAAACGCGTACGCCGCTTCATAACTATTCTTCCCCTGAACAAATTCACCTTCTCGCATTCCCTGCGAAATGATACTTTCAAAAATACGAATATTTTTTTCAGTCGTTTCCGTTAATGCGGCGCGTATCCCGTCGCTTAAAGACATAACTTCAGCACTTAATGTTCCTATAAAGCACATCTTGTCCTTGCACACTCCGTCGTAATACAGACCGACGATGCTCTTTATTTTTTCAACTGCGGAACCAGGACCGGCTGCTATCTGCGCGAAACGGTCGCCGTACAGCGTACGGCTTTCAATAATAAGCGCAAGAATCAAATCGTCTTTTTTAGGGAAATAATAGTGTATACTCGCCGTGCTTATGCCTACCACTCCGCTTAAATCCGCGTAGCTCATTCGATTCACACCGTAACGCTGTATTAAATCCCTTGCTGTATTTAAAAGTTTTTGTTTTGTAGTATTTTCCATACTATAAATCTACTAGTAGATAGATGAGCTGTCAAGTTTATTCACGTCCGCGTTCTTTCATGCAGTTTTACACAGTATGCGGTATACTCACCGTTATATGACACAACGATTACCCGTTCTGTTCGTCGGACACGGATCTCCGATGAACGCAGTAGAAGACAATACATTTTCTCAGACATGGAAAAAGCTCGGTACCACTATCGCGCGGCCGTCCGCTGTTTTGTCGCTTTCTGCACACTGGTTCACGTCCGGAACGCGTATACAGACTTCTGCACGAAACCGTCAGGTATACGATATGTACGGGTTTCCCAAGGAGCTGTACGACGTGCGGTATCACCCCGACGGCAGCCCCGCACTTGCGGCAAGAGTGACAACGCTCATCAGTTCAGGCGTCGCAGAAGACAATTCATGGGGCATAGACCACGGTACGTGGTCGGTACTGTGCAGAATGTACCCGGAAGCGGATATTCCCGTTTTACAGCTGAGTATAGACCGTACCGCGACGCTTCAGGAACAATATGACATCGGAAGACATTTGCAGCCGCTTCGGGACGAAGGCATACTGATACTTGCAAGCGGGAACATTGTTCACAATCTGGGCATGATAGACTGGCAAAAGCCCGACGGTTTCGCCTGGGCGGACTCTTTTGACGCAGCGGTAAAAAACGCCGTCCTTGCAGGAAGCGTTCAACAGGTTATTGAAACTGCCGGAAAAAACGCAGCCGCGCCGCTTGCCGTTCCCACACCCGACCATTTTATGCCGCTCGCCTACGCGCTCGGCGCGGCGGAAGGCAGCGTCCCCGCCGTGTTCAACGATGCACGAACGCTCGGTTCTATGTCCATGACGGGATTCATATTCGGCTGAACGGGAGTATCAGCTTGAACGGTGCGTTTGAAGAAACTTTTGAATTCAGCAGGCAGACGTTCGATGCCGTCTCGCCTGTTAAAAACATTTTCCGATCACGCAGCTGCGTGCAGTACGAGGAACACCGCCGTTACAAACGCATCAGTCACGAGCGGGATAAGCCCGTCGGTAAACGACGCAGCTCCGCCGAGCCGGTAATACCGCAGATAACAGACATACCCTGCAGCCGTTGCCGCAAGAATAAGCAGTTTTAACGCAACCGCAGCAGGCAGCCCGAACCGTTTCGTCGTATACAGCGCGGAGAGAACGCACAGTTCTCCTGCAGCCCACAGAATCATAATGAACAGTTCTGACGTTACCGGCCGGTGAAAAACATATATGCTCACGGCAAGCAGTACGGCATACGCCGCTGCGGCCGCTGTTAGAATTTGCCACGGCGGAACGAGTGGACGGACAACGGTCGGTCCTTTGACACCCAGAATAAAAAGCAGTATGGCCGCACATCCGATAACGCACGCAGGTCCGAGCAGCGCAGCAGACGTTCCCGCGGGAGCTTTTGCGCCCGGTCTGAACAGCGCGATCCACCATGCAGTGTACAACAGACTTACTGCCAGCATTCCCGCATTTCCCGAAAACAAAAGCCAGTCGCGCGGGGTAAACTCTTTAAAAAGCGTCATATCTTTTCCACTTCCTCTACGCATGAAGCGTAATTTCCGATTCAATGATCGACCTGTTGTCGTCCCCGATTATTTCCACGCTCACTGTATCAATCAGCACAGTATACGTACCAAGCATAGTACGGACAGCTGCCAGCCGTTCACCGGCATTTTCCGCAGTGCAGGTACCGACAGTCATATGCGGGATAAACTCCTCGCGCTCAAGAACCGGAGGCAGATAAGGAGCGAATATGCCGCTGTACAGCGCGTGAAACAGGTCCGCCACCTTGTCTCTGCCTTCTGCGGGAAGCATGAACAGAAACGTATTTTTTACGACAACGTCGGAAAGTGTCAGGGAAAACGGCTGCACGCCGGCTGTGCACGATACGACGGCGCTTTGAATGTCTTTTGCCGGATATGCCGACAAAAAAGGAAACACGAGCGTAAGGTGAGGTCGTATCGTCGCATAGGCAGGATCAAACAGACGACGTACTTCGTTTACGGGACAGTCCGCAGAAAAACGGGGAAAAATCAGCACAGAACGCATAACAAGCTGCTGCGAGTCAAAGGCTTTCGGCACATCATCCACAATAGACCTCTCCTGTCCGGTACAGTGTATACTCACCGGCCGGTACGCGCAAGAGTTTAAACCTGCGCATCGCGTGCCCCCTGCTTTGACCTGCAGGTTTATCTGGCTGCTCTTGCCCAACCGTATACTGTCCTGCTAAGGTATACCTATGATATTGTGTATTGCCTTCGCTCCGTGCAGAGTCTGAGAGACTGACTGTACGGAGACAAAAAAACCAGCGTCTCTCACGACTTTGCTGTCCTTCTCATTTTTTCAATCATCAGGAGCAAAGTCATATGAAATCATTTTACACATTCATCCATGAAGCAAAAGTATTTTTACTTTTGTGGTCAACTCAGTCTCTTTCGGCGTTCGGTACCGCAATGACAAGTTACGCGCTCGTCATCTGGTCGTACGAACAGAAAGGTTCAGCGCTCGCAACGTCGCTGCTTATGGTCTGTTCATACGTGCCGTACGTATTATTAAGCATATTTGCCGGCACTGTGTCAGACCGCTGGAATAAAAAATACATTATGCTCGTATGCGATACAGCGGCCGCGCTCGGAACTGCAACTGTGTTCGTTCTGCTGCATACTCACAGTCTGCGTCTGGAACATCTGTACGTTCTGAATGCCATTAACGGATTCATGAATACGTTCCAGCAGCCGGCGGCGGAAGCGGCAGTCACGCGCCTTATCCCCAAAAAGTATTATCAGAACATCGGAGGCCTGCGGTATTTTTCCAGCGCACTTACTTCAATTCTCACGCCTGTTACGGCTACTGCGGTGATCGCGCTTGCAGGGATCAAGGCTGTCCTTATCTTTGATCTGGCAACGTTCGCCGCAGCGTTCGTTACACTGGCGGCCTTTATCAAAATCCCCGAAAACGAAACCGGGCGGGACAAAGGATCGTCATTTCTTGCGTCAACGGCGGCCGGTATCACCTATCTGCGTGTAAACCGGGGCATACTGGACCTTATACTCTTTCTTGCGGCAGTCAACTTTACGGCTTCCGTTTATCAGGCGGCGCTGCCGGCAATGCTCCTTTCCCGTGTGAACGGCGGTGAAAAAACGCTGGGTATCGTAAACACTGTCACAGGCATAACGCTGCTTGCAGGAAGCACAGCCGCTTCGCTGCTGAAAAAGCCAAAAAGCCGTATACGCGTTATCTGCAATACCCTGCTTTTTTCAATGAGCTTTGAAAACTTTATGCTCGCATTCTGCCGTACAGTACCGCTGTGGTGCCTTGCCGAATTTCTTGGCTGGATACTCATCCCTGTCATGAGCACGAATCTGGACGCCGTACTGCGCGAACAGATTCCTCCCGAACTGCAGGGGCGGGTCTACGCTGCGCGCAATTCACTCCAGTTCTTTACTATTCCGGCAGGTTACTTTGCAGGAGGCTTTCTGGTGGACCACGTATTCGAGCCGGGCATGGCTGCACAGGCACCGGGCAGCATACTGCTGACTATGTTCGGAAACGGAAAAGGTTCGGGCGCCGCGTTTCTCTTTTTTGTACTTGCCTTTACCGGTATTTTCACATGCCTGTTTTTCCGCCATGACAAACACTTATGGAAACTGGAGGAAAAAACGCTGACGGAGGTGACGGTATAATCCGTACAACGCCGGGTGCTGAAACGGCAGTCTCGTCTTACCTGAGCGGCTGTACCATACTGCACTCCGCTGTTCAAAAAAACCGCATACCGGTATAGTACTGAACATGAGCAGCATGGTATCCGTTCCCGTTCCGGGAATTGTCGGCGGACTGGGCCCGGCGTCTACGGTTGATTATTACAATAATATCATCAGCGAATACCGCAGAACGGTAGAACGCGACGTATATCCGCGTATTCTTATAAACAGCGTGGACATGACAGACATTCTGGCAGACGTCTCGGCGCACAGCTACGACAGTCTTACTGCCAAACTTGCCGAAGCGGTGTCGCAGCTAAAAAACGCAGGCGCTGATTTTGCTCTGATCGCGTCGAACACGCCGCACGTCGTTTTTGACCGGCTGGCACAAGTGTCGCAGCTGCCGCTCATAAGTATCGTAGAGGCGGTTGTTGCGCATACAGCCGTACACGGATGGACTCACGTTCTGTTCACAGGAACGCTTTTTACCATGAACAACACGTTTTATCCGGAAAAATTCGCACAGGCCGGCATCACGTGCACTATGCCTCCCCCTGACGACAGGGAAAGAATTCATCAAATCATTTTCCCCGATCTTGAAGCAGGGATCGTAACGCCGGAAATGAAGTCCCGCTTCCAGGCAGTCTGCTCGCCGCTTATTACGGCTGAATCAGCAGCAGGAACACCGGTGGACGCCGTTATTCTCGGCTGCACGGAACTGCCGCTGCTCATTCACGATGGCGACATGCCCGTTCCGGTCGTGAATACGACGGCCGTGCACATTAGAGCTGCCGTACGGCGGATGTGCTGTCAATGAACCGCATCATTCTCTGGTCAAGATATTTGTCTTTATGATATACGAGGCGGAACGTACGCCTTCCCAGTGTTTTAAGTGTCTCATCGCCGGGTGTCCTGTCCGCCAGAATTCCGGAGGCAAGTTCACGCTGGATCAATCTCCTGGAAATGATCGTAGTTCCCTGTCCCGCGGCAGCGAGCGCGCAGATTGTCTGGGTATTTGATATTTCCCACACGACCGGTTTCAGATTTGTTTTTTCCGCCCAGACTGTGAGCATTGCGTCTGATAATTGACGCGTGCCTGAACCCTGTTCGCGCAGAATGAACACCGGGCTGCTGTCAGGAGCATAGTCAGGAGCTGCTGCAAACACAAGGTCGTCATGTACAAGCGGAACTTGTATAATATCCGCCGATTCTACCGCTCCTTCCACAACCGCTACATCGAGTCTCCCGGCAAGCAGCATACGTTCAATATCGCTAGTATTGCAGACCGACACTACAGCCGCAAGTCCGGCATTTTTCCGCAGCAGCTCAGGAAGAACGACAGTGCCTGTCGTAAACGACGCGCCTACCCGCAGGGGCATGGTTCCTGACGCGTTTTTCATCATATCGTCCAGTTCTGTAAAACTGCCTGTCAGACGGCGCGCGTATCCGGCAAGTTTTTCTCCTTCAGGCGTCAGATACAGACGCCGGTTAAGACGGTTGAATAATTTTACAGCGTACTGCGCTTCCAGTTCGGCTATCGTCTGGCTTACCGACGGCTGCGCGACGTGGAGTATTTCCGACGCTTTTGTAACGGAACATCCGCTGTCTACAACGGTGATAAATACGGTCAGATGCCGGATAGTCATATTAATATACCTATCATTATCATAAAATTATAATATTTTACTATAATATTGGAAAACGGTACAGTATGCGGCAGACACACCTTAGGAGGTTTGTATGCCTGCTGTTGATTTTATAAAGAAAAACGTTCCCGGTATGCTGCTGTGCGCGTGTATCGGTTTTGCAGCGTATCTGTTCGGTACAAAATTCCCGGTTATAGGAGGTCCTGTGACGGCTATTATACTGGGTATGCTGTTCGCTCCGCTTGTTAAAGGGAAAACCGCCGTACAGGGCGGGATCTCATTCACGTCGAAAAAGATTCTGCAGTATGCGGTTATTCTGCTTGGTTTTGGCATGAACATTTCCGCTATCCTTGCAAAAGGCGCACAGTCGCTTCCGATCATTATCGCAACGATAACGACGTCTCTTGTAACGGCGTTCGTTTTCTCCCGGCTTCTTCATATTCCCGGCAAAATTTCGACGCTTATCGGCGTAGGCTCGTCTATCTGCGGCGGTTCTGCCATAGCGGCGGCTGCTCCGGTTATTGACGCGAACGACGAAGAGATCGCGCAGTCTATATCGGTTATCTTTCTGTTTAATATATGCGCGGCGTTGATTTTTCCGCCGCTCGGAACGGCGCTTGGAATGACGAATGAAGGATTCGGCCTGTTCGCCGGTACCGCGATCAACGATACGTCGTCGGTAACGGCGGCGGCAAGCGCGTGGGACGGTCTGCACGGAAGTAACGTGCTCTCGGATGCGGCCACCGTGAAACTTACGCGTACGCTCGCAATAATTCCTATAACGTTCGTCCTAGCGCTTGTCCGTATGAAAAAGGAAAAAACTGCCGGAACGGCCGGATTCAATTTTGTGAAGATTTTCCCGTGGTTCGTTCTCTGGTTTATTCTCGCCTCGATCGTCACGACTGTGTTTAACCTTAGTCCGGCAGCAGTTGCACCTCTGAAATGGCTGAGCAAGTTTTTTATCGTTATGGCAATGACGGCGATAGGCCTTCACACTGATATTGTTCAGCTTGTAAAAAAAGGCGGAAAACCAATTCTGCTCGGTTTTCTGTGCTGGATCTGTATTATTGCAGCAAGCCTGCTTATGCAGCACCTCATGCACATCTGGTAACGTGAACCGGCTGCAGGTGGAGTTCTGATTTCTACATTGACTATCGTGTGAAAAACTGCTATTACCAATCGTCTTTTATCAGGTAAACTATTTAAGGATAAAAACATGAGTATATTTGATATCCTTGGCCCTGTGATGGTTGGTCCTTCCAGTTCTCACACAGCCGGCGCGGTACGTATCGGGCTTATGGCACGGCGGCTGCTCAAACAGCGGCCGATATACGCGGACATCGGACTGTACGGTTCGTTCGCCGCGACATATCACGGGCATGGTACGGACAGAGCCATCGCCGCCGGGCTGCTCGGCATGCAGCCGGACGATACCCGCATTCCTTCCAGCCTCGAAATTGCGGAAGCACAGGGACTTAAAATTTTCTTTTCTACCGTCGATATCCCCGGAGCACATCCGAATACTGCCGTTATCACCCTGCTCGGAGAAGAAGGCAACCGTATAGTCATTCAGGCGTCTTCGATAGGCGGAGGACGGATCATGATAAATAAGATCGACGGCATAGACGTTAATTTTAACGCGGAAAATCCGACGATCATCGTCCATAACTCCGATCAGCCGGGGCATGTGGCGCACGTAACGACGCTGCTTTCAAAAAACCGTATCAACATTGCCACTATGCAGCTTTACCGGAACGAACGGGGCGGATATGCTGTGATGGTTCTGGAGACGGACCAGCACATTCCGCCTGACATTATCAGCGAAATAGAAAAATTCGATGGCGTAATAAAAGTTACGTATATAAACGGAGGTACGGAAGATGCCGTTTGAATCGATCGCGTCTCTTGTTAACTGCTGTAAAAAAGAACAAAAATCTTTCTGGGAAATAGTACGGGATGCCGATGAAAGGGAATGCGGTTTATCCCACGAAGACGAATTTTCCAGGATGCGCGGTATGTGGCGCGCCATGCTCGACGCAGCCGGTTCCTACGACGCTTCGCTGTATTCTTCGAGCGGACTTTCCGGCGGAGACGGCGGTAAATTTGCGGAGTATGCGGCTCACAACGATCTACTCTGCGGCGCTTTTACCGGCAGGGTTATCGCATGCGCGCTCCAGATGGCGGAATCGAACGCGTGTATGAAACGGATAGTCGCGGCTCCAACCGCAGGTTCCTGCGGTGTTCTTCCGTCCGTGCTCGTACCGCTGTTCCATGAAAAGAAAATAACGGAAGACGATTGTATCAGGGGGTTGTTCGTATCCGCCGGAATAGGCCAGGTGATTGCAAACCGCGCGTCGATTTCAGGAGCAGAAGGGGGCTGCCAGGCGGAAATAGGATCCGCTTCGGCGATGGCCGCCGGAACGCTCGTTTTTCTTCGCGGCGGTACGCCGGAACAGATCATGTACGCGGCGGGCTTTGCGCTTCAGAATCTGCTCGGTCTTGTCTGTGATCCGGTGGCCGGTCTCGTTGAAATTCCGTGTATTAAACGCAACGTAACGGGAGCGCTCAACGCTCTTTCCTGTGCGGACATGGCGCTCGCGGGTATAGTCCCTAAAATTCCCGCCGATGAAGTTATAGACGCTATGAAGCAGGTGGGAAACTGCATGAGCACGGCTCTGCGCGAAACGGGACAGGGCGGTATAGCGGCAACACAAACTGGCAGGCAGATCGTAGAACGCCTGTCAGCTGCGGCCCGAAGTTCAGAACGGTGAACGTATCAGACGATGCTGGCTCCGCCGTCGACGAGTATCAGCTGTCCCTGCACGTAGCTGGACGCGTCGCTTGAAAGGTACAGTATGGTACCGTTCAGTTCACCGCGGCTGCCCGGCCGGCTGCTCGGATTCTGGGCGTTGTACACTGCAAGAAATTCTTTTGATTTAAACAATGTGTTCGCTGTCATTTCAGACTCGAAAAGTCCGGGTCCGACTGCGTTCACGGTGATACCGTACTGTGCGTACGACGCTGCCATACCAACTGTCAGTCCCTGTACCGCAGCCTTTGATGAATTATACGAATGTCTCACGAATAATTCTGATTTATCCCCGATAACCGCGTTTACGGACGCTATATTCACGATTTTCCCGTATTTGTGTTCTTTCATTCCCGGCGCTATATATTTTGCTAGCAGAAACTGGCTGCGTACGTTCGTATTAAACGCACGGTCCCAGTCTTCAGTGGTCATTGTTTCAACACTGCCGCGAACGGCAACACCTGCGTTGTTGAGCAGAATGTCTATCCTGCCAAACTGATCCAGCACGGTTTGAACGGCTTTTTTTATACTTTCTTCGTTTGTTACGTCGCACTCGACAGCTTCCACTTTACGGCCGGTTTCGGTCTGAATCTTTTGTTTAATGCCTTCAAGCTTATCCAGACGACGTGCAATAATTGCCACGTCAGCACCGGCCTCCGCATAGGCAAACGCGGCGTCTGCACCCAGTCCGCTGGACGCTCCTGAAACAAGCGCGATTTTTCCGGTTAAATCAAACAATCCTTTCACGTTATTCATGTCATACCTCTTCGTTTTTGGATGTTATATATACCATCCGGCTTGCTCTCTTCACCTACTAAAATAGTAGTAAATCAAGGGAACAGGCAACGAAAAAGATATGTTTCTTCCTGAAACTGTCACTGACGGGTTTTTATCCGCAGACCGGACACAATGAGTCCGCAGATCGTACATACGGCGCCTGCCAAACCCATGAGTGTGATACGTTCGTGTAACGCCAGAAAAGCGAACAGGATGGTTACGACGGGAATAAGGTAAATACCGACGGTCGCGTTCACCGTACCCAGAATGCGGCAGGCTGTGTTCCATGCGGCAAAGCACAGTGCGGATGCGGCTACGCCCAGGAACAACAGATTCCCCCAGTTCACGGGATTGGAAAAACGCGCTGCGTTGTCGGCCGGTCTGAACAGAACTTCAAATGCCGGATATGCTTTCGCCAGCGGAGACAGGGCACCAAAGGCAACAAGCGGAACCATGCAGACGAGCGCATAAAAAAATATGCGGCGTGTTGCGGCAAGGCTTCTGTAGCCGAGGGCGTTTATTTTTGACATGAACAGCGAATAGAACCCCCATGACACAGCTGCAGCAAGCGCCATAAGATCTCCTTTCGGACTGAAATGGAGCTTCACTGCACCGTTAAAACTCACTAATGCAACGCCTGCGAGCGCGATAAAAAAACCAAAGACAAAAAACGGTGTGATGTGTTTCTCGTGAAGAAATATCTGTGCGGTGAGCGCAGTAAATATCGGACAGATCGCGACGATAATACTCACGTTTGAAGCGGACGTGAACAGAATAGCGGTATTTTCAAGGAACTGATACACTGTCACGCCGCACAGTCCGGCGGCAAAGAACAGCAGGTCGTCTTTTTTATGTTCAAGATGCAGCGCGTGAGGACACATGATCCATAAAGAACCGTACGCGAGCACGAACCGTATTATAAGTATTTCGAGTGCGGAAAAATCCTTGAGAAGCGCTTTCGTGCAGACGAACGTAATACCCCAGATAAAAATGGTGAATGCCGCTAGTACGATTCCGGTGATTGTTCTCGGTGCGGGATTTTTATTAAACATGAAGCCACTATACCGTATTTGCTTTTTTTACACAAACTGCACGTTTTTTCCACAGGGGGCCTATCCGTTTGAATTTTTCAGCGGTACATTCTACAATGGGGATGGAGTTAGAATGAAAAATATGAAATCACCGAAAGAACTTTCGATGGACAAAAAATAACGGCTGCTATAGACGAACTTATCCAGCTTACGCCGGAACGTGACCCGCTGCCGCTGAACATTGCGGAAGCGCTCATGAGCGACGCAGAAATTGAGTCTATCCAGAATTACAGTAATACTGTTTCTATCATGCGTCTGGGCTTTAACGACCACGGGCCGGTGCATATGCGCACAGTAACGTACAACGCGATCCTTATGATGAGTATTCTGTACAAAGCGGGTGTTCAGATGAACCTTCAGGCGGAAAAAGCGGGAACGTTCGCAGACAGTATGACGGCCGTTATCTTTGCGTCGTTTATGCACGACTTCGGCATGACAATCGGTCGGCAGGACCACGAACTGTACAGTGTGTTTCTTGCTCTCCCGATCATTGAAAAGATGCTTGAAAAAGCTATACCCGGCCAAAACAATCTTGACCGCCGTATTGCGATCCGTTCGCTGGCGATGGAAGGCATCGTAGGACACATGGGTACGCGCCGGATACATTCGCTGGAAGCAGGTCTTATCCTGATCGCCGACGGCTGCGACATGACAAAAGGCCGCGCGCGTATTCCGATGGAGCTCGACAACGCGCCGAAAATCGGCGACATACATAAGTATTCGGCCAATTCGATCGAACACGTGGAAATTACGGCGGGTAAAGACAAACCGATACGTATTCAGGTTCTCATGTCTGCAGACGTAGGCTTTTTCCAGATCGAGGAAGTTCTGCTGCAGAAGATCAACAACAGTCCTGCCAAACAGTACATAGAACTGCTTGCCGGCGTAGAAACCGGAGAAATGAAACAATATCTCTAAGTATGACGGAAAACAGCAAACCGAATTATCAGAAAGAACTGGACACCATTCTTGCAGGACTTGCAGGGGAATACGGACATGCTCCGGGTACAAAACAGTCGCTCCTGCTCCACGCCTGCTGCGCGCCCTGTTCGTCATACGTGCTCGAATATCTCGCGCCGTATTTTGACGTTACCGTGTATTACTACAACCCGAATATTTACCCGCCGGAAGAATACAGCCGACGCCTGGGTGAACTGAAGAAATTTTTACCGGTTTTTCCGCCTGCGGAACAAAACAGCGTGCGTTTTGTCGAAGCTCTGTACGTTCCGCAGGAATTCGACAGTGCGCTGCGGATCTCCGAATCACCTGAACTGGCAGAAGAACTTGAGCGCGGAGAACGCTGCCGCCGCTGCTATCTGCTTCGCATGAAAAAAGCGTACGAATATGCTGAAAATGCGGGATTCAACTGGTTCACGACAACACTCTCCATCAGTCCCTTCAAGGATGCACGGAAAATCAACGAAATCGGAAAAGCACTGGAGACGGCAGACGGTCCGAAATTTCTCACGAGCGATTTTAAGAAAAAAAGCGGGTTCCTGCGAAGTCTTGAACTGAGCAGCGAATACGGTCTGTACCGGCAGCAGTACTGCGGATGCAGATATTCCATGCAGAACACCAGGCACGATTCTTGATCTGCGCTGCTTTTCATTGATACGGACAGGGCATACTTGTTATAATCTGTCTATATGGAAGACGTCTCATCAAGAAACCAGAAATCGCAGCGAATACGCGATGTTATCCGTTACATTCAGCGTTTTAAGAACGCCGTCATCGTCATTTATCTGGACGATGAGGTGATCGATTCGACGCTCTTTTCCAGCCATATCCAGGACATCGGGCTTATTCACGAAGCCGGGCTGCAGGTACTGATAGTACCGGGTGCGCATAAACGGATCGATGAAATACTGTCGTCTTCCGGAATCGAATGGTCGTACAAAAACAACATCCGAATTACAAAGCCCGAAGCTATGCCGTCCATTAAAATGGCAGCGTTCGACGTGTCGAACACTGTTATGACGGCGCTTGCGGGTAATCATATCACTGCCGTTATTGGAAACTGGGTTCGGGCCAGGAGCATTGGAGTACTTAACGGCGAAGACTACGGTACGGCAGGAGAAATAGACAAACTTCAGACCGATGCGATCCGCACGGTACTGGCGAACGGCTTTATTCCGATCTTTCCGTGCATCGGCTGGAGCGCTGCCGGTAAACCGTACAATATTTCGTCGATCACGCTCGCGGAGGAAATAGCAGTCCATCTGCAGGCAGACAAACTGTTTTTTGTCATGCCGGACGCGGAAATAAGCTCTGAGCATTTTATGATACCGGAAGAGATCGGAACGTCTGATACCGGGGAAATTCCGGCGCTTAACCTTGACGAACTCGATACCTTTACAAAAGCCAACGCAGGATCGGAAAATACAAAAATAATGACCTTTCTCCGTCTGGCAAAAAACGCGTGTACTTCGGGTGTTTCGCGCGTGCATATTCTGAACGGATCGCTCGACGGCGCCCTGCCCTGCGAGATTTTTTCCAACCTTGGTTCCGGCACGATGATCTATTCTAAAAATTACGGCGGTATCAGGCCGCTCTCAAGGGAAGACGTGCCGGCAGTTCTTTCCATTATGCGCCCGTTTGTTGAACACGGAAACCTTCTCCCCCGCACGGACAAACAGATTCTTGACGAACTGGCAGATTACATCGTCTACGAACTTGACGGCGGTGTTCGCGCCTGCGCGGCCCTTCACGTATACGACATGCGTCAGGCGGAAATCGCCGCAGTTGCGGTGGACGAATCGTGTGCAAACATAGGCATCGGCCCAAAACTTATAGAATATCTGCTTGACCGCGCTAAAAAAGAAAAGCTGGACAGTGTATTCATACTTACGACGCAGGCAGAAGACTGGTTTGAACAACTCGGTTTCGCTCCGGACGACATTTCCTCGCTGCCGGAAAAGCGAAAGGCCAAATGGTCACCGCGCAGAGGTTCCAAACTGCTGCGCCTTACTATAAAAAATTAATAATTTATAACCTCTGCAATATTGCTTAACACGTGAAATTCTATTAGTATATGCTATGGAATTGCTGGAAGAAAGAATCCGGAAAGACGGGAAGGTTCTGCCGGGTAATATTTTAAAAGTCGGAAGTTTTATCAATCATCAGATTGATATTGAACTCTTGGACAAACTTGGAGAAGAATTTGCGCGCCGTTTTTCAGGTCAAACGGTAACAAAAATCCTTACGATCGAAGCCTCCGGTATTGCGATAGCCTGCGCGGCAGCCCGTTTCTTTAACAAGTGTCCAGTCGTTTTCGCTAAAAAAAGCGCATCAAGCAACGTTTCCGACGATTGCTACCGTACTTCGGTTTATTCATACACCCACTCTAAAAATTATAATGTCATAGTCGCAAAACAGTATCTGTCCGCAACCGATACGATTCTGCTCATTGACGATTTTCTTGCAAACGGCAGCGCACTGTCAGGTTTGTTCGACATTGTCAAACAGTCTGGTGCAGGCATTGCTGGCGCAGGAATTGTTATAGAAAAAGGATTTCAGGAAGGCGGCGAGATCCTCAGAAAAAAGGGATACCGCATCGAATCTCTAGCTATCGTAGACTCAATGTCAGTTGAAAACGGAATCACGTTCCGTTCCGGTAATTAGATATATATGCCCGAAGGGCAATATAATAGAGGAGCTACCATATGAAAAAATTTCTGACAGTTACGGCGTGCGTCTGCGCACTGTTCGCCGTTACCGGCTGCAGCAAAAAACAAACAGCTGCTAAATCCGACGTGCTTACAAAAGACACCATCAAAGTCGGTTTTGTGTACATCGGTTCCATCAACGACGAAGGGTACACGCAGGCCCACGATAAAGGCCGCCTTGCGCTTGAAGCGGAAGGTATTAAAACCGCATACGTTGAAAACGTTCCTGAAAATGCAGACTGCGAAAAAGCGATCCGCGACCTCATCGACCAGGGATGCAACGTTATCTATACGACAAGCTTTGGTTTTATGGACTGGACGATCAAAGTCGCAGCCGATTACCCGAACGTAAAATTCGGTCATTGCTCGGGATATAAACGCGCCGACAACGTTTCCACTTATTTCGGAAAAGCATATCAGGGACGGTACCTTGCAGGTATCGTGGCCGGTAAAAAAACGGCATCCAACAAGATCGGATACGTCGCCGCGTTCCCTCTTCCGGAATGTATCCGTGGTATCAACGCGTTCACGCTCGGCGTACAGTCTGTGAACCCGAAAGCGACTGTCGAAGTTATGTGGACGAACACATGGTACGACCCGACCAAAGAAAAGCAGGCAGCTATGGAACTCCTTAACAAAGGCTGCGACGTTCTGGAACAGCATCAGGATTCTACCGCGACACAGATCGCCGCCCAGGAAAAAGGCGCATACTGTATCGGTTACAACGTCGCTTCCCCCAACGCCGCTCCGAAAGCGTATCTTACCGCTCCGCTGTTCCACTGGGAAGTATTTTATCTTGAAGACGTTAACGCAATTCTCAACGGTACCTGGAAAAGCCAGGCATACTGGAAAGGACTTGAAAACGGCATGATCACGCTCGACACGCTCACGCCGCTGTGTGCAGCAGGAACGCAGGAAGCCGTTGACAAAGCAAAGGCCGACATCATCTCGGGAACGAACAAAATTTTTACCGGCCCGATTGAAGATCAGGATGGAAACGTAAAAATTGCAACCGGGACAACGCTTACAGACGACGAAATCTGGAACATGAACTGGCTGGTCAAGGGCGTTATCGGAACCGTACCGAAGAACTGATCCTTACTATTACTGTCTTACAGGGTTGTCTGATTTAAAGCGTCATGCCCGGACTCAGCTTCCGGTCGTTCCATAAAACGGCCGGAACAGGCAGGGACGTTCGTCAGCAGCCCTTTATTCCCACTCAGCATAAGGTCCCCGTCATGGAAACATTCATAGAATTAAAAAATATTTCGAAAAGGTTCGGAACCGTACAGGCGAACGAAGCTGTTTCCCTTAATATTAAAAAAGGCGAAATTCTCGCACTGCTGGGAGAGAACGGTTCCGGAAAAAGCACTCTTGTCAACATTCTGGCGGGGATATATTCTCCGGACAGCGGAAGCATTTTTATTAACGGTAAGGAAACGTTTTTTACTTCTCCTGAAGACGCTATCAAAAACGGCATTGGAATGGTTCATCAGCATTTTAAGCTCGTGAACGTTATGAGCGCGCTTGAAAACATCACGCTCGGTGAAAAAAATTCTTTCCTAATAAATAAGAAAAATATAACAAAAAAAATAACCAGTCTTGAAAACACCTACGGATTCTCGATCGATCCGGATAAGAAAATATACACGATGTCCGTCAGCGAAAAGCAAACTGTAGAAATTATTAAAATGTTATATCACGGAGCAAAGCTTCTTATTCTGGACGAACCGACAGCCGTGCTCACGCCGCAGGAAACGAATCGTCTTTTTGACGTACTCAGGCGCATGCGGCAGCAGGGCTGTTCTGTCGTTATAATCACTCATAAACTGAACGAAGTCATGGATATAAGCGACCGTGTGTCCGTGCTCCGAAAGGGAAAATTTGCGGGTACGGTGCTCACATCGGAAACGTCGGCTCCACAACTTGCAGAACTGATGGTAGGAGGCGACGTATCGCTCGAAGTCATACGCGCTCAGGCCGAGCGTTCCCCTGAACCGCTCCTGACCGTCAGCAGACTCTGTGTTAAAAACGAGAACAACCTACCCGTTCTTGATGACGTGTCGTTCAGCCTGTACGGCGGGGAAATTCTGGGCGTTGCTGGCATAGTCGGAAGCGGCCAGAAAGAACTCTGCGAAGCAATAGCCGGACTCACTCGCGCAGACAGCGGTTCCATTCTCTTCGATAAAGACGAACTTATGGGTATGTCTCCTCTGAACATAAAGAAAAAAGGACTGCGTATGAGTTTTATTCCAGAAGACCGGCTTGGTATGGGACTGGTCGCGGGCATGGACATTACCGACAATGTCATGCTTAAAACGTACGACGAATCCGAAGGACCGTTCGTAGATCGTTCAGACGGAAAAAAACGGGCGGAACTTATCGTTAAAAATTACGACATAGCAACGCCCGGCGTAAACCACATCGTTAAAAAATTAAGCGGCGGAAACATTCAGAAAGTACTTCTTGGCCGTGAAATTGAAATGCATCCACGCGTATTGGTAACCGCGTATCCTTTCAGAGGTCTTGACGTCGGAGCTTCCAACACAATCTACGCCATGCTGAACGAACAGAAATGCAAGGGCGTCGCAGTTCTGCTCATAGGAGAAGACCTTGACGTTCTCCGCGCATTGAGCGACAGACTAATGGTTATTAATAATGGAAAAGTGATGGGTATAGTAGATCCACGAACGGAAAGTAAAGACCGTATCGGTATTATGATGATGGGAGGCAACACATGATTCGTATCGTAGCAACAACAGAATTGAGCAGAAGAAAAACGACCTTCATGCGAATTCTTGCAGTAACCGCCGCCCTCGCCGCCGCCGCTGTCATCATGCTTTGTATGAAACTCAATCCTCTTAAAATTTACGGTCAGATCATAGCCGGCAGTCTTGGAAGCGCGTACCGTTTCCGTGAAACCGTGAATAAAGCAATTCCTCTGACTGTTCTTTCGCTCGGCATAGGAATCGCGTTCCGAATGAAATTCTGGAATATTGGCGCCGAAGGCCAGTTTTTTATGGGCGCGTTCGGCGCGTCGCTGGCAGCGTTCGCTTTTCCCGGAATACCAAGACCCGTTCTTCTTTTTCTTATGATTCTTTCGTCGTTCGTTTTCGGCGCGTTCTGGTCTCTCATTCCTGCGGGACTCAAAATAAAATTCAACGCGAGCGAAACGCTCGTTACGCTCATGCTTAATTACGTCGCCCAGCTGTGGATCGGCTATCTCCAGTACGGCCCTTGGCGCGATCCTGCGGCTAACGGATTTCCAAAAATCGCGCACTTTACGCAAAACGCTATTTTACCGAAAGTGTTCGGTATCCATATCGGCTGGATCTTCACGCTTATTCTCGCCTTCATTTTTTACATCATATTCAAGCGGACAAAATTCGGTTATGAAATAGACGTGCTCGGAGAAAGTGAAGCGACGGCGCACTATGCGGGTATAAACGTTCCGAACGTCCTCCTTGTAACCGTCATGCTCAGCGGCGGATTATGCGGATTTGCTGGCATGATGCAGGCAAGCGCTATAGAAAACTCGCTGTCCGAACAGCTCAGCGGCGGACTCGGCTTTACTGCGGTCATTACGACGTGGCTCGCACAGCTGAATCCTCTGCTCATGGTTCTCGTGTCGTTTCTGTTCAGTATGCTTATTCAAGGTGGAAACTTCCTCCAGAGCGCCATGCAGATACCGTCGTCGATGTCCCAGATACTTGAGGGAATTATTATTTTTTTCGTGCTCGGAAGTGAGTTCTTCATACGATACCGTTTCGTATTTGTCAAAAAACCAAAACGTTCGCCCGATTTACCGGAGGCAGCAAAATGAATTACGCTATACAACTCGGACTGTTTTTACAGACAGCCGTTCAAATGGGAACGCACATCCTTCTTGCTACGTCAGGCGGAATTATGTGTGAAAAGGCAGGAAACACAAATCTCGGTATTGAAGGCATGATGCTTATAGGCGCGTCCGTGGGGTATTGGGCCGGGTACACGTTCTGCGACCCGGTCATTGCAGTACTGGCAGCTGGACTTGCAGGCGCCGCCGGCGCTTTGATTTACGCCGTTATAACCGTAACGTTCCGCGGTAACCAGGTCGTTACCGGACTCGTCCTTACTATATTCGGTACCGGAATAGCCGGGTTCCTCGGCAAGACAATCAGCAGTCATTTTCTTCCTGCCACCATACAGAACGCCTTTGCCGCACGCGCTATCCCCGTACTCAGCAGAATCCCCGTTCTTGGATCAGCATTTTTTACACAGAGCGTATACGTGTACATCTCGGTACTTATCGCAGTTGTCCTTTACCTTTATTTAAAATATACCAGATGGGGGCTGAATCTCCGCGCGGTAGGAGAAAATCCGGCCGCAGCAGACGCCAGTGGTATTAACGTGACGCTTTACAAATACGTACATATACTTCTGGGCGGGTTTTTAGCCGGTGCAGGCGGCGCGTATCTCTCGCTTGTTTTCGTTCCGCGCTGGCAGGAAAATATCACGGCAGGCGCCGGATGGATCGCTGTCGCCTTCGTCATCTTTAGCACGTGGAATCCGCTCCAGGCGATCGCCGCAAGCTACGCTTTCGGAGCACTCAAAGGTCTGGCATTTAAATGTCAGAACCTCGTTATCTTTAACCACAAACTCGCCATATCCACACACCTGCTCGACATGATACCGTATCTTGCGACAATCATCGTTCTCGTGTGCATAACAATGCGCAAGAAAAAGGAAAATCAGAGTCCGGAAGCGCTCGGTAACCCGTACTTCAGGGAAGAACGCTGATAATTAATTATTGTTAAATAACAAAAGCCGGCTGTATTCCGGCCGGCTTTTTAAACGCTTAAATTTTATTCTTAGTTCTTTTTCAAATCAATGTCAAAAGCTATATATGCGTTTTCAGGAATAACTCCGGGATAGCCTCTTTCACCGTATGCAAGATCCGGCGGAACGACGATCGTCCGGTTTTCACCAAGCTTCATATCCTGAACCATAATGTCAAACCCGGGAATCATCTGCCCTGCAGCCGTCGTAAATGACAGCGGTTCGCGTCCTTTCGACGTATCGAACACCGTTCCGTCGATCAAGTAACCTTTGTAATCGACCGAAACGCTCTTTCCCGTTCCAGTTTTGTTTCCACTGCCCTGTTTTGTAACTTTATAGAAAAACCGTTTCCGTCTTTTTCGTAGCCAGGAAATTCTTTTCGATCGTTTTTATCTGCGATGCAAATTTCGCTTCCTTCGCAGCGGAAGCATTCTTTGCAGCTGACATTACAAGACCGTCAAAGTCATTTTGAGATGCGGCGAATTTTTCCGCTTCTGCGCCCTTGCGGACGATCTCGACTTTATTAATTACGTCGCCCTGTTTCATTTTATTAACAACGTCCTGCCCTTCGATAACCGCACCGAAAATCGTATGTTTACCGTTAAGCCACGACGTGGGTGCTATCGTAATAAAGAACTGACTGCCGTTCGTGTTTGCGCCGGAATTGGCCATGGCAAGAACGCCCGGTTTGTTGAACGTGTATTTTTCGACTATCTCATCAGGAAAGGCATAGCCAGGACCGCCCGTACCGTTACCTTTCGGATCGCCGCCCTGAATCATAAAATCCTGTTCGTCACCGTTCGCTTTGCTGATAACACGGTGAAATTTCAGCCCGTCGTAAAAATGCTTTCCTTTAGCCGCATCAAGCGTACCTTCTGCCAGCCCCACGAAATTCGTTACCGTAAGCGGCGTGTCTTTGTAATACAGTTCAAGAACAATATTACCCTTCGACGTTTCCATCACGGCGAAAACGCCTTCTTTACCTTCAAGAGACTTCATGTTTTTGTCCATCGGACTGCATCCTCCAACAAATAATAATGCAAAACTGAATACGATAAGGAAAAATATCTTTTTCATCTTATTACCTCATACTTTATTTATCATATTAAAATTGTGAGACAAACCACGTATACAGCGCGTCCAGACGATCGTTGAAAGCGTCGTTTATCTGACTGTTAATAATTCCCACTCTGGGACAGCCCGTGTCCGTAGAAATATACACCAGATACTGCGTGCCGCAGTCCATTACGAGCATATTCGCCCTGAACTGATGCGGGTCAACGGCTTTTATAAATCCGAACATCATTTTGGTAATATTATTAAACGTAACATACATCGCGTTATCTGACTGATAATAATTAAGTACGTATTTGCAGCCGCCGAGCGTGCGGTCGTTTTGATACACGTACACCACCTGCCCGTCTGCGTTCCCCGTATTCTGATCGGGAATCGGTACATCGCTGTCAGGTCCGGCCAGCATGTACGTTTCGGAATACAACACCATGTTTTTATTATAAAAGTCTGAAAAATATTCCATACCCTGCATTTTCGAGATAGACCTGAGAATCTTAGAAACGTTTTTCATCGACGTATCGGCAGATGTACCACCGTTTTTTTTCGCGCCAAGTTCCTTTTTATCAACAAGATACAAACATTCCGTGATATATCCGCTTTTCTTTTCAACCCTGTTCGCACGCACTCTGTCCGTATACACGGACTTCGGCAGAAGTTTCATTTCAAGTTCTTCTTCCGGATGTACGAACCGTATCTTTCTTTCGGTTTTCAGCTGAGAAAGGTACGGTTCGGATACTGCGTTTTCCAGCACATACGCCTTCACCTTACCGCCTTCCGCAAACGCGGGAAGAACGGCGGTAAAGAAAAGAATTGGTATATATGCAGAAAAAAAATTTTTCATCTCTACTGTTTATCAGTACACGCCTTTCCAGCTCACGCGTACCTGCTTATATAAACCATCACCTTCCGATTTAGTATCAATATCTGGAATATCGTTGAGCGTAGTATGAATAAGACGGCGTTCAAACGGATTCATCGGTTCAAGAAGAATCGAATTGTGCGTTTGATGAACTTTATCGGCAGTAGTATATGCAAGCCTCACCAGCGATTCCTCGCGGCGGATACGATAATTTTCCGTATCAAGAATGATACGCACGTCTTCGTGACCCAGCCGGCCTGCGTAAATATTCGCCAGCAGCTGAAGCGCATCAAGATTTTTCCCCTTGCGTCCTATAAGGATCGACGAATTCTGCGAATCCATCTTTATACCGATCTTCTGCGGCTCGCGGAAAACAATCTCCGTTTTTACGTCATAGCCCATTTTTTCAACGACAGTATTCACAAACTCAACAAGGCGCTTCTCAAACTCGTCCTGCGGAAGCGGATCGGTCACAATTTTCTCACTGTGTCCAGGCATACTAGTGTCGCCGCTATCCGACGCATCGTCGAACGAATCGACAGGATGAACGCGGATTTTTACATATCCTTTTTTGAATAAAGAATTTTTCTGCGTTTCAAGAATCTCAATGTCAAACTGATCGCGTTCCAGACCAAGTTCCCCGGCCGCTTTTTCTATAGCTTCCTTTTCGGTCTTTCCTTCATATTCATATGTCATAATCTAATACCTCTCATAACCAGAATCATTTCTTAGTTTTCTTCGCAACCGTAAACGCTTTACCGTTTTTTTCAGTGGAAATTTCCATCTTTTTCTGGTCCATGATCTTGTTAATAACAAGCTGCTGTCCCATTTGGATAAGGTTGCTCACCGTCCAGTATAACAGCAGTCCCGACGGAGAATTGTAAAAAATGAAGAAGAACACGATCGGCATACCGTACATCATGAACTTCATCTGCGCCGCGCTTGTTCCGTTACCCATCGCCGTACCGCCGTTCTGCGTTATTTTACCGTACAACAGCTGGGACGCAAGATATATAACAGGCAGGATACGGATCGCGTTCCCAAAAAACGGAATGCTCCTGCTGAACGTGTGCACGCTGTCTCCTGCAGACAGATCAGGGATCCATCCCGGAATAAACGACGCGCCGCGGAATTCAAAATAATTATTAAACAGATTGTACATCGCAAAAATAATAAGGAACTGCAGCAGCATCGGCAGACAGCCGCTCGCCGGATTATAATTATTTTCTTTGTACAGCTTACCCATCGCTTCCTGCATTTTCTGCGGATTGTCCTTGAATTTCGCCTGAATGGCCGTCATCTGCGGCTGCAGATGCTGCATTTTAAGCGTGCTCATGGACTGTTTTTTAGTAAGCGGGAACATCGCGAATTTAAAGATGACCGTCATAAGAATAATGGACACGCCCCAGTTCGGAATCAGCTTGTACAGCATCTGAAGCACCCATTTCAGGATAGTCTCAAGCCACCCCAGCCAGCCGCTCGACTGGAGTGATTCGGCAAGTTTCAGACCGCTCAGATTCCACGGATTGTTTTCTGCAATATTGTACGCGCGCAGATCCTTCTCGTTGCGCGGACCAAAGTACACGTAATACGTGTCGCTCATATCCGCCCCTGAGAACTGCTTGCGAGTCAAATACGCCTGTGCGTTCGCATAGCTGTTTACTTCCACTTTAGACGAATAATACGTCTGTCCCATCACGTCCGTATTCGACGGAACAACAAGCGCTTCAAAGTATTTACCGGCGATACCCGTCCATGTGTACGTTTTCTCATACGCCTTAAACTGGCCCGAACCGACATTTACAGTCTTTTTCTTGTCGCCGTTAAACGAAAGGAACTGACGAACCTCGTATCTGTTAGCTTTAGAATCATAGTGCGGGCCGATCTGCGGGGAAGTACGGAACGTGTAAGCAATACCGTTGCTGTTCAAAACCGCGCTACCGGAATCGCTGTGCACAAGTATGTCAACCTTAAAAACATATTCTCCGGGCTTAAACGTATATCGTTTTCCGAAGGTATACCCGTTGTAATGCTTCGTAAAAAGCACCGTATTGTCGTCCGGCCGCTCTACCGTGAACGTGTCGTTTATAAGCGCGTTGTCAGGACCGCCGAACGAAACGGAACAGGAACGGTTGAAAGCAGAAATATTATCCGCCATCTGAACGCCTTTTCCCGTATCAGTATCTATATGGTTCAGCAGCTGATAATCAATGATATCGCCGCCCTTGTTCGTAAGAACAACCTTTACTTTGTCAGTTTTAATTTCAACAGTCTGTTCAGGCACGGTTTCGTCCGTATCGGCCGCCTGGGCAAGAACTGACGCGTTAGCCGAAGAAGTCGCAGCAGATCCGGATGCAGGAACCGAAGTCTGCGTGGTCTGAGTGTTCGCACTCTGTGCCGCGCGATTATTATTCGTAGGAAACAGAACAGGCTGCAGAAGCATAAACGCGCTGATGACAATTACAGAAAGAACGATGGCCCAAATGGTATTTTTGTCCATGTGAAAATCTCCATTAATCAGGGAACAGGATCATATCCCCCGGTATGATAAGGATTACACCGAAGAATACGCTTAATAGCGAGAAAAAGACCCTTACCAGGTCCGTATTTTTGAATTGCCTCAATCGCATACTGAGAACACGTTGGCCGGTATCTGCAGCATGGCGGAAACAAAGGAGAAATACAAATTTGATAAGCACGGATAAAAAAACAGAAAAATTTCGCCAGAAATTTTTTCATTCTTTGATTAATCCTGCCTTTTCACACAATAATCGAAATTGAACACACCGCGTGCTGAACGAGTCATTTCCGGGATATACCAAAAGCAGTATATCATATCCGGTGTTCAGATGTGTTTTTAATAAACGATAGACTTCTCGGCTGTACCGTTTAGACAGATTCCTCTGCACCGCGTTACCGTATCCACGGGGTAAAGGAAAACCAATACGATTTTTTTCCAGTCCGTTTTCTGCATAAAACAGCTTCGCACCGGAAATACCTGTCTTTTTTCCGTTTTTAAACAGATTCTTAAAATGTTCAGGATTCTTTATCCGTTCATCACGTTTAAAAAACCCCGTTTTCAATGATTCTGTTTCCATTCCTTGTCAGTATCAATATGGTTTCTTTTCGTCTGAAACAGAAAGCTTTTTGCGTCCCTTAGCGCGGCGGCGTGCAAGTATCTGACGTCCGCCTTTTGTTGCCATACGGGCTCTGAATCCAAATTTTCTATTCCGTTTTACTTTGCTGGGCTGATATGTCCGTAACATTGAACATGCTCCTTTATATTGACCTGCGCATTACCACGCAAGTACTAAGATTTCTAATATAGTACGAAAATATACCATTATTTTGAAGAATTGGTCAACATACTTTTTTTCAAGTCTTCAAGCTTTGCTTTCAGCTCAGGCGGCAGCGTAACCGGTTCTGTACTGCGGCTTTTAACGGCCCCAGCGTTGCTTTCAAGCAGCGTATCCTGTTCCTCAAGCTTTTCCGCAAGTTTCCGTCTGTCTTCACTGATCTGCTCGTCATACGTCTTTCCGCACAGCGACACGTCGCTTCCCTGTAAACGAAAAGCCAGCGAGCTTATCTTAAGGTCAGGAACGGCGCGTGCCAGACCGGTCAGTATGAACTTTGAATACAACTGGAGAATCTGTATCCATCCAGGATGATCGGTTTCAACTAGCAGAATACCGTTTTTTAATTCGACAAGATCAGTATGAGCAGCCAGTTTCTCTCCGTATTTGCTCACTTTAGACACGACCGATTTCCACGTGCCAAACAGCCTGCCGCTGTTATCTGCTTCAGACTTATCAATATTCGAGAAAACCTGCGTTATCATCTCAGAAGCGGAGATCACAGATGGATCATTACTCATGCCAGTCCCCTTTTTCAATCTGATATACGCGCGTCGTACTTCGCCTGTAGCGTTCATACGGCTCGCCCGGTAAAAACGTACAGAACAGCTGATCGTATTCCGGCAGCATAGCCGTCATTTTCTGCCGCTTGTCCGGATCAAGTTCAAGCATAACGTCGTCCATTAAAAAAACAGGTTTCATACCCGTAATACGCGAATAATATACCGCCTGAGCAACGCGGAGAAGAAGGGCGACCAGCCGCTGCTGCCCGGTCGATGCCGCGGGAATAAACTGCCGGCCCTCGTACATAAAAATAATACGATCGCGGTGCGGACCCGACAGCGTCGTTTCCATAATTTTATCCTGATCGTGTTTTTCACGAAGAAGCGCAACAATATCATCAGAAACAGGAAACCTGTATCCAACGGTATCAGGAATTTCCTTCCACGACGGCGCGTACAGAATGCTTACACCGCTTATACCCGAAATATCCTCGTACAAGCGCCCGAATATCTGATTAAACTGAAACACCGCATTTTTCCGCTTTTTTTGAATCTCAAGGCCGCTCTGGGAAAGCTGTACGTCGTATACATCAAGCATTTCGTACGATCTGTCCTTTAGAATTTGATTCCGATTTTTAAGCACCTTGCGGTAATTTCTCATATCGTCAATATAGAGCGAATCAAACATCGTAAGAGACTGGTCAAGAAAAAAACGGCGGCATTCAGGTTCACCCGTGGCAAACTGCATATCGTCGTGACAGAACAGTACGCACGGTATGGTATTCAGAAGTTCCTTCCGGTCCTGTATCCGTTTCTCATTCTTTTCTATCCGCTTTACACCGTTTTTAAACGAAACGTCGATTTTCTGTACACTGCCGCTTTCCTGCTGGTACAGCGCGCTTACTGAAAACCCATCCGTACCGTGCTTTATAAGCTGCGTGTCAGTGTGTGTGCGAAACGAAGCGCCGTACGCAGCATAATATAACGCTTCCAGAATATTGCTCTTTCCCTGTCCGTTTTCGCCGATAAAATACACTTCTTTTGAAGAAAGAATAATTTTATCGTTCTTCAGGTTGCGAAAATTAGAAAGCGAAAGAGACAAAAAAGGCATCAGTTCAAATTCATCGGCATAATAATGTGAAAGTAGTCCGCTGCCGGTTCAGGACGCATCGTTACAGCTTTCATAGCTTCTGTAAATTCAAACACAATGGTTTCCGTTCCGATCACTTTTATCGGTTCGGTGACGTACAGATAATTAAGGGCTATCGTGACTTCTTCTCCGTCGTATTTGCACGGAATCTCTTCAGCAGCCGTTCCTATATCAGTTTCAGGCGAAATAAGCGTCAGCGTTCCGGGAGCTACCTTAAAAAGGAGTCTGCTTACTTTCTTGTCGATCATGATCGTCGTGCGTTTAAGGGCTGAATCAAGGTCGGCTTTGTTCACCTGGAACGAATTAGTCTGATTTTCCGGAATAACTTTCTGATAATTAGGAAACTGACCGTCCAGAAGGAGAGAAGAGAACTCGTAATTACCGAACCGTACGAATATCAGCTTGTCAACAACCGCAAGAGAGACGTTTCCCTCATCCGGGGCGTTTTTAAGGATACAGCCCAGAATCTTTACAGGAACAATTGCAGCCGGAAAATCACCGATACCCTGAGCGATCGCTTTTCCCGTATAGGAAAGACGGCGTCCGTCAGTCGCTACCATGATCAGGCTGTCTTCTTTCTTTGTAAAATAAACACCCGTCATAAAATAACGGTTCGCATCTTCAGAAACGGAAAAAATAGACTGAGAAATCATATCCTTCAATTCTTTTGCAGGAACTTCAAAGAACGGAACCTTATCCGCGTTGTTAACCGGCGGAAATTTATCGCTGGCGATGCTTTTGAGCTGAAATTTAATTTTTTTCGCAATAGGTTTTATAGTAACTTTTACATCGTCCTGGTCAAATTCGATCTCACCGGACGGAGAAGAAGAAAGAATACTCATGAATTTATCACAAAATACTGTCGTCGTACCTTCTTCTTTAACATCAACCGGAATTTTAGTCGTAAAATTGACAGATGAATCTGAAGCTTTGATAACAAGCGTATTGTTTTCAGCACTAAGCAGAATGTTTGAAAGAATCGAAATAGGACTCTTGTTTGTAATAATTTCCTGGGCAATAGCAATTTCTTTGATCATTGCGTCTCTGTCAAACGAAAACTTCATCAATGTCTCCTTGAAAGCAGCTTTCTCCGTGAGTTATTCACGTTGTTAAAGTATACTAAATTTATATAAAATTTAGTAATAGTAATAATAAGGTCCGGCATATTGTGGATATCACATTTATTTCGTTATATTTCAACGTTTTACAAAGTATATAACTTACCTTCTTCAATTCACAGGTTATACACTTTTCCACAATTTTACAATTTATACACCAGATATACACAATATTGTATCATATTATACACAGTTTTGTCTTTATTTTTTGTAGTCTTTTATCTCCTTCATCAGCAGCTGGACGCGGGCGTTCAGGGTTGAATCTATTTTCATCTGCGAACAAATCTTTTCATACGAATGCATAGCTGTAGAGTGATCGCGGCCGCCGAATTCGTTGCCAAGTTCTGTAAACGAGTATTCCGTCAGTTCGCGTGCGATATACAGTGCGATCTGACGTGGGGTAACAAACTTCTGATCTCTTTTTTTGTTTTTTATGTCCGATACAGATATCTGATACTCGTCGGCTACTACTTTCTGTATCGTATCGATGGTGATATTACCTGCAGAAGGATTGCTGAATATATCGCGGAGCTGCTGCTGTGCAATTTCTATCGTAAGAGGCTTCTGAATAAGTTCCGCATAGCCGATCATTTTAGTTAAAGCCGATTCCAGGTCGCGTACGTTCGTTTCAACATTCTTTGCAATATAATCGATAACATCGTCGGGAATCTTTTTGTCCAGAATTTCAAGCTTTTTCAGCAGAATAGCGCGTCTTGTTTCATAATTCGGCGGCTGAAGATCCACGCACAGTCCGTTTGAAATACGGCTCTGGATACGGTCGGCAAATCCTTTTAGTTCCGTTATCGGACGGTCGCATGTAAACACCATCTGGGAATTATGATCGCGCAGCTCGTTGAACGTATAGAACAGCTCTTCCTGCAGAGCAGGCTTATTCTGTAGAAAATGAATGTCGTCCAGAAGCAGCACGTCAAGATTCCTGTATTTTGATTTAAACTTTTCCGTAGTTTTAGAGGCGAGAGATGACGTAAATTCGTTTGTGAACGATTCCGCGGACGTATAGCATATTTTGAATTTTTCGTCGTGATCCTTAAAAATATAGTTCCCGATAGCCTGCATCAAGTGCGTTTTGCCAAGTCCGACGCCGCCGTATAACAGAATCGGGTTGAATTTTTTGCCCGGTTCCTTGGAAACGGCGATAGCTGCATTATATGCAAAATTGTTGTTATCGCCCGAGACGAACGTGTCAAACGTAAAATCTTCCCTAAGCTGAGGGTGCTTTTTAGAAATTGCTTCGTCAGAATCAGTTTTTTCGGTCTTTTTAACCGATTTTTCAATTTTTACAGACGGAACTATCTCTTTTTCCTCAACTGCGGCAATAGCAGCATCGCTTACCGTATGACTGATCTCAATGTTTTTCTGACCGGTCAACTCTTCTATTTTTTTAACGATTTTAGCGACGTTGCCTTTTTTCTGCATCTGCATCCACAGAAATTCCGAAGGAACGGATACTACGATAGTACTGTCCGTATCTTCAATGTACTGCATGTTAAACCACAGTTTAAACTCTGTTTCCTGCTGCGAGCCTTCCTTTTTGTATTCTTCGTGGATCTGATCCATGGCATACTGCCAGACTTCACGATAATTATTGTTAGACATACCAATAAGTATAAACCGCCTTTACTTTTTTCTGCAAGACAGGTATACTTAAAAACGCTAATTCGTTCTATTATAGCTAAAAAATCAAGGAAACAGCATGAACCCTTCTGAAAATTATTCCGCCAGCAGTATTCAGGTATTGAAAGGACTGGAAGCAGTACGCAAGAGACCGGGTATGTATATCGGTTCCACAGGTCCGCAGGGCCTTCACCATCTGGTATACGAAGTAGTCGACAACAGCATCGACGAAGCAATGGCCGGTTACTGTGACCGTATCGTCGTGGCTCTTGAAAAGGACGATATCTGCCGCGTAGAAGACAACGGACGCGGTATACCCGTCGGAATGCATCCGACGGAACATATAAGCGCACTCGAACTCGTGCTGACACGCCTTCATGCAGGCGGAAAATTTGACAAAGGCGCGTATAAAGTGTCAGGTGGTCTGCACGGCGTCGGCGTCAGCTGCGTCAACGCGCTTTCCTCATGGATGGAAGCGACCGTCGAACAGGACGGTAAACGATATTTTCAGCGCTATGAAACAGGCATACCCAAAACAAAAGTGGAAGAGACCGGAACGTCAGACAGACACGGAACGACAATACGCTGGAAGTCTGACAAAACTATATTCACAGAAACCACAACATACGATTTTGACGTATTAGCAAAGCGTATGCGCGAACTTGCGTTCCTTAACAGCGGTATAATAATTATATTCCGCGACGAACGCCTCGAGAATCCCAAGGAAGTCACGTTCAAATTCGACGGTGGTATCAAACATTTTGTCGGGTACCTCAACGAAGGTAAGAACGTCATACCTGCGGAGCCTGTGTATATCGAAGGCGAAGAAAGCGGCGTTCTTAGTGAACTTGCCATACAGTACAACGACGGTTACACCGAGAGTATTTTCACGTATGTTAACGACATCAACACCGTAGAAGGCGGTACCCATCTTGAAGGATTTAAGAGCGCGCTCACGTTCGTCCTGAATAAATTCCTTGAAGGAAACCAGAAACTTCTGAAAAAGATGGACAAGGAAGAAAAGCTCACGGGAGACGATGTCCGCGCGGGTCTTACGGCGGTACTTTCGCTCAAGGTACCCGAACCCCAGTTTGAAGGCCAGACAAAAACAAAGCTTGGTAACAGTGAAGTGCGCACAATCGTAGATTCACTTATAAAAGAAAAACTGACGTTGTTTTTCGAGCAGCATCCTCAGGACCTTGAACACATTCTTGAAAAGTCCGTAGGAGAAGCAAGCGCCCGTATAGCAGCCCGCAGGGCAAAAGAAGCTACCCGTAGAAAGAGCGGGCTTGACAGTTTCGGTTTGCCGGGAAAACTGTCCGACTGCTCGTCCAAAGAACCTGCCGCATGCGAAGTGTACATAGTAGAGGGTGATTCTGCAGGCGGTTCGGCAAAGAAAGGCCGCGACAGCAAACACCAGGCTATTCTTCCGCTGTGGGGTAAAATGCTCAATGTCGAGAAGACGCGCATAGATAAAGTTATAAACAACGAAAAGCTTGAACCTGTAATTGCCACGCTGGGCGCCGGAATAGGAAAGGATTTTGACATAAGCAAACTGCGGTATCATAAAATAATTATTATGGCCGATGCCGATGTCGACGGTTCCCATATCCGCACACTTCTGCTCACGTTTTTCTTCCGTTACATGCCGCAAATCATAGAAGACGGTTACGTCTATCTGGCCATGCCACCTCTGTACAAAGTAAGCTGGAACCGGAAAGAATGGTACGTTTACGACGACGACGAAAAAGGCAGGGTTCTCAAAGAACTCGGACAGAACGCAGAAAAAGCGTCTGTCCAGCGTTATAAAGGTCTCGGCGAAATGGACGGTACGCAGCTCTGGGAAACCACAATGGACCCGGCACGCCGTAAAATGAAGCAAGTAACGATCCCCGACGCGGTAGCAGCTGATAAAATGTTCTCCGTATGCATGGGCGAGGAAGTAGAACCCCGACGCAAGTTCATAGAGGAGAATGCCGTCTATGCCAACCTCGATGTGTAAAAAAAGATAAGGATAATAAATTATGGACGAAATTAAAACGCCGGAAGGCGGAACACTTATTCATATACCCATAGATGCTGAAGTCAAACAGGCATACATAGACTATTCGATGTCTGTTATCACAAGCCGCGCCCTGCCTGACGTGCGCGACGGGCTTAAACCCGTGCATCGGCGCATTCTCTATGCGATGGACGAACTAGGTCTCCGCAACAACGGAGCAACCCGAAAATGCGCGAAGATCGTCGGTGACGTGCTCGGAAAATATCATCCGCACGGAGACGCTTCGGTGTACGATGCGCTCGTCCATCTTGGACAGGATTTTTATCTTCGTTATCCGGTCATAACACCGCAGGGAAACTTCGGAACGATCGCGGGCGATCCGCCTGCTGCATACCGGTATACGGAAGCAAAGATGGCCAGACTCGCGGAAGAGATGGTTGCGGATATAGACAAAGATACCGTAGACTTTATACCGAACTTCGATGAAACGACAAAAGAACCGACCGTTCTCCCGTCAAGGCTTCCGTACCTGCTTGTGAACGGTTCTTCAGGAATTGCCGTCGGTATGGCAACGAACATGCCGCCCCACAACCTCCGGGAGATAGCGGCTGCCATTTCCGCATATATCGACAATCCCGAAATTACCATAGACGAACTATGCAAAATAATCAGAGGCCCGGATTTCCCGACAGGAGGAATAATATTCGGCCGCAGCGGAATAAAAGAGGCATACCGGACGGGACGGGGTAAAGTGATCGTCCGGGGACGCTTCACTATAGAAACGGCAAAAAGCGGTAAAGAGTCTATCGTCTTTAACGAAGTACCGTATCAGGTCAATACAAAAATGCTGTGCGAACGGATCGGCGAACTTGCCCGTAATAAGGACATAGACGGTATTACCGGTATCAACGACGAAAGCTCAGACCGTACCGGTATGCGCATCGTCATCTATCTCAAGCGCGGTGCGATCACTAAAATAGTCCTGAATCAGCTGTTCTCTAAAACGGCGCTCCAGTCAAACTTCGGTGTGAACAACCTTGCTCTCGTAAGGGGCCGCCCGCAGATATTGACACTCAAGCAGCTTTTACAGTACTTTGTCGAACATCGTGATAAAGTTGTGACACGGCGGACAAAGTTTGAACTTGCAAAAGCTCTTGCCCGCGAACATATACTGCATGCGCTCATCGTTGCAATCAACAACATCGACGAAGTAATAAAGATAATACGCGGAAGCCGCGATGCAGAAGATGCAAAGAACGGCCTCAAAAACCGCTTCCAGTTTGACGACATACAGGCACAGGCAATCGTAGACATGCAGCTGAAACGTCTGACACATCTGGAAGTAGACGATCTAAAAAAAGAACTGGCGGAACTGGAAGTGCTCATCGCGCATCTGCGCGATCTGCTCGATCATCACGAAAAAATTCTGGCGCTCGTGAAAACAGAAACAAAAGAGCTTGCAGAAAAATACGGCGACGATCGTCGTACAGATATCGTTTCCGACGAAGTCGAAGAGATCAACGTCGAAGACATGATTAAAGAGGAAGATATGGTAGTATTAGTATCGAAGCTGGGTTACATTAAGCGCATTGCCGCATCACAGTACAAGAGTCAGGGCCGCGGCGGCAAGGGCAGCATTAGTGCCAACCTTGTCGAGGATGACTATATTAGTCAGATTTTTATCGCGTCCACACACGATAACATTATGTTCATCACCAACGAAGGCAAAGCGTATTGGATCAAAGCCCACGAAATTCCGGAAGCATCAAAAACGAGCCGCGGGGCTCACATCAAGAGTCTTCTGTCTGTTTCCGCTGACGAAGAGATCACGACGATCGTAGCAGTCAAGGAATTCAGCGAAACGCAGTATGTCCTCATGGCAACGTCGAACGGCGTAGTTAAAAAGACGGCGCTCAGTGATTTTGCCAATGCAAAAGCAAAAGGTATCATCGCAATCAAACTAGACGAGGGCGACAAACTGATCTGTGCTATTCTGACAGAAGGTAAGGACGACGTGTTCCTTATTTCACGCAGAGGGAAGGCGCTCCGGATTTCCGAAGAAGACGTACGCGTTATGGGCCGAGCCAGCCGCGGTACAAAAGGCATGAAGCTTGCGGAAGGCGACGAAATTTCAGCAGCCGTCAGAGTTGAAAAAGAACGAAGCATTATGCTCGTAACGGAGAAGGGCTACGGCAAGCGTATCACCGTGGAAGATTTCAAACCCCACGGAAGAGGTACTGGCGGACAGCGCTGTTACGGTAATACTGAAGAGCGCGGAGAAATCATAGGAGCGCTGTCGGTTGCCGAGGACGACGAAGTACTCTGTATGACAAGCCAGGGTAAAACGCTGCGTGTAGCCGTAAATACCATCAAAGAACAGGGAGCCGGATCAAGCGGCGTCACGCTTGTAAAGGTAGAAAGCCCGGATTATCTTGTGGGCATTGACCGTGTAGCGGAAGATGATGACGATGAAAAGACTTCTGAAGAAACAGGAAAACCTGACAACGCAGAATAAATTGTTGTAAATCCTTATAATACAAGGAATTACATATAACAAGAAGCGTAGTACCTGTACTGACAAAACAGTACAACGGAGCTATACTTCTTGTCAGGGGAACAACTGTATTACAAAAATGTGAATCAGTTGACGGGTGAACATCAGGCAGGAGGCCGGAAAGTGGAGCAATCCATATTCCGGCCTCTTTTTTTATACCGAAAGCTGATAGCGTATTGTATCGGTTTGTTTCACGTGAAACAAAAGTAATACAATACTATAAGCCTCTGAATAAACCCGCCAAACACTGGACCGGAACAAAAGAACTTGTTCAAATAAAAAAAGTAAAATGTTATATTGTTTCACGTGAAACATTTACCGCTCATCCGGCAGAATACACATACAGAAAGAATTCAGAGTTAAATTGGTTTGCCTGAAATATAAACAGCAGAAACTTTTTCCACTATTTGTTTCACGTGAAACAGTACAAGAGAATAAAAGATATCCACAATGTTAACAAATTGTGGAAAAGTAAGCCACTTTATTCACAAGTTGTTAACAGATGTGGAAAACTTATAGTAATTGTTTCACGTGAAACATTTAAAGTTTTTATATACCCTGTGGATAAGTGATTAACCGGAAAAAAGGAAAAACAGGATAGTATTGCAGTAGGTACACAGAGAAAGTGGAAAAATACCGAAAAAGAAAAAGATTGTTTCACGTGAAACAACCAGGGTTTCTGGTAAGCAGGGAAGGGTGAATATTGGAAGTGTTTCACGTGAAACACTGGGTTAACTAACGAACGATAGTTTACAGAATACCATCCAACTGATTGTTTATACTTATCCGTACAAACGTTCGTAAGTCATAAACCAATTCTTCCCCGATCTTTATACTGAATAAGAAGACCCGCTGTCAGTCTGAAAACGTGGATTCATTGTAATGTCCGCTTTTTTACTTTACACTGGAACGTATGGAATCAATACTTTCTTTCCTTAACGAACAGCAGCAGAACGCAGTCAGACAGACAGAAGGCAGTGTACGTGTTATGGCCGGTGCCGGTTCAGGTAAAACAAGGACCCTGACTTCGAGGTACTGTTATCTGGTAAATGAAGTCGGCATAGCACCCGGAAATATTCTGTGCGTAACGTTTACAAACCGTGCGGCAAACGAAATGAAATTCCGCGTGCGGAAACAGCTCGGTGATATGGACTTGGGATACATTTGCACGTTTCATGCATTCTGCGTGCAGCTTCTGAAAGAAGACATTAACGTGCTCAATTATCCTAAGAATTTTATCATTATGGATACGGAGGACGAGCGCGAGATACTTCTTCGCATATTTGATGACATGCACCTTACGCTGCGTGATACAACCATCCAGCGGACGATTGACGATGTGCTTGAAGGAAAAAAACTGCACGCAGATTCCTACATCGACGATATTTACAGGCTTAACAACGAACAGCTGCGCGAACGGTTCAACACGATAAAGGATAGGGACGATCAGATATTTGCGCGGTACATATATGAACAGAAAAAGTGTTTTGGTCTTGATTTTAATGATTTGATTAATTTTGGAACGTACATTCTGGAACACTTTCCCGAAGTGAGAGAAAAGTGGCAGGACCGGATGGAATACGTTATGGTGGACGAGTTTCAGGACGTAAGCAAAAAGCAGTACAGGATAGCGCAGATACTTTCGGCCAAACACGGGAATCTGTTCATTGTCGGGGACAGCGACCAGACCATCTATTCGTGGGGGGGTCGCTCGTAAAACTGTTCCTCGATTTTTGACAAAAAATATCCTGACGCGCGCACGTATCTGCTCACCGAAAATTACCGTTCGTCGCCGCAGATCATTACGGCGTCGAATATACTCATAGAAAAAAATACGGTGCGTTATCCCAAAATACTCACTCCCGTAAATTCAGACGGCCCCAAACCCCTGTACTGTCACTGCAAAAGTGAACAGGAGGAATCACTATGGATTCTTCGGCAGATTCAGGCGCTGATAGAGCGTGGTGCCAGGTACGGAGATATTGCCGTTTTATACCGCGCGCATTATCTGTCGCGCCCGGTGGAGGAGTGTTTTATTGAGCACGAAATACCATATAAGTTTTACAGTGGTATAGAATTCTACAGCCGCAGGGAAATAAAGGATCTGGTGTGTTATTTACGTATGCTCACGGCAGCCGATGACATGGCCTTCCTTCGTACTATCAATATGCCGTCGCGGAAAATAGGCAGAAAAAAAATCGAAGCTCTCAAGGAATACGCGGAACGCAAACAGATTCTGCTGTATGAAGCGCTGAAGGAACTGGTGCAGACGCCGTTGTTTACAGGAACAAACGCTCTTCAGTATATTGACGCATTGGAATCTCTGCGGGGAACGTATAAGGATATTCCGCTCGGTACGTTGCTGCAGGAAGTTATGGATAAAACAGGGTACGAGGCGTACCTGCGCCTGCAGAGCGATCAGGATCGGCTCGACAACGTTGCAGAATTCCGCCGTGCTGTGGAAACGGCTGGTCAGGATGACGACGCAGACCTCGAAGATTTTCTTGCGCATATTGCGCTGTTTACAGACCTTGACCGTGAAACAGAACAGAATAACGTAAAGCTCATGACGATACACACCGCAAAAGGGATGGAATTTCCGTATGTGTTCATCTGCGGCATGAACGAAGGCGTTTTTCCGTCGCGGAAGGTGCTCTCTCCGGAAGACATGGAAGAAGAACGGCGGATTGCATACGTTGCCATGACTCGCGCGGAAAAAGAGCTCTTCCTGTCCGATTCTGAAGGAACGACGAACGACGGCACGTTCAAGTATCCATCGCGGTTTATATTCGACGCAGGGCTGGAGAATCTTCGGCTTGAACATCAGCTTGACAGGTCGTTGTATGAACAGACGGCCAAGCTCATTTCGTACAGTGAATCGCAGCTGGCAGTCAGACGGTCGCTGCTGGAAGTGAACACGCGGGTACACCACGACGTATTTGGAGACGGTACGATCCAGGCCGTGAACAGTAAGGAAGGCTGTTATTTTATTCAGTTTGATTCGGCTAAAACGGTCCGCAGCATCCGGTTCCAGATACACCTGACTGTGCTTTAATATGCTGCTGTGATATACTTTTTTGCATGGAACATTCAAAATTAGTTTTCCTGCTTGTGCTGTTTTGCACTGCTGGAATTACGTTCATTGGTACTGGCGTGTATCTGTTGTCTGAATCAAGTCTTAATAAATTTGGAAACAAACGCAGACTTGGAAAAGCTGCCGGCTGGAGTTCGTTCAGTATTGGTATATTGACCTGTTTTGCCGGTGTTTGTATGTATATAGTGCCGTCCGTGGTCGAAGTTCTTCTTCTTGTGTATCTGGGGCTTCTGTTTGCTATTGCCTGTGCGGTAATGCTGTTTATAAAAATAAAAAAATAACTTTTTCTTAGACCGCGGCAGCAGTAACGACAGTATTCAAAAGACTGTCTTTTTTGTATAGTTAGTTCTATGCAAAAACTAACTGACGGGAACATACATGGGCAGATAATCCGGTTTATGTTTCCGGTTTTGATCGGAAATACATTGCAGCGTTTGTATACGCTTGTCGATACTATAATGGTTGGCCGGCTCATTGGTACGCAGTCACTGGCGGCTGTCGGAGCGGCAGGAACAATCGCAATGCTCGCGATCGTAATCTGCAATGGATTTACGAGCGGGTTTTCAATCGTTATAAGTCAGGCGTACGGAGCGGGAGATACGCGGCGTGTGCGGTCACTGCTGGCGGCGACTTACGTTCTGTCCGGTATACTCGGCATTCTGCTGACGGCGGCAGGTGTGCTTTTTATAAAACCGATGCTCGCGTGGACGAACGTGCCCGAAGATATTTATCCTCTTGCTTCTGCATATCTGCACGTTATGATGGTCGGCCTCGTGTCTTCACTTATATATAATCTGGCTGCAAACATACTGAGGGCGTTGGGCGACAGTATTATCCCTCTTGTGTTTCTTATGGTAAGCGTTCTGTGCAATGTTTTTCTTGATTATTTTTATATTGTCGTATTAAAACGAGGTGTTGCAGGCGCTGCGGTCGCGACGATAATTTCGCAGTTTGTGTCGGGAATTGGTTGTCTGGTATTCTGCAGGTTCAAGCGTCCGCTCCTGTTTGTTCAGAAAGAAGATTTTCATTTTTCAAAAGACTGCATCAGGCAGCTGCTGTTTCAGGGCACGGCAATGTCGCTCATGGTGTCGGTGGTGAGTCTTGGTTCCGTTATCCTTCAAAGCGGAATAAACAAGCTTGGCAGCAGTCTGCTTGCCGGGTATACGGCCGGAAGAAAACTAATCGAATTTTTTATGATGCCCTGTGCGGCACTGTCGATGACGGCGGTGTCGTTTGCGAGTCAGAATTACGGCGCGCGACGGTTCGACCGTATAAAGCAGGGAACAAGGATAATGATCGTTATGGGAATAATCTGGTCAACGGTGTTAATTGCTTTTGTGTATATGTTCGGCAGATATTTGATAATGCTGATTACGGGAAGCGGCGTTTCGGACACGATCATTTCTGCGGGTGTGCTGTATATGCGTATCAATGTTCCCGTATTTTATGCGCTGACTGTTCTGCTTGTCGTACGGAGCACTCTGCAGGGAATTGACAGTAAACGAATTCCGGTGGCTACGAGCTGCGTAGAGCTGGCGGTCAAAATTCTTGCCATTATTCTGTTTGTACCTAAACTGGGTTTTTTAGGGGTGTGCATTACGGAACCGATCATATGGATCCTTGGGGCGCTCTGGGTGTGTCCTGTATATTATGCTGCTGTAAAGAATAGATAAAAAAAAGCCGCCCGGTATTTTGCCGGGCGGCTTTCAGTTACAGGCTAGTCAGAAAAATTATTTCTTTGCCTTTTTAGCCGGTTTCTTAGCTGCGACTGTTTTTTTGGCAGTCGTCGCTTTCTTTGCCGGTTTCTTTTCAGCTACTTTTTTAGCCGGTTTCTTAGCTGCGACTGCTTTTTTAGCAGTTGTTGCTTTCTTTGCAGCTGTTTTTTTAGCAGCAGCTTTTTTCTCTGCCTTTGCTTTGGCGGTAGCGCGGATAACAGCCTGTGCTCCTGCGAGACGGGCGATCGGTACGCGGAACGGTGAGCATGATACGTAGTTAAGACCGATATCGTAGCAGAGAGCGATGGAAGCAGGATCTCCGCCGTGCTCGCCGCAGATTCCAAGGTGGAGTTCAGCGTTGACAGAACGGCCCTTTTCTTCCGCGATTCTCATGAGGGCGCCCGGGCCTTCTGCATCGAGTGTCTTGAACGGATCTTCATCAAGAATACCCTGTTCGAGGTATGACGGGCAGAACTTGCCGTAGTCGTCGCGGCTGAAGCCGAACGCTGTCTGTGAAAGATCGTTCGTACCAAAGCTGAAGAAGTCTGCATAGTCTGCGAGCTTGTCTGCAGTGAGCGCAGCACGCGGGAATTCGACCATTGTTCCGATCTGGAACTTCAGTTTTGTTGCTTTGTCTTTGTTGACTTTGGCAATAACAGCCTCTGCCTGTTCGCGGATCTGTTTTACTTCGCGGTATGTTACGACGTTCGGGATCATGATCTGAACGTTGTGTTTGATTCCCTTGCTTGCAGCATCTGCTGTTGCAAGAGCGATTGCTTCAACCTGCATTTCGTAGATTTCCGGATACGTGATCGCAAGACGGCATCCGCGGTGGCCGAGCATCGGGTTCGCTTCCTGGAGAGAGGCGATCTTGACGTTCAGTGTAGAAACGCTGATTCCTGTGGCTTTTGAAAGCTCTGCGATCTCTTCTGCTGCACCCGGCTTCGGAACGAATTCGTTGAGCGGCGGGTCAAGGAGACGGATCGTAACCGGTCTTCCTTCCATAGCTTTGATGATTCCGAAGAAGTCGTTCTTCTGGAGCGGAAGAATCTTTTTGAGCGCTTCCTTACGCTGCTCGGTGTTATCCGCAAGGATCATCGCGCGGAACGACGGGAGTTTGGCCGGGTCAAAGAACATATGTTCCGTGCGGCACAGACCGATACCGTTTGCTCCGAACTTGAAAGCGTTCTGCGCCTGGTCCGGCTGGTCTGCGTTTGCGCGGACTTCAAAACCGGTAACAGTGTGGCCGTTGATCTTGCGCACTGATTCTGCGCGGGTGTCGTCTGCCCATTTAAGGAACGCTTCGAGCTCGCTGGAAATCGTTGCAGGAACTACCGGGAGAATACCCGCGTAGATTTTTCCTGTCGTGCCGTCGATCGTGATGTTGTCGCCTTTCTTGAACGTTTTTCCGCCGATCACGCATTCATTTGCGTTGGGGAATGTAACTGCTGCACATCCAGAGACGCACGGCGTGCCCATACCGCGGGCAACGACTGCTGCGTGTGACGTGCGTCCGCCTGTTGACGTGAGGATGCCCTGAGAAGCGACCATACCTGCAATGTCTTCCGGTGACGTTTCTTTACGGACGAGAAGTACTTTCTTTCCGTCTTTTGCCCATTTTTCCGCTTCATCGGCGGTAAATACGATCTGTCCTGAACCTGCTCCCGGTGATGCGTTAAGGCCTTCCGCGATGGCGGCTGAAGCCTTGAGCACTTTCGGATCAAGAGCCGGGTGCAGAAGCTGGTCTAACTGCTCTGGAGCTACGCGGAGAAGAGCTTCATCTTTTGTGATCAGCTTTTCTTTGACCATTTCCACAGCCATTCTGACAGCTGCGGGTCCCGTGCGTTTACCGTTGCGGCACTGGAGCATGAAGAGTTTTCCTTCTTCAACTGTGAATTCCATGTCCTGCATGTCGCGGTAATGTTTTTCGAGTTTTGCACGGATGTCACAAAGCTGTTTGTAGATTCTCGGGTCGTTCTTTTCAAGCTGTGAAAGTTTCTCCGGCGTGCGAATACCTGCAACAACGTCTTCGCCCTGTGCGTTCATGAGATATTCACCCATGAATACGTTCTCGCCGTTTGACGGGTCGCGGCTGAAGCAGACGCCTGTTCCAGACGTTTCGCCTTTGTTTCCGAAAACCATCGCCATAACGGTAACGGCCGTTCCTTTAAGACCTTTGATGTTGTTAAGTTCGCGGTATTTGATTGCACGGGTGTTCATCCACGAGCCGAAGACGGCGTTGATCGCGCACCACATCTGTTCTTTCGGGTTCTGCGGGAAATCTTTTCCGGTATGCTGTTTGTAGATTGCTTTATATTTGCCAACCAGTGTCTGGAGATCGCTGGTGTCCATTTCCGTGTCAAGTTTTATATTCTTTTTTGCTTTAACTTCGGCGATGGCTTCCTCGAATTCATCGTGCGGAACGCCCATTGCTACGTCGCCGAACATCTGAATGAAGCGGCGGTATGCATCCCATGCAAAGCGGGGGTTGCTTGTCTTTTTTGAGAGACCTTCAACTGATTTGTCGTTGAGACCGAGATTAAGAATCGTATCCATCATACCAGGCATTGAAATTGCAGCACCTGAGCGGACGGAAACGAGCAGCGGATCTGTAGCGTCGCCGAGCTTTTTGCCCATTGACCGTTCGAGTTTCGCGAGATACGTGTCAACGTCTCCGCTGAGTGTTACAGGATATTTCTTGCCGTTGTCGTAGAAATATTTGCAGACGTCAGTTGAGATTGTGAATCCAGACGGAACGGGAAGGCCGATAGAAGCCATTTCCGCAAGGTTTGCGCCTTTACCGCCGAGTTCGGCGCGCATCTCTGCGTTGCCTTCTGCTTTTCCGTCGCCGAAAAAGTAAACATACTTTGCTTTAGCCATTTGATAACTCCATATATGGAAAAGATAATATAATAAAATATTACATTGAAAAGTGAGCACTGTCAATTGTGCTCACTTTTCAATGTGTGTGACGTGAAGAAAAATTATTTAGCTTATTGATTGTCGCCGAGGTATGCGTGACGGATCCGTTCGTCGTTCAGCAGTTCTTTTCCCGTTCCTGACAGTGTAATGCGTCCCGTTTCCATAACGTATCCGTAGTCCGCGATCTTGAGGGCAGCGCGGGCGTTCTGTTCAACGAGCAGCACGGTCGTACCCTGAGCGTTTATCTGCAGGATGATGTCGAATATATCTTTTACAATGAGCGGAGCAAGTCCGAGCGACGGTTCGTCGAGCATGAACAGTTTCGGACGCGACATAAGCCCTCGTCCTACGGCGAGCATCTGCTGTTCGCCGCCGGAAAGAGTGCCTGCGCTCTGCTTTACTCGTTCTTTCAGCCGCGGAAAGAGTTCGTAGATCATTTCGCGGTCTTTTTCGATTCCGGCTTTGTCGGAGCGGTGGTATGCGCCAAGTGTGAGGTTTTCCCAGACGGAAAGGTTCGGAAAAATGCGGCGGCCTTCGGGGACAAGCACGATTCCCTGCGAGACGATCTGTTTTGTCGTAAGACTGGTGAGCGTCTGTCCGTTCCAGGTAATGGTGCCGGATCTTGGTTTAACAAGCCCGACGATTGAATTCAGCGAGGAAGATTTGCCTGCGCCGTTCGCACCGATGAGCGTGACGATTTTTCCGTCGGGGACGTCGAGAGAAATGCCCTGGAGCGCGTGTATTCCGCCGTAGTAAACCTGTAAGTCGTGCAGTTCAAGCATTTGTGTCCTCCGTGTCGAACAGATCGTTGTCGGTTCCGAGATAAGCGTCGATGACTTTCTGGTTACTGCTGATTTCTTTCGGCGTTCCTTCTGCGATCGTGTTGCCGTACTCGAGTACGTACATACGGTCGCAAATTCCCATGACAACCTGCATGTGGTGTTCGATAAGAAGAATCGATACGCCGAAGTCGGTCCGGATCTTTTTTATAAAGCCCATCAGTTCTTCCGATTCCTGCGGATTCATTCCTGCGGCAGGTTCGTCGAGCAGAAGCAGCTTGGGGCGCGTGGCGAGCGCGCGAACAATTTCCAGGCGGCGCTGCTCGCCGTACGGGAGAGACGTAGCTCTGTCGTATGCGTGTTCTTTAAGGTTCACCTGCTCAAGAAGATAGAGAGCGTGCTCTGTCGCTTTCTTTTCGCGGCTGGTATAATTCGGAAGATGCAGAACCGATTCAAAGAGATTAAAACGTGCGCGGAGGTTTTCTGCGACCATGACGTTTTCAAGTACGTTCATTTCATTGAAAAGGCGTATGTTCTGGAACGTCCGGGCTAATCCGAGTTTTGTGATCTGATGGGGGCGGAACTTAGAAATATCCGTTTCGTCCCAGAATATGGCGCCGCTCGTGGGCTTGTAGACTCCGGTGATCATATTGAACGCTGTCGTTTTTCCGGCACCGTTCGGGCCGATAAGGCCGATTATCTCGCCGTCGTTTACTTTCAGGTTTAGATCATTAACCGCGGTGAGGCCGCCGAATTTTATAGTTGTATGAATGCACTGTAACATCAGTTTTTCTCCCCGCGCTTCTTCATTTTGGGAACAAGTCCGATTTTGGCAAGATAGTCCCATGAGAATTCATTCGTACCCATAATTCTTCATTTTGGGAACAAGTCCGATTTTGGCAAGATAGTCCCATGAGAATTCATTCGTACCCATAA
>Ga0183099_1000159_pt1 | contig 62277 bp, 62 predicted proteins | sample Biomet1_FD_127788 | JGI IMG/M metagenome (GOLD analysis project Ga0183099, IMG submission 127788) | Microbial communities from bioreactor (seeded with anoxic lake sediment) at LBNL, California, USA - Biofuel metagenome 1 | ecosystem: Engineered > Bioreactor > Anaerobic > Unclassified ...
GTGTAGCCGATAAAGGACTTTTGAAAAAAGCGGATTTGGTCGTAAATAATAATAAAAACGGCGGGTTGATTATCATCGGCTCACATGTCAAGAAGACAACACAGCAGTTTGAAGAATTGCAAAAGAGCGATTATATCAAATTCATCGAGTTCAATCATATGCTTGTTCTCGAACCTGAAAAATTGACAGTGGAACTGAGCCGCATTATCGCTGAAACGGAAGACTGCATCAAAAACGGCCAGACAGTAGCTGTATTTACAGGGCGCGAACGATTCGATGTTGGCTCGGAAGAAGAATCCCTGCGGGTTTCGGTGAAGATTTCGGAAGCAATCACCAGCATTGTTCAGAAACTCAACGTTCAACCTGGTTTCCTGATTGCCAAAGGCGGCATCACTTCAAGCGATGTCGGTACCAAAGGGCTGGCCGTAAAAAAAGCGCTTGTGCTGGGCCAGGTAAAACCGGGGATCCCTGTCTGGAAAACCGGCAAAGAAAGCAAGTTCCCGGATATGTCCTATATTATTTTTCCTGGCAATGTCGGCGGCGTGGAAACCCTGCGTGAAGTCGTTGATATGCTGAATGATCGCTGAGCAATAGGTAGTATGAGGAGAAAAACATGCTGATAAATTTAAAAAACATGCTGCATTATGCGGCAACGCGTAAAATTGCAGTTGGTTCCTTTAATGTCTATAACGTGGAATCGCTGCAGGCAGTGGTGAAGGCTTCCCGGGCAACCGGCAAGCCGGTCATCATCTCTTTCGGCGAGTCCTATGTTTCACATATGCCGCTGGAAGTCATGGCCGATATGGTCAAAAACTATTGCGCAGCAGCAGAAATCCCCGTTGTCTTGCATCTCGATCACAGCAAAAACAGCGAGACCATTTTTAAGGCGTTGAAAGCGGGCTTTACTTCTGTCATGTATGACGGGTCGGCACTGGAGCTGGCGGAAAATATCCGCCGCACCAGATACATTGCAGAAATCGCCCATGCTCTCGATGCGAGCGTCGAGGGGGAACTCGGCTACATGAACAATGAGGATGGTTCGGCGCCTGAGGCTTTTGTCGCGGCAAAAGGTTATACGACGATTGCCGCAGCCAAGGAATATGCAGAAAAATCGGGGGCGGATGCGCTGGCCATTGCTATCGGCAATGCGCATGGCATCTACAAGGGGGAGCCGGTTCTTGATTTTGACCGCCTGCGAGGAATTGCTGCCAAGGTAGAAATTCCATTGGTTCTGCATGGCAGTTCGGGAATACCGGCAGCATCCTTGCAACGGGCAATTGCTCTGGGCATTCGAAAAATTAATATCAACACGGAAATATCAACAGCGGGCATCAAAGCAGCCAGAAACTTTCTTGAAAGCCATACAGATGAAAATACACGCTTTGAAGCTCTGGCAGGCGCAGCTGAAGAAGTTATGTTTGCTACGGTAAAGAATTATATTGAGTTATTTGAATCTGTTGGATAAATAGGAGGGGCTGGAATTGGAAACTGGATTTTTGGTCATCACATTGCTTACAGCAATCTTACTCGTGGTATTTTTAATCATGAAACTGCGTTTGCACGCTTTTGTCAGCTTGATCGTTGCGTGTATTTACGTTGGTTTTGTTACCGGGATGCCGCTGGCAAAAATATGTTCTTCGATTGAGGCGGGGATGGGGAGTACACTCGGCTTTCTGGCAACCGTATTGGGAATGGGCAGTATTCTCGGCAAAATGCTCGAAACCTCCGGTGGAGCGGAACGGCTTGCGCGCACGCTGATTGATAAATTTGGCAAGCAGAGAGCCAATTGGGCGATGATGGTTGTCGGAATTATAACCGGAATACCGGTATTTTTCCAAGTTGGTTTTGTCTTGCTGATTCCATTGGTCATCAGCGTGGCCCGGGCGACGGGAATGTCCATCGTAGCGATCGGCATACCGATGGGGGTATCCCTTCAGATTGTTCACTGCATGCTGCCGCCGCATCCGGCTGCTATGGCCATCGCGGCAACGCTGAATGCAGATATTGGGAAAGTCATTATGCTGGGCCTGTTTGTCTGCATCATATCAGCGACGGTAGCCGGACCGCTTTGGACGAAATTGATTAAAGGCGGCATTAAGGCTGATCTTCCGGCACTGTCAGCTCCGGCGAAAAGTCTTTCGGATGAAGAACTGCCTAAATTTGGCATTACCTTGTTTACGGTTTTGCTGCCAATGCTCATCATGGTATCCAAAACGATTTTTGATCTGACCTCCGGCAAGGATTCAGCCTATGTAAACATCGTGAATTTTATCGGCAACCCAATCACAGCCTTGGTGATTTCTGCTTTTTTTGCCTATTGGTCTTTGGGTCTGCGTCGCGGGTTTTCCATGCAGGATTTGCTGAAGTTTACCGATCAATCGTTTGCTCCGGTTGCTGGTATATTGCTCGTCATCGGTGCCGGTGGTGCGTTTAACCGCATTCTGATCGATAGCGGACTGGGCATAAAACTTGGCGATGTGCTCACCTCTTTGGACATGAGTCCGATTATGCTGGCCTGGCTGGTCGCTGCTGTTATGCGCTTTGCTGTTGGTTCGGCGACGGTCGCCATGATGACAGCTGCCGGGATCGTTTTGCCGATGCTGTCACAGTATCCGGCACTTGATCCGGCGATTGTCGCTTTGGCTGTCGGCTCCGGGGCGGTTTGCTTTTCCCATGTTACAGATTCAGGTTTTTGGATTGTCAAAGAATATTTTGGCCTCACGGTAGAAGATGCCTTGAAGTCTTATACGCTGGCAACCTGTATTGCCTCCGTTACGGCAATCAGCCTGACGTTTCTCTTGTCCAAGCTGATTTGAGTCTCATAAAAAGATAGACGCATTACTTTTCCCTTGAGTGACGTATAATTTTGATTGTAGGGGAGCATTTTCATGAGACTTTTAGAAGAAATTATGAAGGACAATGAAGTTTTTTTAGCCAAGGCTTCCATGGATTACAGCCAGGAAGACAGGAGCAAAGGCAAGGTGCCACAGCGGCATCTGCTGATCATCACCTGCATGGATACAAGGCTCGTCAATTTTTTGGAACCGGCTTTGGGAATTCAGCGCGGCGATGCAAAAATCATTAAAATTGCCGGCAACAGTGTGTCAGGGCCTTTTGACAATATCATCCGCAGTTTACTGATTGCGATTTTTAAACTTGAGGTTCAGGAGATTATGGTTATCGGTCATCAGGAATGCGGTATGGCTGGACTGTCAGCGGAAGGTCTTATGGCGGATATGCTGTGTCGTGGCATTAGTTCCGAAGCCATTCAAATGGTGGAGGCTGAGCTCAGGCATTGGGCGCAAAGTTTTCGGGACGAAGAACAAAATGTCAGGGATACCGTGAGGAAAATCCGCCAAAATCCGTTGATTCCTAAAGATGTACCGGTACACGGTTTGATTTTTCATCCGCGCAGGGGGAAGGCGGATGTACTGGTTAATGGCTATGGGGAAATAAGAAACCGGATGGATTTTTTGCATTGCATGGAGATGCGGGAAGTGAAGGAGTTGAATTAGTTGAAATATGAAGTAACGATTACCAATATAGGGGATTTTTCCCTGCAACTGTTGAAACTTAGAGAGAGCATGATCCTTTTCGATAAAGATGTATCGTATGAATACATGGATATGGTGATTGCCCATACGATAGGCAAACTGGAAGGTGATGTTTTGGTTGGCGACAAGATGGTTATCGCGGATCGCGAATACACAATAACTGCTGTTGGTGATGAGGCGATGAAGACGCTTAAGGAGCATGGACACTGCACGCTTGTCTTTGACGGGAAAGACAAAGTTGATCAGCCAGGGCAGATTGCCTTGCAAGGTACGGGCGTTCCACGCGTTATGGTGGGCGATACAATTTCTATTTTGTAAAACAATAAGAGCAGGGCAACGATGCAAAAGATCGTTTTGCCCTGCTCTTTCCTGTGGCGGATGGAATGAAATTATTTTATCGATTTTTCTGATTTTGCTGAAACAGTTTGGCGAATTCATATGAGAACAGAGGAAGTAGCGATAATCCGATTGCGACAGCCCAGGCTGCCGGACTTAGACTGTGAACTTTGAAGGCGACGGCTAAAGCGGGAACAGAGATGATGACATATTGTGCGAGTAGGCCAATGACAATGGCAGCGAGCAGATACATATTGCTGAAAAAGCCAGTTTGAAGGATGGATTTTTTTTCATGGCGCAGAGAAAGCGCATAAAAGAGCTGGGAGAAAGCCAGGACGACAAAAGCCATTGTTCGGGCATGTGTCAGGGCTTCGGGCGGTATACTTTCGGTGCCGGGCGTATAGCCAAAATCTGCTAAGCCAAGATAAAATGCGCCCAGCGTCAATAGGCCGATGAGGCTGCCGGCTGAAATGATGCGGCAGCCAGCTCCTTGCGCGAAGAATGAGTCCTTGGGATTGCGGGGGGCAGCTTTCATCATATCATTAGCTGGTGCGTCCAGCCCGAGGGCGATGGCAGGAAAACTGTCGGTGATCAGGTTTATCCAAAGAATCTGGGTAGGCAGCAATGGCAAAGGCCAGAAAAACAGGATTGCAAGGAAGATAGCCAGCACTTCTCCGAGGTTACAGGACAAGAGGAAAATGATTGATTTTTTTATGTTATTGTAAATTGTACGGCCTTCCTCAATGGCGCGGACAATTGTCGTGAAATTGTCATCGGTCAGGATGATATCGCAGGCTCCTTTGGCAACATCGCTGCCAGTGATTCCCATGGCGACGCCGACATCAGCAAATTTCAGGGAGGGGGCATCGTTGACGCCGTCACCGGTCATGGCCACAACATTGCCTTGCGCTTTAAACGCACGAATGATTTTCACCTTATGTGCAGGACTTACCCGGGCAAAAACCCGATAATTATGAATTTTTGCCGTGAAGGCTTCGTCGGTCAGCCTGTCTATTTCAGTACCGGTGATGCTCTGTGTCAGGGATTCAGCGATATCGAGTTCCTTGGCAATTGCCAGTGCTGTATGCTGATGATCCCCGGTAATCATAACGGGGATGATTCCGGCAGCTTTTGCTGCCGCAATGGAAGCTCGAACCTCTAAACGCGGCGGATCAATAATGCCAGCAAATCCCAGTAGAATCAGATCAGACTCCATGGAAGCCGTGGGGATTTTATCTGCTGTATCCTTGTAACCAGCCGCGAGGATTCGCAAGGCATCTGCTGACATCATGTTTTCAGCCGCTGCCAGATATTTTTGTTTCAGTTCTTCCGTCAAAGCAACCAGCTGCCCGTTAAGAAGGACAGCCGTGGAAATTTTCAATAAAGTATCCAGCGCACCCTTTACGTAAACGCGGTAACCGCTGGCATACTGATTCAATGTGGACATAAGTTTGCGGTTTGAATCAAAAGCGTTTTCTGCGACTCTTGCATGTGCCATATTTAAAACATGTTGCTTTAAATTGAACTTATTGCCGAGCCTGAGCAAGGCAATTTCTGTAGGATCGCCTGTTCCGGTATTATTTTCAAAACTGGCATCTGAGCAGAGGACAAGAGCTTCAATCAATAAGCTTTCCGACGGTGTGGCCTGCAGGATTTCTTCTGTTAATGGAATATCTGTTATTTTATCGATAGTATAGAGTTTTCGTACGGTCATTTTGTTTTGTGTCAGTGTACCGGTTTTATCGGTGCCAATGATATTGACCGCTCCTAAGGTTTCCACTGACGGTAAATGTTTCACAATGGCATTGCTTTTAGACATGCGGGTGATGCCGACCGCCAAAATAATAGCCACGATGGCAGCCAGGCTTTCAGGGATTGCGGCAACAGCTAAGCTGATGGACATCAAGAACATCTCGACCAATGGGCGGTTCTGGGTGGCTGAAATTAAGAAGATGATGGTGCAAATTCCAATTGCCAGCAGGCCTAAGCTGCATCCTAATTCATCAAGGCGTTTTTGCAAAGGGGTCATTTTCTTAATATCTTTATCGAGGAGATCGGCAATTTTGCCGATCTCCGTCTGCCTACCGGTTCTAACGACAATACCTTCACCTCGCCCGTAGGTGACGAAGGTCGACATAAAAGTCATATTTGTCAACGCACTGAGCGGCGTCTGCGGATCAGCGAATACAACAGCAGCATTTTTTCTGACGGGAACGGATTCACCCGTTAAGGCGGATTCGTCAATTTGCAGATTAGCGCTTGTGAGAATTTGTAAATCAGCGGGAATATAGCGTCCGGAATCAAGCAACACGATATCGCCGGGGACGAGGTCTTTCGACCTGATTTCCTGGAGAATTCCGTCGCGGCGAACGAGGGTCAGTGGCGAGGTGAGCTTTTGCAGCGCTGCCATTGCTTTGTCGGCTTTATATTCTTGCAAAACGCCAATAATGGCATTGATCATTACAACGCTGAAAATGATCAATGCATCGCTGTATTCAGCGATAAAACAGGTGATTGCTGCTGCTATCAACAGTACATAAATCAACAAGTTTTGAAATTGCTTGATAAACCGAGCGACAAGGCTCTTTGTCGGTTGTCCCTTGAGCTCGTTTAGGCCATAATGTTTCAGTCTGACGGCGGCTTCTTGAGCGGTCAGACCTTTGTCAAATGTAACATTTAGTGTTTGTAAAATTTGTTCAGATGTTTTGAGCAAAACCATGAGCGGGGCCTCCTTTTTTGAATTTGTTCTTCAAAAGCGGGAGAGAAAAATAAAAGGATTGCACAGATGATTATATTTATGATATCCTATCTAAATTTAAACGGCAAGAACTATAAGTGAAGATTCAGAAAATTGGCATGGAGCAAGTGTGAAATAGATTTAAAATAAAATTTATTGGGCGTTTGGGTGTTGTGGTATCATAGCAACATCCCTTTTTTCTTTTAAGAAAAATAGCTTGACTTCGAGCCAGCTCCAGATGATATGATACGAATACATACGGCAGTTTATATGGATGTTGAACCAACGACAGAAGCGATGGCGTGAGGTGTACAGATCGCATTTATTTGCCATGGTAACAGCGAGCAAAGATGGAGTGGATGAAAGTGGAAAGTAAAGATAAAAAAATTCCCCGGCGAAAATTCATCAAGATTGCCGGGGGGATAATTGCCGGGGTTTCCGGGCTGTATATGTTTCTGCCAGGCTTGCGGAATTGGCCACAGCAGGCGGCTGAATCGGCAAAAGCCATTGCGGGGCATTATTTGCCGCTGGCGGAGATCGATGCAATCGCTGTTCGCCAGATGATTACGCGAGACAGTACCTGTTCGCGGACCATTATGTGGCAGTCGGAACTGCCGGAAAAAGATGCTATTGTCGAATATCGGAGCAAAGAAAATAGCGGGTCGGTAAAAACCACGATGGCAATCGAGGAACGCTTTATCGATGATAAAACGACAACATATATCCACACGGCGCTGGCAGGTGATCTAGTAGCCGGAACACAATATGAATATCGTGTCGGCTATGGTGATAAACGCAGCGATTGGCATTCGTTAAATACCGATGACGGTGGTGATTTTAAGGCACTGATTTTCCCGGACTCGCAGTCTAACGACTACAGTGAGTGGGAAACCGTTGCGCAATTTGCCAGACAAGCCAATCCGGATGCGGCTTTTTTCGTCAATATGGGGGATTTGGTCGATAATGGCGAGGATCATACGCAGTGGCGGGCCTGGTTCGCTGGACTGCACGGCATCATCGATAGCATTCCGGCAGTGCCGCTTATGGGGAATCACGAAACCTATAATTTGGACTGGAAAGTGAGGCGGCCGGAAGCCTATCTGCATCTCTTTGCCCTGCCGGCGAATGGATCGGCAGTATATCAAAATCAGTTTTATTCTTTTGACTATGGAGTCGTTCATTTTGTTGTTTTGAATACGCAATTTGATGAAATGGAGCAGTTTCAGCCGGAACTTTTGGCGGCAGAAAAGGAATGGTTCATCAACGATATGCGGCAAGCACGAAAAAAATGGAACATTGTTTTGATGCATAAAGATGTTTTGACCTATGAAATCAAAAATAGGAGTGACCGGCAGGCAGGGATTTCTGAGATTGGCAAAGAATGGATGCCATTGTTTGACCAATATGGTATCGATGCCGTGCTGACAGCGCATCTTCATACCTATCGGCGCCGGGAACGTTTATATAATTTTCAGCCGGATGCGCGCGGGCCGCTCTATATCGTCACCGGTGTCGCCGGCAATGTCCGCTATCCGAATCTCTGGGTGAACCATCCCTTTGATAAGGCGGTGGCCCCGCAGCCGGAAACGAATAATTATATGACGCTTGAAGTAGTGGCAGATACGCTGAAACTAACAGCATTTCTGCCGTCAGGCGAACAAATTGACCAAGTGGAACTCAAGAAAAGCGAAAATAGCTGAGCAAAAAACGTGCAATTGTTACTGCAAAAATACTTGACTTGGAGTAAACTAAAGGTGATAGACTGAGTTTCAGTGGAATGAATTCAATTGCGGCAAATACGTAAATATTACAATGGGAGAATTTAAGCATGAAAGTATTATATTATGATTGCTTTTGCGGCATCAGCGGCGATATGAATCTGGCAGCCTTATTGGATTTAGGTGTGGATGAGGTTTATCTGCGGCGGGAACTGGCAAAGCTTCAACTGGATGATGCATATGAACTGCAGATCAAAAAGGCCGATAAAAAAGGCATAAGTGGAACCAGCGTGGAGGTCATCTTAAAACAGGAGTCGGCGGGGCACGATCATAAGCACGATCATAAGCACGATCAACACAGCATACAAGCCGAAGTGAAGGACGCTCTGGCAGTGCAGCATGTTCATAGAAATTTAAAGGATATCGAGAAGCTAATACTTCACAGCCGTTTAAGCGATACCGTGAAAAAGAGAAGTCTGGCTATTTTTAGGAAAGTGGCCGAGGCGGAAGCCAAGGTGCATGGCAAGCCGCTTTATGAAATCCATTTCCATGAAGTCGGGGCAGTGGATTCATTGATTGATATCGTCGGGGCGGCTGTTTGTCTGGAGTATTTGAACGTGGATAAGATCATGGCGTCGTCCGTGCAGCTCGGCGGCGGTTTTGTCAAATGCGCGCATGGCACTATGCCGGTTCCGGCACCGGCAACCGCTGAAATCTTAAAATACAGTCCCGTGAAAATAGGCATAGTTCCTTTTGAGACGACAACGCCTACCGGAGCTGCAATCCTGGCGGCAAACGTGGCCGAGTTTACGGAGCAGATGAACTTCACCGTAGAGGAAATCGGTTATGGGATCGGTCATCGAGATATGGAAATCCCCAATGTTTTAAGGATTTATCTCGGCAGCGTAGATGAAGCGGAAAAACCAAAAATAAAGAATGAGCAATATATATTGGAGAGTAATATTGATGATATGAATCCAGAACTTTATGGGTATATAGAAGAAAAGCTTTTTGCCCAAGGGGCGCTGGATGTGTTTAAGACCGCGATTTCCATGAAAAAAGGCCGGGCGGCGACCAAGCTCAGCGTGCTGGTTACTGCGGAAAAGGAAGAAAAAGTGCTGGAAGTGATCTTTCGCGAAACCACTTCCATTGGCATCAGGAAGTACCCGGTGGAAAAAATCATGATGGAAAGGGATTTCGTAGATGTCAGCACGCGGTACGGAACGGTGACGGTTAAAAATGCCTATTATCAGGGCGAAAAAGTGAAATATAAGCCGGAGTACGAGGATTGCAAGCGGCTTGCCAGTGAAAAGAACATACCGATTGCCAGAGTGTACCAGGAAGTCTATAAAAAGATAGAGGCGGATACGGATGATAGATGATGAAAAATATTTGAAATTGCTTGCTTACTTAAAGAAACTGGATAAGGTGGTACTGGCTTTTTCTGGGGGGGTTGACAGCACTTTTCTGTTGAAAGCGGCCCAAGAGGCTTTGGGTGATCGTTTTAAAGCGGTAACAATTCAATCCCCGTATATTCCCCGGTGGGAAATTGCTGAAGCCAAACAATTGGCTGAAGAGCTTGGCGTGGCATTTGAAATTGTGAAAGCGCCGATTATCGATGAAATCCGGAATAATCCGGAAAACAGATGCTACCTTTGCAAAAAGGCAGTATTTGGCCTGATTCAAGCCATTGCCGAAAAGGAAGGCTATGCCTATATTGTGGATGGAACAAATTTTGATGATATCGGCGACTACCGGCCGGGGCTAAAGGCATTGAAGGAACTGAACATAAAAAGTCCGCTCCTGGACTGTGCCCTGACCAAGCAGGAAATTCGCAACTATTCTAAAGAGCTTGGACTTAAAACATGGGATAAGCCATCCTATGCCTGCCTGCTCACCCGGATACCTTATGGCAATGCATTGAAAGAAACGGATTTTGTCATGATAGAAAAAGCGGAAAGGTATATGATGGAGCGAGGGTTCCGGGCGATCCGCGTGCGCTGTCATGGTGATTTGGCAAGAATTGAAGTGGCAAGAGAAGACCGTAGCAGGCTGCTTGATGCATCCCTGTTCGATGAAATCGCCGTGCATTTTAAGGGCTTTGGCTTTAAATATGTAACATTGGATTTAGAAGGCTATCGGGTTGGCAGCTTTAATGCGGCTATTGGGAAGTAAGCAAAGAATAAAGGTTACATTTCGAAATATATGCAAACTAAAGGGAGAATAAGGATATGGAACAGAAAAAATTAGGCTTTGGCTTTATGCGCTTGCCGGTAACAAATAAGGATGATCCCGCCAGTATTGATCGGGATATCTTAAATCAGATGGTGGACACTTTTTTAGCCAAGGGCTTTACTTATTTTGATACGGCATACATGTACCATGCGGGGCAGAGTGAGGCCGCGGTGCGAGAGTCTTTGGTAAAGCGCCATGCAAGAGACAGCTTTACGCTGGCGACCAAGCTGCCAACCATGTTTTTAAAGGAGCAAGGCGATCAGGAACGAATTTTTGCTGAACAGTTGGAAAAATGCGGCGTAGATTACTTTGATTACTATCTGCTGCATAATCTTGGGGTAACGCATTATGCAATAGCACAAAAATTCGCGAGCTTTAGCTTTATTCAGGCAAAGAAAAATGAGGGGAAAATCCGGCAAATTGGCTTTTCCTATCATGACAATGCCGACTTATTAGACGAAATCCTGACAGCGCATCCGGAAGTTGATTTTGTCCAATTGCAGATCAATTATTTGGATTGGGACAACGAAAGCATTCAGTCCAGAAAATGCTATGAAGTGGCCAGAAAGCACCATAAACAGATTATTGTCATGGAACCGGTTAAAGGTGGCACGCTGGCAAAAGTGCCGGAAAAAGCAGAGGCATTATTCAAGGCCAGTCAGCCGGACATGTCCGTGCCTTCGTGGGCGATCCGCTTTGCAGCAAGTCATGAGGGCATTATGATGGTGCTGAGCGGTATGTCGGATATGAAGCAGCTTTTGGACAATACAGGCTATATGCAGGAATTTAAACCGCTTGATGACGCAGAACAGGCAGTTGTTGCCAAAGCTGTCGCCATCATCAATGAAGCGATTGCGATTCCTTGTACAGCTTGCCAGTATTGCGTAGATGATTGCCCGAAAAACATTGCCATTCCCAAATATTTTGCTTTATACAATACGGAAAAGCAGTCTAATCCTACAGGGTTTTCTACGCAAAGAGTGTATTATGATAATTATACAAAAACTTACGGGAAAGCATCGGATTGTATCGGCTGTAAAAAGTGTGAAAGAAGTTGTCCGCAGCATATTGAAATAACAAAATGTTTAAAAGATGTAGCTGCTGTATTTGAAGCGGAGCTGCCTCTGCGGCCGGTTAAAAAATAACGGGTTTTCAAGAGAAAACAAAAGGCAAGAGCAGGATAAAATAGTTTGTGCAGGCTCTGAAAAGCTGCATAGACTATTTTTTATTCCCTGAGGAAAAGCGAAAAGAAAGAACGTATTTGTTCGAATGGATGAATACGGGGTATAGTGCATGCAAGCAACTCAAAAAAAACAAATACCACAAAAAAGGAATTGGCGGCGCTGGATTTTATTCGGCTTGAGCGTTATCGTTATCAGTCTGAATGGGATTGGCTTATTTGGCGGCGATGTCGTTTATGAAGAGGTCAGCGTTCTGCATTCGCATATGAATGAAAAAAATATGGAAGCCTTTAAATCCCAGCTCAAAGATAGCGTAGCCGAAAATCAGATCGAAGATGTCACCCTGGATTCTCGGTTTGGTTATTCCTTGCGCGGGACTTATATCCGCAATTCTCAAGTGACAGATAAGACACTGGTCTTTTTGCATGGGTTTGCGGAAAATCGTGCGGCAGGCATGAATTATCTGGATATTTATTTAAACCAAGGGTTCAATGTCCTGCTGGTTGATTCGCGCGCGCATGGGAAAAGCGGCGGAGATTCGGTTACTTGGGGGAATTACGAGAAATATGATTTGGACACTTGGGTGGACTGGGTGCAGAAGCGATTTCCCCAAGGCGAGATTGGAATTCATGGGATTTCTATGGGGGCAGCTACGGCTCTGCTGCATGCAGAACTCAATGAAACGAGCAAACGAGTGCGTTTTTATGTTGCGGATAGTTCCTATTCGGATTTTGAAACTTTATTGGCAATGAAAATGGAGCAGTACTTTCCCAAAGTGTTATTGCCGCAATTGCTTCTGCCCTATGCTAATATTGCCGCTTATTGGAATTCACGCTTTACGTTTTATCAGGCATCGCCAATCCGGTCGGTTGCCAATGTGACTACTCCGGTACTTTACCTTCATGGCGAAGCTGATAAAGTAGTTCCACCGTATATGTCACAGAAACTCTACGAGGCAACCAAAGGGCCTCGGCAAATCTATACGTTTCCGCAGGCGGCACATGTCGCCGGGGTTTTTGAGGAACATTCGCGTTATAGTGCCGTAGTTCAGAATTTTGTTCGCTTTGCTGAGGGGCAAAGCTGAGCGGGACGTATTTTTACCATAAAAGTACTTTGACAAAAGGATGAAAATATCTTACACTATTAATTAGTTGACTAACTAGTATCTGGGGGGGATTGGATGAAGAGAGCGATAACGCCGACGCGGGAGACTTTGGAGAAACATGCGAAGCTCATTCCGGAGATAAATCCTTCCTCTGTCATTGCGATGCTGCGGGTGCTCGAAGCATCATCGGCGATACAACATGCGATCATTGATGTTCTGGAAAGAGATTATCAGTTATCAGAAGGAAAACTCTGTGTGATGATTATTCTCCACCAGACGATCGACGGTGTGGCACCATCCCAGTTGGCTGAGCAGGCTGGGGTTACCAGAGCCACGATCAGCGCGATGTTGCGCCGAATGATGCGTGACGGGCTAACGTATTCGTTTTCGGATGAAAAGGACGGGCGGGCTAAAAAAATCTGCCTTACGCCTAAGGGGCGTGGCTTTATGGACGCGGTTTTGCCGGAACATTATCTGCGTATAACCCAATTGATGGGAAGGCTTTCCGAAGCAGAGCAGAAAGAGCTCATTAATTTATTGAAAAAAATTGTTGGGGCTTAATCGCCGACAGCAGTTTTTTTTACCCATATAGTGAGCCGGCTAATTATATGGGAAGGGTTGCTGTTACTAGGTGTTAGTATGAAAATATGGTTAGTTGACTAATTATATAAAACGAGATAAGGGGCGTATTCATGAATTTGAAAAAGAAATCTTTGCGGTTAGGAATTGTCTTTTTACTGTTGCTTTTTACCAGTGGTTTATTGCTGATGTACAAGGGGAATGATGCAGTTGCTTTGGCCGTTGAAAAGAAAGAAGGGATTCTCAATGCTGAACAGGTCAAAATCTCCTTTGATTCTGTCAGCGGCAGGCTGGTTAATGAAGCGGTGATCGAGGCGCAGGAAGTCAAGAAAGGAGATGTGCTGATGGTCCTTGACAGCACCGATGTAGACCTTTCGCTTGCGAAAATGCAGGCACAGATTGCGCAGATGGAGGCACAAATTCGTTCAGCGCAGGGAACGATCCGTATTGGTTATGCCCAGACCGATACGGCGGAACAGCAAGATTTTCGACAGATCGACCAACAGCGGGCCGCTGTAGACAGTGCAAAGGAAAGCTATGCTAACAAGCAACTGGACTATAACCGAAAAATGGCGTTGGCTGCATCCGGGGCAATTTCTCAAGCGGAACTTGATGACAGCCAGACAAATCTCAATGTCGCCGCTGCGAATGCTGCACAGCAACAACAACTTTTAGGCAAGTTGCTTGCCGGCGCCATAGACAGTGGCAATACGGAGCAGACAAGCCTGCCAAGTATCGAACAACAGCGCGAGACCTTGGAAAATAAGCAGTACGATGTCCAAAATCTTGTGGAACAAAAAAGAAATTTGGAAGTGCAGCTGGAAGAACTCAAAGTCAAGAAAGAACGTCTCCTACTGCGGGCACCGGAAGATGGAAAGATATTAAAGTTGCTGGCCAAGCAGGGCGAGATGATTTCCCCGAATGTACCGGTCATTCTTTTGGAAAGCAAGCGCAATTATTATGATATTTATCTGAGTGAAAAGCAGGTGGTCCGGCTTGCGGAAGGCGATTCTGTTATGGGAAAGGCCGTAGCCGATGGCAGAAAAGTTGCGGGGACCGTGCGACTGATCACAGCGGCTCCTGGCTTTGCAGATCTCAAGATGTCGCGGGAAAAAGGCCAAGCGGATTTAGCTTCGTTCCAGGTTCGCATCTATACGGAAGTATTGTCGGGACTGCTGCCCGGAATGACAGTTGAGGTGACACAAGATGAATTCATTAAAAGATGAAGTGGCATTCTTCTTTTCTGGTCGCGGCATGCCTTATGAAAAGGTTTCACTGATGGTAGCCTTCGTGGTAACGGTATTGCTCGGCATATTGCTCAGTAACAACTACGCGAAAGACGCAAGGGTTGCGGTCATTGATCTGGACAATTCAAAATACAGCCATGAGATCATTGATCAAATGAATGCCTCGCCCTTTATTAGGGTTAATGCAGTGCTTAACATGCCGACCGAACCAAGAACCTTGTTTTATCGCGATCAATGCATAGCGGTTGTCTATTTACCGAAGGATCTGGAAAAAAATCGCTACAGTCAAGCCGCAGGTACCATCGGTGTATTCTACGATAACACGAACAGTGCGCAGACCGCTGATCTGAAAAAGGCGCTGAATGAAATCATTGCAATCGAAAATCAAAAAGGAACAGTTGAAAGCGGGGCGGTGAACGCCATGCTATCGCTTTCGGAACGAGAGCTGTTCAATCCTGTCAATTCAAACAGCAATGGTGAGGTTCTCGGTTTTTTGTTCTTCTTTTCCTCCATGTTTTTCGTCTTTGCTACAATCGGAATGGTGCCGCGGCTGCGTTTGGAAAAAAAATTAACCGGCGAACTCAGGGGCACGCCCTTCTCGATGATGTTACGACTTATTCCTTATGGGGGCTGTCTGATTACGTCTATTATTGCAGGAATGGCAATTTTGAGAATTGGCGGAGATTTGACATTTTCAGGTAATTTTTTTGTTTTTTTACTGTCGATGCTGCTCTATGTTCCGGCTCTTGGACTTATGAGTCTGCTTTTTGGCTGGACGGCCGCAAATCCGGGAGTTGCCGCGAGCCGCATGATTCTTTTTGTCCCGGGCGGTTTCATTCTTGGCGGCCCGACAGGCCCGATTCCTGTTCTTTCGGAGTGGGTGCGCATCTTATCCCATATTTTCCCCTTGACGTGGGAATTTCATTTCACCCGCGACATCCTCGCCCGTGGCGCATCATTTCTTGACTGTTCCAAGGGATTCGGTGCCTTGATGCTTTATCTGGGGACGGTTATGTTGGTTTTTTGTTTTTGTTTTTACCGAGCCAGAGCTGCTCTTACGAAGGCGCCGACCGATGAAAATCCAATACTTTTGGAGGAAAAATAAATGGAGCAATTTGAAAAAATCCTGGTGCCGTTGGATGGGTCGCAGCATTCACTGCAGGCTCTGCAGCAGGCAGTTTATCTGGCTGAACTTTGTGGGGCACAACTTGAATTGTTGTATGTCGTCGATCTGAATCAAAAGATATCGGCCTTTGAGCAGGTCAGTACGGGCGGGTATATACCGAATGAGTTAAAAGAAGATGGGTATGAGATCTTGGCAGCGGCGATGCAGGAGGTTCCCAAAGATATCAAGGCAGCGATGCAGGTTGTTATTGGGCAGCCTTCAAAGACAATCATCGAGTTTTGTGAGCAGGAACAATGTGATCTCATTATTATGGGGAGTCGCGGCCTTGGCAAGATTGAGCAGTTCTTCATGGGGAGCGTAAGCCAATATGTACTCAGCCATGCCTCCTGTCCGGTGATGATCAGCCGCTGATTGAATAAAAAAGCCCCAATGCCGTCGATGTTAGGAGTACATTGGCGGCATTGGGGCTTTTAGAAGTCGAACTAAAATAGAAAATGCGATATCATTTATTGAATTTCCTGCAATACAGCAGTATGTGCTTGTAAAAATTGGTCTTTCGCTATGATTTTGCTGGTTAGATATTTTTCAAAATATTTCCAGGAAGAGGTTTCATCTAAAAGACCATGGGAAGAATACACATAGCTGAATTCTTTGGTCTTGATATGCTTTGAGCCAAATAACCGAAGCGATCCTCTGGTTACGACCCGCGGATTAGGATACACACTAAACTTGATTTTATTATAATTATAACCTTGCTCATGCAATGAAGCCATTACCTTGGCTGCAATTCTTATTGAAAAATTAAATAACTGGTTGTTATCCACGGGGGTATCCAGGCGGCACCAGGTGTGATAGCCTCGGCCGCTGGCTATGACTAGCGGAGTTAAAGCATATTCTTCAAGGTACTGCTTTAAGGTCTTTAGGGCCAGCGTTGTTTCAGGTATGAGGGCCGTATTGTTTACCTTATAATTGTTATCCAAATTAAAACAAAAAATATTGTTGGCAATCTGGTTGAAATATTGGCAGACATTATATTCTTTATTGATATGGCCTTGCAGAAATTGATTTAAATGTTGTTCCGTCAGGTTCAATAATTTATATTTTTGAATTAGTTTTTCTGAAAGCTGGCCATATTCTAATGTGATATCGTTTGCTGCTAAGGCGTCTAAAAAATTAAAGCCATAAATTTCCGCCTCGAGTTTAAGCATGCGGGGATTCATCGTATTATAAAACCGTTTTAATAATTCTACTCGTGTATCCATTGTTTCACCTCATCAAAGGAATGAAAACCCTTGCCGACATCAGCTGGCAGCTGGCTATGTTTTTCCATAATCGGGTAATAGACCTGTATGCCATATTTTTTACCGTATTCGATATTGAATATGGAATCATCGATTAAGTAGGGTATTTTCCATAGCTTGCAAAAAACAATTTTATTTATAGCGCTGAATAGATAATCATACGGAATATCATTTTCTTTTAGCCATTTTTTTGTTGGCGTAATGGACAGGCGAAGATCCCGATGCGTACAAATGATAATTTTCCAATGATGCTCTTTTAACCAATGCATGAAACGCACGCCATCTGTATTTGCTTTTGCCAATAGGTAACACTGCTCATGGATTTGGTAGCAAAAATGAGTGAAATCCGTTATTTCTAAATCCGTATCAATGACGGCGGCCTGCTTTGCCTGCGACAGATAGGACTCGAATTTTTCCGGTGATATTCCGTAGGAATTCTTATAGGAAAAATCTGTGTTTTGTAGAGTTTCCGTGAAATTATTTAAGGTATCATCCAGGTCGATAGCGATTGTTTTTATGGAAAACAGCTCCTTTGGGTGTTGAAATGGTTGTTGCGTAGTTGTAATGCTAGAACTTATACCAGAGAAGGGCGTAACGTTACGCAATTTTTAAGGGGAATAAATAGATTCCTTAATTATTGTAATGGTTTTTTGCTAAAACATCAATAATTGTTGGCAGTTCTTTGCTGTCTGGTAACTTTGGATAATATCATTTGCCGTGTGGTTTTGCCGTACCTTGAACTACGCCTATTCTTGTGGACTGAAAAATCCTTGCAAAATAGTAAATATTTGTGTACCATGGATATAGTACATAAATATTTACTATGTCTATATTGCTGGATTTTGAGTAAATCATAGATAGTCTTAGCTATAAAAACATATTTTTCAATGAAAGGGTATTATGAAGCTGTTAAATTAGTGTATATTTTGAATATAAGGCTGTGAACCGGGCTGTTGCAGGATGCAAAATTTTGTCACCTATTTAATAAGGAGATTTTGAGTAAATGATTGAAGTAAGTAATGAGAAGGTTGTGCCGTGCCATTTTGATGCCGTTGGCCATTTAAGCACTGTTTTTACGATAGCAATAATCCCGCTATCGTTAATTCTGCCGGAATGGATCAGCTGGGAAAATGGGCCACTGGAAGATTTACAGGTTGTTGTATTGGCTGTTGGTTTTTTCCTGACGGCTGCTTTTTCTAAAAAAGCTTGTCAGAAAAACATTCAACACATGTGGTTGGCAATAAGCGGAGCCTTTCTGCTCTTAATTGGGCGAGAACTTAGTTGGGGAAGAGTGTTTTTTCAAACAAAAATGACCAATAATGGTCCCGAATTTATTTCCATGAATCAAATACCACATCATTTAATTTTAAACGAAATGATTCTGTTTTTTATTGTGGCGGTAGGAATTAGTATAATCTATACGGTTCCATGGCGGAAGCTACTTGATATGCCGTTTCCTAAAAAACATTGCATTTTGGCTGTTGTGGCGAGCATGCTTTCTATAATCGGTGATCATGGTTGGGTTCTGATGAAAGCGCAAGGCGAAACAATGGAAGAATTAGCAGAGCTAATGGTATATTTTCTGCTGGTATGCATAGTATGGCATTATTATCCGTGGTTTGAAAAATGAAAAAACAATCGGGAGAATATCTCGATTTGGTTTTGTTTAGATGTATAATAGAAAGCAAAATAGAGCACAGTATAGATATTTGCTGTGTCAGGAGAATTGCAAGCTGAACAAGATGAGAGGTGGATGAATTTTATGATTTGTATTTATTTGGCAGACGGATTTGAAGAGATTGAGGCAATCAGCGTGGTGGATATCCTCCGGCGGGCGGAACTTGATATTCGGATGGTATCCATCATGGGAAGACTAGAAGTGAAGGGATCACATGGGATTTCGGTTGTGGCGGATATGGTGTATGAAGATGTAGCAGCAGATGCTGTGGAAATGATGATTTTGCCCGGCGGAATGCAGGGGACTCATGGCATGGAGGCGCATGCTGGACTGACTGCGCAGTTGACAGCTGCTGCCGCTCAGGGGAAATGGCTGGCGGCAATTTGTGCGGCGCCGATGATTTTGGGCAGGCTTGGGCTTCTTGCTGGCAAGGCGGCGATGTGTTATCCGGGCAATGAGGAACATTTGCGTGGTGCAAAGTTAAACTACAAAGATAGAGCTGTGGTCGATGGCAAGGTGATTACCTCGCGTGGCCCCGGCACTTCCTTTGATTTTGCTCTGGCAATTGTCAGTATGTTGAAGGGTGAAGCAGCAGCTGCCCAAATAAAGCAGACGATGCTTATTTGAACGCAAGATAAGAAAAAATTTAAACCTGAATGAGAAAAAGCACCCCGCAGGGTGCTCATAAATATAAAAAATGCATTTTTAAAGAAGGGCAGTTATGGCTTTGATTACGCCTAAAGCATTCAAGGCAGTGGATAAATCTTCATTTAAACTGCTTTTTATTGAACTGGTGTTTGAAAGCAATGCTTTTAGACCTGCAAGCTTGCTTTGTACGCTGATATAACTGCTAAGACCAGATTTGAAACTTTTCAATTCGGTTTTATAGTCGGCCATCTGATCCTTTAGATTGGAGAGCGTATCATCTTCCGAATCCAGACTGGACGAAAAAAGTGAAGAAACCATTGCCATTTTAGTTTCAAGTGTTTCCAATTCATTTAGGGAAGCTGCTGTGCTGGTGGAAGTCGAACAGAATCCTGTCGCTGTCGGGGCCATTAGAAATAGGATTGATATGATAATCAGTGGATAAAATGTTTTCGCGAAGTTCATGTATAACAACCGCCTTTTTTGCTTTTTCGTTATATTATTCAGGTTTTCTCTATAACAAGACCATTTTCCTCCTTTGGCGAAATGTTGGTTTAAACTGATTTCATAACTTTTTGACCGTTTCCCCATAAACATGTATACTATTAGGAGTATAATAAAAAATAAAGTGCAAGATTTTTTCTAGGAGGAGCCTGTCACCAAGGGCTCCTTTTGTGTATTTGCAGGTAAATTAATTTGTGAGGTGAAAAATATGAGGAAAAAAATTAAAGGTGTTATGCGGAAACGAATAAAGCGAGCGAACAGAGTATTGATTCATTTTTTTAAGCAGGAGGCAGCCAGCGGGGTCATCCTTTTAGGCTGCGGCGTTTTGGCTATGGTGCTGGCAAATTCTGCTTTTTCGGAACCATATCAAAAATTGCTGCATGTTGAATTTGGGCTTGGTACGGAACCCCTTACGTTGTCAATGTCGTTGCTGCATTGGATTAATGATGGACTTATGGCTGTTTTTTTCTTTGTGATTGGGATGGAAATTAAAAGAGAGTTCTTGTTTGGCGAATTGAAGTCCTTATCGGCGACGGTTTTGCCAGTGGTCGCTGCTATCGGGGGGATGCTGGTTCCGGCTGGGCTTTATGCCTTCGTGAACTGGTCAGAGCCAACCCTTGGTGGTTGGGGTATTCCCATGGCAACGGATATAGCGTTTGCGTTGGGGTTGCTCTCTTTTGCCGCAAGCGGAGCGCCGCGAAGTATTGCCATATTTTTGACGCTGTTAGCTATTGTGGATGATCTCGGTGCGATTATTGTGATTGCCTTGTTTTATACGAGGGAAATATCCTGGCTGGCCTTAGGTCTTGGTGCGGCGTTTTTAGGAATGGCTGCATTGCTCAACCATTGGAAAAAGAGAGCAATTTCTGTTTATTTAGTTTGCGGTCTGTTTGCTTGGTATGCTTTTTTGCAAGCGGGAATTCATCCAACGATTGCGGGCGTGGCCTTAGGTTTATTGATTCCGGCCCGTGGTGGTTCTGCCTCGCTGCTGCATAAATTGGAAACAGCGTTGGCTCCCTGCTCGGCTTATGTGATTATGCCACTGTTTGCACTGGCCAACGCCGGCGTGCCGATTGATGCAAGCGCCTTTGCCGATGTTTTTACGCCAGTGGGAATAGGTATTTTGCTCGGGCTTTGTGTGGGGAAACCATTAGGGATTTTTGCCAGTGTATATTTGCTGATCAAATTGAAATGGGCTGGGCTGCCTGAAAAGACTGATCTGCGGCATTTCGGCGGAGCCGGCATTTTAGGGGGGATCGGCTTTACCATGTCATTGTTTATTGCTTCTTTGGCCTTTTCGGATCCCCAGATATTGATGACGGCAAAGTTGAGCATTCTTTGTGCTTCTTTATTGGCCGGACTTATGGGCATGGTTGTTTTTAAGATTATTGCACTAAAAAAAGTTAGGAGACGTTGACGACAATGAAAATAAGAGCTTTGTTAGTAATCGTTGCTTTATGGTTGGGCGTTTTGTCAGGAAATGGCTTTTGCAGTGGGAGCAGCGATCTGAAAAGAGGAGATTTTCCGGTGGTTTTGATGTACCACGATATCAAACCGGCGGAAATGAATGGTTTTGATGTTTCTGTCCATGACTTTCGGCAGCAACTGGACTGGCTGCAGGCTAATGGTTACCGCACACTCACGATGGATGAGTTCATTGCTTGTTTGGCAGAGGGGCGCTTTCCTGAGAAAACTGTGTTAATTACCTTTGATGATGGTTATGAAGGTGCGTACGTTTATGCAGCGCCAGAGCTGCGCCGATATGGAATGAAGGCGGCGTTTTTCATCATAAAAGATGCGATAGGAACGAAACTGCCGGGATATCCCTATATGACCGAGACGCAGATTAAGGAACTCAGTGCGGATCCGTTGTTTTCGATTGAACCGCATACCTTGAGTCATCCAGATCTTAGTCAGCTTTCGGGAGAAGCGTTACAGGCAGAAGTCGGTGGCGCTAAGGCTTTTTTTGAAAAATTGACGGGAAAATCCTGCGAAACGATGGCTTTTCCTTATGGGTATTACAATAAAGCGGTTTTGTCTGCTGTGAGAGAGGCCGGCTACAAGGCGTCTTTTGCGGTTAGCGATCGCGGTTTATTTGATTCGGATGCGCGCTTTTCCATACCGCGGATTTATATGGGCAGCATTATGAGTAAAAATGACATGGCGCTATTCAAAAAATTTGTGACAGACTACCATAATATGCCATCAGCGGCTTTTGCCGAACGCTACGGGCCAATGTTATAAGAATAGACGTTTTTTTATTAACTTGCCTAGAAAACTTACAGGGGGCGGTTCAATTTCCTTGCGTCGGCCGCTCTCTTTGATTTTTTGATAAAGGAAAATGCCTTGTCCTGGCAGAATACTATTTTAAGGCAGCCATAATACAAACCACGCCAGAGGTTATCCGAAATTTTGGCCCAAAAGCGCGGAGGGCTTTCTTAAACAGAAAGAGAAATTTCTTTAAACAGCCGGTAAGGGAAAAGGGGCATGGGGAATGGAAGTATTGCGAGCAAAAAAAGGCTTTATCTGTGATATGGATGGTGTAATCTATAATGGCAATCAATTAATTCCCGGCGTCAAAGAATTCGTCGATTGGTTATACCGTGAGAACAAAGAGTTTTTATTTTTGACGAATAGCAGCGGGAAGACGCCGAAAGAACTGCATCAAAAATTAGCCCGCATGGGATTGGATGTAGACGAGAGTCATTTTTATACGAGTGCTTTGGCTACGGCAAAGTTTTTAAGTCATCAGAGCCCGGGATGCACTGCCTATGTGGTGGGCGAACCGGGGCTGTTTAACGCCTTGCATGATGTAAATATTACGTTCAATGATGTTGATCCCGATTATGTTGTCATTGGCGAAACTGTTAATTACAACTATGGGCTTATCTGTAAAGCCATGCATCATGTGCTGAACGGGGCGAAGCTTATTGGCACGAATACAGATCTTACCGGGCCGTCCGAAAGCGGTATACTTCCGGCTTGCCGGGCGCTCATGGCGCCGATTGAACTGACGACTGGGAAAAAAGCTTATTATGTAGGCAAACCAAACCCGCTGATGATGCGCACAGGACTGCAGATTTTAGGAATACATTCGGCAGAAACCGCAATGATTGGTGACCGGATGGATACGGATATCATTGCTGGCATAGAAAGCGGTCTTGATCCGGTATTGGTTCTTTCGGGCGTTACAAGCCGCAGGGAAATAAAGAAATATCCTTACCATCCAAGGCTGATTCTCGATGGCGTTGGAGCTATTCCGCCCGCTTGAAATGTGGGATTTTACAAAACAAATAAAAATAAGTCAAGCAGAGTGAAGCCTACATTTTGTTTGACTTATTTTTTTTTGCATGCTAAAGTGTAATTGTATAATTGCTTAAACGATTACGAGATTATGCTGGGAGCTTAAGGGAGTTAACGTAATGAAAAATTTGATGGATGTTTTAAAAGCATTATCCGATGAAACGCGCTTGCGTATATTAAACCTGCTGTATGAACAGGAGCTTTGTGTCTGCGATATCATGGAAACCTTACAAATTACGCAGGCCAAGGCAAGCCGGCACTTGATCTATCTGAAAAATGCCGGACTGGTAAAAGATCGGAAACATGCACAATGGGCATATTATTCATTAGCCAAGGATGAAAGTCTGAAATTTATCGATTGTCTGGTCTATGACAATCTTAGGGGGTTGGAGAATTATAAAAAGGATCTTGAAAATCAAAAAAAATGGTTGAAATGCAAAAAAGAGCAATGTGAAACCCATGAAAATTAAAAGGAGTGATTGATGATGAAAAATATTGAAATTTTTGACCCCGCAATGTGCTGTTCAACGGGTGTATGTGGTCCGTCTATTGATCCGGAATTGTTGCGAATGGCAACGCTCATAAATGTACTTAAAGAAAAAGGTTTTATGATAAAACGGCATGGTTTGGCGAATGAGCCGCAGGAGTTTGTCAGCAATAAAGTAATCAATGATATTCTTCAAAAAGAGGGCTCTGCTATTTTGCCGGTAACTCTCGTTGAGGGAGCGATAGTGAAAACAAAGGAATACCCTACCAATGAAGAATTTGCAAAGTGGCTGGGAACCGAGATGAAAATAAGAAAATTTAAGCGAAAAGGTGGCTGCTGCTGTGGCCCGGAAGGATGCTGTTAAAATGGCGGCTGTGTATGAAGCGTTTCATTGGGAAAAAATGAAATTGACGAAATATGTGTTTTTTACGGGCAAGGGCGGTGTGGGGAAAACTTCTACCGCCTGTGCGGTGGCCGTCAATTTGGCAGATGACGGGAAAAAAGTGCTGTTGATCAGTACCGATCCTGCGTCGAATTTACAGGATGTTTTTCATAAGGAACTTGATGGCAAAGGCGTGCCGATCGATGGCGTTCCAGGTCTTGTAGTTGCCAATTTGAACCCGGAGGAAGCCGCCAGAGAATACAGGGAGTCGGTGGTTGCTCCTTACAAGGGGAAGCTGCCGGAAAGTGTAATTACCAATATGGAGGAGCAGTTATCTGGGTCCTGCACGGTGGAGATTGCTGCTTTTGATCAATTCTCGAACTTTATTACCGATAAGAAAACAGCGGAGCAGTATGACTATATCATTTTTGATACGGCACCAACGGGGCATACGTTGCGGATGTTGCAGCTGCCATCCGCTTGGAGTGATTTTATCAAGCAGAGTACCCATGGCGCATCTTGTTTAGGTCAGCTTGCAGGGCTTGGTGCCAAGCAAAGCATGTATAAAGCGGCGGTTGCCAACCTTGCGGATAAAGATAAAACAACACTGGTCTTGGTTTCTCGTCCGGAGGAAACGCCGCTTCTCGAAGTTGAGCGTTCCAGCCGTGAACTCAGTGATTTAGGCATCGACAATCAAATTTTAATCATGAACGGGGTGTTGGCAGAAGCATCAGATTCTGTTTCGCAAAATATTTTAGACAAGCAACGAAATGCTATGAGGAATATGCCGGATCATTTAAAAACATTAGAGATTTTTACGATACCGCTTCGTTCTTATAATATTTTGGGCCTTGATAAAATCCGGGCATTTTTAAATCGTGATGATTTTTCTGGCGTCGCTGCCAGCGGCAAGGTATTGGAATTAAAAGGCCTCGATGTGCTTATTGATGATATTTACACAACCGGGAAAAAAGTGGTATTTACAATGGGGAAAGGTGGGGTCGGAAAAACAACAACGGCGGCAACTATTGCACTTGCCTTGGCAAAAAAAGGCGTAAAAGTCCATTTGACATCAACCGACCCTGCGGCCAATCTTTCGTATATGCTTTCCGAAACGGAGAATATGACGCTGCGTAAAATTGATGAAAAGCGCGAGTTGCAAAACTATCAAAACGAAGTGTTGTGCAAAGCTCGTGAAACCATGAATGAAGCCGATATTGCCTATATTGAAGAGGATTTGCGATCGCCTTGTACACAGGAAATAGCGGTATTTAGAGCATTTGCTGAAATCGTTGATCAAGCGGAAGATGCGGTTGTCGTCATTGATACCGCACCGACAGGTCACACGCTTTTGCTTTTGGATTCTACCGAAAGCTATCACAAAGAAGTACAAAGAAGCAAAGGGGAAACACCACTTGCTGTGCAACGCCTTTTGCCAAGACTTCGCGATGAGAAACAGACGGAAGTCGTTATCGTTACGCTGCCGGAAGCTACGCCTGTTTTTGAAGCGAGCAGACTGCGCGACGATTTAAAACGAGCTGGTATCCATAATAAATGGTGGGTAGTCACGCAATGTTTGTCTATGACGAATACGGATAACCCTATGTTGCTTGCGCGTGCGGCAGCAGAAAAAGAATGGTTGGAAAAAATTCGATCCATTAGTGCAAATAATTTTGTGGCGGTTCCGTGGCTTCAGGATGCATCGGTAAAAAATATGGTGAATTTTGTAGTGCAAAAATAAAATGAAAATTTTAGGAGGTAAAGATCATGAAAAACGCTAAAGAAGCGACGTTGTCATTTTTAGACCGGTTTTTGACGTTGTGGATTTTTATGGCGATGGCTGTCGGTATTGGCAGCGGCTATGTATTTCCGGCGGCAGCACATTCGTTGGGTGCGTTCAGTACGGGAACGATATCCTGGCCGATTGCGATCGGCTTAATCGTCATGATGTATCCGCCATTGGCAAAGGTCAAGTATGAGGAAATTGGTAAGGTTGCAGAAAACAAAAAAGTATTCGCTTTTTCACTGATTCAGAACTGGCTTATCGGACCGATTTTAATGTTTGTTCTGGCTGTCTTGTTTTTGCGGGACATGCCCGGTTTTGCTATAGGCTTGATCATCATTGGCTTGGCACGTTGCATCGCCATGGTTATCGTCTGGAATACGCTTGCGAAAGGCGATAATGAGTACTGCGCTGCTTTGGTTGCACTGAATTCCATCTTCCAGATACTGTTTTATACCGTATACATCTATTTGTTTGTTACGCTCATTCCGCAGTGGCTGGGGCTTTCCTGGGGCGGGATGCAGGTGGATATATCCGTATGGGAAGTAGCGAAGAGTGTGTTGATTTATCTAGGGATTCCCTTTGCTGCTGGTTTTATTACCAGATTTGGCCTGATCGCGGCAAAATCAAAAGATTGGTATGAAACTGTATTTATCCCGAAAATATCACCGCTGGCGTTGCTTGCGCTCTTGTATACGATCATCATCATGTTTATGACGAAAGGTGAAGAAATCATCAAGAACCCCGGCAATGTCGTTTATATTGCCGTGCCAATGCTGATCTACTTTGCTGTCATGTTTTTTATCAGTTTCTATATGGCTTATCGGGGTGGATTTCATTATGATCAGACGGTTACCTTGGCATTTACGGCGGCCAGCAACAATTTTGAATTGGCCATTGCTGTATCGGTAGCTGTATTTGGGATAGCTTCTGATGTTGCCTTTACGGCGGTTATCGGCCCACTGGTAGAAGTGCCGGTCATGATCGCCTTGGTGAATATGGCGTTGTATTTTAAAGGAAAATATTTTGATGCTGCTGGCATGCCGAGGAGATGAAGTTATGAAAATCCTGATTGTTGGAGCTGTAGCTGGCGGAACTTCTGCGGCAGCGAAAGCCAGAAGAAATGATGAAGCTGCAGAGATCACCGTATATGAGCAGGATGATGTCATTTCTTATTCTGGGTGCGGCATGCCTTATTATATCGGTCGGCACATTTCAACTGTTGAAGATTTAATTCCAAGGAATCCGGCGTTTTTTAAAAGCAAATACAATATCAATATCTTAACGCGGCATAAGGTTTTAGCGATTCATGCGGCAAGCAAAACCATTGAGGTGGAAAATACCGCTTCGGGTGAAGTGTTTACGGATTCTTATGATAAGCTGATACTGGCAACCGGGGCAAGGGCGCTTTTGCCGCCGATAGAAGGTATCCATGCGGCAAATGTTTTTACTTTGCGCAGCATTGCGGATGCAAAAAAAATAACAGCGTTCATGCAAATGAAGAATCCCCAAAAAGCTGTGATCCTTGGCACCGGCTTTATCGGTTTGGAGTTATGCGAAAATTTGGCGGAGCTGGGGCTGCATATTACGTTGATTGAAAAATTGCCGCAGGTTACGCCGGGGCTGGATGCTGATATGGCGGTATATGTAAAAGAACGGATTGCCAGCCGGGACGTTGAAGTAATAACCGGCGAAAGTGTTGTAGCGATTGAACCAGGCCGCGTGCTTCTTGCGCGCGGCGGTACAGTTTCGGCAGATATGGTCATTGTTGCCGCTGGGGTCAGACCCCATGTCAACCTTGCCAAGGATGCAGGAATACTGCTAGGATCTACGGGGGCTATAGCAGTTAATGCTAAAATGCAAACCAATCTGCCGGATATCTACGCTTGCGGCGATTGTATGGAACAATACCAGTGTATTCATGGCAAACCGATCTATAGGCCGCTTGGTTCTACGGCAAATAAAACCGGCAGAATTGCGGGGGATTGCGTTACGGGCGGAGATCTCGAATTCAGAGGAGTTCTTGGTACCGGTATATTTAAAATTTTTGGCTTGACGGTTGCTCAAACTGGTTTAACGGAACGTGAAGCTCTTGCAGAAGGCTATGCTATTGTCATCAGTCACAACATCAAGCCAGACAAGCCTGCCTATATGGGCGGCAAAGACATTGTCATCAAAGCCATTGCGGACAAAAATGACGGGCGGATCCTCGGTGTACAAATCATCGGGGAAGCTGGTGTGGACAAGCGATTGGATGTTTTTGTCACGGCCATTACCTTTGGGGCTAAAGCAAAAGATCTATGCCATCTGGATCTCGCGTATGCACCGCCTTTTTCTACGACCAAAGATCCTGTTATGTACACGGGGATGATCCTCGATAATGCGATGCGGCGAGGCAGGCTGTTGATCACGGCAACCGAGCTCAAATCGTTAATGGACTCTGGGGCGGAATATACTCTGCTTGATGTAAGAGTGCCAAAGCAATATGAAAGCGGGCATATAGAAACTGCGGTGAATATTCCGCTGGAGAAACTTCGCGAGGCTTGTGCTTCCTTGGATAAAAACACGGCGATCATTACGTATTGCAATAAAGGCGTCACCGGCAATGCGGCGCAGAACCTATTGCTGGGTAAGGGGTTCAAAAAAGTATGGAATATTTCCGGTGGCTATAAGCAATATGTGAAAACAATAAAGCAGGACCATCATGAATAGAAATTAACGGAACTCTGTTTTTCTAAGGAGTAGCAAGTCAAAGAAACAGCCTGTACTAAAAAATTAGTACAGGCTGTTTTGCGTATGATAATAGGAGCAATGATATTTTACTTAGCGATCATTTTCTTTGTTTTTATACATCATACAATCTGCATGCGTGATCAAGTCATCCAAAATAATACCATCTCTTAGGTGCAAAGCATATCCGCTGGAAACGGAAATTGGCATAGCTAACTTTTGCGATAAATTCTGTAGTTGAGCATTTATGTGTCGAATATGAGCCTGTATTTCGGCTTCTTTTGTATCAAATTGAATAACCAAAAATTCATCTCCGCCCCAGCGTGAAACGATGTCCGATTTTCTTTTTGTTTGCCAAAGTATAGCGGCAATTTCTTTTAGTACCAAATCGCCATTTACATGACCATAGGTATCATTTATAACCTTAAATTTGTCACAATCAAAAATCAATATACCTATATGGACCGTATTTTTATTTTCGTGTGCTGAAAGTTTAAGAAATTTTTCATATACAAAGCGCCTATTGTAAATATTCGTCAAGCTATCTTTTTCTGAGAAGAATTTAACTTGATCATATTTTTTGCCAAACCAATAAGCTAACAGCAAGGCCACAATAGCAGGAATAGGCAATGCAGTGAGTGGATACTTAAAATAAATATAAGCTAATATTCTTCCGATGATAGTAGCGATAACTACAAAAATAGTGCCGATGATTCGTCCTGTATATTTCATAAAAATCCTTCGTTTATGTTAGCAAGATAGATGTCTGAAAAATTATTTACAACTATTCACTAAAAATTAATATCCCTTTTTAGTATACTGGTTTTTTAAACAATTTCAATTGCCAATTTACAATATATTATGTTATAAGGGCATTGTTTTACAGGAGGAGAGTCGACGCAGGCGTAATAAAAACACCTCACAATTCCAAACTATATAAATATAGTGAAGAAATGCGAGGTGTTTCCTTTGCAATAAAATACAAGCCATTCAATTAATGGACGGCTGCCTACTCGATGTAGCGCTAGGGGCGATGCATTGTAAAACTGTCAGCGAACCCCGCTGCCACAAAGAAGGTTTTCTTCCAACAGTATGGGGCCGGCATTTAAGATTTCTGCGGGCATCTCGCCTTTAAATCGTTTGACATTTTCTGCAAAACGTGCGGCGAGTTTGCCCGCCATCTGCCGATAGGCGTCCTTATCTGCCCAGGTATTTGATGGCTGAAGCAGTTTAGCTGGAACGCCTGGGCAGCTTTTGGGAATCTGCACCTGAAAAATCGGATCTTTTTCCCAGGCGGAATACGCAAGCTGGCCTTCAAGAATTGCCGTGACCATTGCTCTTGTATACTTCAGATCCATGCGCTGTCCAACGCCATAAGGGCCGCCTGTCCAGCCAGTATTGAGCAGATAGACCTGGGTATTATGCTGGTCTATCTTTTCACCGAGCAGTCGTGCGTATTTGAGCGGTGACAACGGCAAAAATGGCTCGCCGAAACCAATCGAAAAGGTTGCCTGCGGTTCTGTGATGCCGCGTTCCGTTCCGGCAACCTTGCTTGTATACCCCGAAAGGAAATGGTACATTGCCTGCGCCTTAGTGAGTTTTGCAACCGGTGGCAGCACGCCAAAGGCATCCGCTGTCAGAAAGATGATTGCCGTCGGATGTGCAGCTACGCTTGGCAAAACTGCATTGGGGATGAATTCAAGCGGATAAGCGGTACGCGTATTTTCGGTATACTGCGTGTCAAAGTAGTCTGGTTTACGCGTCGTTTCGGATAGTACGACATTTTCAAGAACACTGCCGTAACGAATGGCCTGATAAATTTCCGGTTCGCTTTCTTTGGTTAATTTAATGCACTTTGCATAGCAGCCACCCTCAATGTTGAAAATTCCCGTATCGCTCCAGCCGTGTTCGTCATCGCCGACGAGTCTGCGATCCGGATCTGCCGACAATGTTGTCTTGCCGGTGCCGCTGAGACCGAAAAACAGAGCGGAATTTCCGTCTTTGCCCACATTCGCTGAGCAGTGCATTGATAAAATACCCTTTTGTGGCAATATGTAATTCATTACCGAAAAAATGGATTTTTTCATTTCTCCCGCATATTTTCCGCCGCCAATTAATACCATTTTCTGGTCGAAATTGATGATGATAAAAGTTTCTGAATTCGTATTGTCCTCAACAGGATCAGCCTTGACCGATGGCATGCAGATGACCGTAAAGCCTTCCGCTTGTGTTGGCTTTGCTTTTGGCTTGATGAACAGTTGTTTAATAAACAGGTGTTGCCAGGCCATCTCGTTGATGAATTTGACCTGCAATTGATTTGCTGGATCTGCACCGGCATAAACATCTGTCACATACATTTGGTGATCCTGTGCATAGTTCTTCATTTTTGCGTACAGGCGCTGGAAGGTATCCTCACTGCAGGGGGCATTGTTGCTCCAGCTGATCTTATCATGCACCGCCGGAGTGTCGACGATGAACTTGTCTTTGGGTGAACGGCCTGTATGTTTACCCGTGGTCACACAAAACGCTCCCTTATCGGAAAGTACGCCTTCTTTATTTGCAACAGCCGCCTCAATCAGTTCCACGGTGCTTAGATCATAGGCGATTTTTCTTGCTCCCGCTAAAAGTTCTGCACTTGATACATTCTTTAGTTCCATATGTTCCACTATAATCAACCTCTCCATAACATAAAATATAAATAATGAATTTGTAATTAATAAAATCAATTGTCAGGTTAATTGTGATAATTTAGACGAAATACGTTGGTTCTTTTTTATGTGCAGCATGTGTATTCCTCCTTGCTTTAAAATAAATAACCTTTACACAATTTCGATTTTAACATAAATACAAATAATGGCAAGCCTTTTTACTTAAAAGTAAACGTTTTCCTTAAAGAAATTTTACGTTTTTTAAGCAAAGTACATTTATATCAGTGATATTTACTTATTTTTAAGTAAATATACTGTTCTGGATGCCCTGTGAAAATCAACATACTTATCATTCATTAATTTATTTTATATAAAAAATGGTGCATATATACTTTTGATTTGCCTTATTTCAATTTTAAATATTCATAGGATAAATAAAAGAATATGTGTAATGTCTTAGCAGGGAGCAGCGAAATGGCAGTATGATATAATGATATTGTATTTTTGATGAACCTTTTACAGCATAGAATGGAGAATAAGTTTTATCATGAAGATTGATCGATTATTAGGGATTTTAAGTGTTTTAGCAGAGGCGGACAGGATCACAATACAAGCATTAGCAGACCGGTTCGAAGTTTCCAAACGGACGATTTTTCGTGATTTGGATACGCTAAATGCAGCAGGCGTTCCCATTGTTGCATATGCAGGCATTGGCGGGGGCGTTGCCATTATCGATGGATATAAGCTTAAAAGGAATATTCTCTCGAAGAATGATGTCAGAAATATGTTTACGGCACTTCACGGATTGATGAGTGTTGATGAAAGCAGCTCGTTAAAGAATCTGATGGCGAAGTTGATTCCGGGGGAACCCAGTACGATATTTTCAGAAAGTGATTATGTAATTGATTTGTCGTCGTGGTTTCAAGATAGTATTACACATAAAAAGGTTGCTGATCTGCGTAACGCGATTAAAAATCATAAGTGCATTGCGTTGGAGTACATATCCAAGCGGGCGCGTTCGCGAAGGCGTGTTGAACCGCATAAACTCGTTTTCAAACAATCGCATTGGTATTTATATGCTTTTTGCGAAGAGAAGCAGGAATTCCGGTTGTTTAAAATCAATCGAATTGCTGCTTATGAAGTTTTGGACATGAGTTTCAGTTGTAAGGCAGTTGAAAAAATAGATTTTAGAAAAGATTTTGGCACAGGGTTGTTTTCTTCACAAGGGTCGAAGGCATTGTTTGAGATCATTTTGGAATATGATATGATGAATCAATTTTTTTTGACAGATAAGATTGATGCAGCATTTTTCTTTGAAATTCCTGGGAAAAAAGATCGGGGGCAGATTAAATTTTTTGTTTCTAGTTTAGAATGGGCTGCGCATTTAGTTTTTGGCCTTCAAGATAAAGTGAAAGTTATAGCCCCAATGGAATTAAAAGAAGCAGTAAAAAGTCAAATAAAGCGACTTAATGAAATTTATAAAGATGACATATAGGTGTCATCTTTATTGTTGTATGATAGCTTAAGAAAGGAAGTGCTGCATTTGAAAAAAGAAATACTGGTGTTTATATTTGATGGATATGCTGATTGGGAAAGTGCATATATTTGTGCAGAGCTCAATTCTCCCCAAACGGATTATATTGTAAAAACGATAAGCTTGGATAAAGAGCCGAAACTTTCTATGGGAGGGTTTCGAGTCATTCCTGATTATTCGGTGAGCGATTACCCGGAAAAATTTGGGATGCTGTTATTGATTGGTGGATATGATTGGATGAAACAGAAAAACAATGCGGTTCAACCGGTAGTGAAATATGCCGTGCAACAGAATATTCCCGTAGCGGCTATTTGCAATGCTGCCAACTTTATGGCAGAGAACGGACATTTGGATATGATCCGCCATACAGGTAACACCTTGGAATTTATGAAAGAACAAGCACCAAACTACAAAGGCGATGGCAATTTTATTGAAAAACAAGCAGTTTGTGATTGTGCTATTATAACAGCAAATGGAACGGCTGCTTTAGAATTTGCAAAGGAAATTATGCTGTATTTGAATATAAAGACTGCTCCTCAAATTGATGAATGGTATAAGTCTCACAAGTTAGGGTTTTATCAAAAATAACATACTGGATAATTGGCAATTTGTCGTATTTTTACAATACAAGGCTGAAAAACAGCAGTATGATAACCATATGATTTTTTTGAGTAGGGGATTATGATGAAGCTATGCACATTGTTACCAAATCAATATTTGCAGCCTTATATCAGTCGCTATTGGCTATGGGAAAACGAATCCTGCTTACCGAAGATTTTCTCTGGCACAGGAACCGAACTGATGTTTACATATGGAAAGCCCCTGCATGTCATCCATAAAGGACAAATATTAACTTTGCCAAAGAGTTATGTGATGATGCCGCGTTTTGATTGCTATCAGATGCAAGCGGACGGACCATATGGTTTTATCTCTGTGCGCTTTCGGGCTGGAGCCTTTCGGCACTTTTGTCCAAATCCCAGTACGGAATTCATCGATGCGTTTATTGCCGTGGATGACTTGTGGGGGATGAAGGGGCTGGCATTACAGGACGAACTGTTGTCAACGGCTGATGCGGCGGGGAAAATCAAAATCATTGAGCAATATTTGATGCGGGTTTTATTGAAAAACCAAAAAATGGACAAATACGTTGATGCGGCTGTCCATTTATTGTTGTATGATTATCAGCACATAAATATAGACGAATTATGTCGATCGTTTTTTTGAGCCAAAGGCAAATGGAGCGCAAACTGAAAACAGCCGTCGGTGTCAGTCCGAAGGGGTTCCAGAAAATTTCTCGGTTTGAAGCTCTGATGAAAAAACTGCTGCTATTGCGTGAACCGAAATACTTGAATATGGCGATGGATTATGGATATTATGATCAATCTCATTTTTTGAAAGACTGTAAAAAATATTTAGGTGAAGCACCATATTCTTTTTTGCAGGAAAAGAATTTTTTGTCGCATTTTTACAATGAAAAACTGCGCATTTGATGTATACTTCAAATTGTAGGTTGACGTATAAATTGAAGGGGTGTTTTGTTATGGGTTTAAAAGCAGCATTTATTTTTATTGCACCAGAAAATGATTATAAGGTGCACCGAGCTGTAGTTGCAGGTCCCGTGGTGGAGCTGCATGTTGTCGGAGTGCAAAACTATGCCGAAAGCGTAGTCGTTGCTAAGGAGTTATCAGCGCAAGGGATTACTGCTTTCGAGCTTTGCGGCGGGTTCGGTATAGATGGGGTAGCCCAAATTAAAAATGCAGTTAGCGAAAAATGCGTAGTCGGTGTTGTCCGATTTGATGGGCATCCTGGTCTGGGAAACAAGAGCGGCGATGCACTGTTTAAATAAAAATAATCAAAGCAGAATGCGGTAAAATTAAATGTGTATGGTAAAGGCAGCACCTATTCGTCAGCGGGGGTGCTGTCTTTTTTACCGCCATAAATAATGCAGGTTAAAGATTTTTTAAAGTAAACTTTCCTGTAATAGCAGTCTACAGTTGTATGAACTGTTTGCAGTTTGACATGTTGGAAAAATCTATATAAAATAATATTAATTGATGAGGAAAGGAGTAATGACTTATTAAGTTGTTGACGAAATCGATGCTTGTTTTCTGCAAATAGCAAAAGCTATTTGTGGTAAGTTTAAAGCTCGAATAGCTTTTGCTAATCCTAAAATTTTTTCTTTAGGAGGAAGCAAAAATGAGCTATCAGAATGGTAAAACGGTATTGCCGGAGAATTTACTCCTAGCCATTCAGAAATATGTTGACGGTGAGTACATCTATATTCCTCGCAAAGAGGCTAACCGACAGCCGTGGGATGCAGCTGGTCAGAGCCGGCAGATTACGTTCGCGCGAAATCAGGAGATTTTCAAGAACTATACAGCGGGAGTTTCGGTAAAAGAACTTGCTAAGGCATATTTTTTGTCGGATAAGACGGTTTATGGAATTCTAGCAAAAATGAGAATATAAATTTGTTGTTACGAAAGAGAACGCTATGCAGATTGCAAAGGTAGCGTTCTCTTTCTTTTTTCTGAAAGAAGGAAAGGGTACATATTTTTTAGGAAAGAAACTATAATGATATAAAATCAAAACACTAAAAAGTGATATGGAGACTTTTGGATTTTTAAAGTTTTTTGGAGGTAAAAATGAGCAAAATAGATATGGAAAACTTGGGATTCAATGAAAAATTTGTTGTTGAAGCTGATTTTTACAAGAATCTTTATGTCGGTCGAGTTGTCTCTCAATACAAAGATATGTACAAAGTAATAACAGAGACAGGTGAGTTAGCGGCAGAAATATTGGGGAAGTTTCGTTTTGAAGGTAAGACATCCTCGGATTTTCCAGCGGTGGGTGATTTCGTTATGCTTGATCGCAATGAAAATATCAGTGGGAAGGCAATCATCCGGCATATTTTGCCAAGAAAAAGTGTTTTCATCAGAAAGGCAGCGGGAACATCTGAGGCTGAGCAGGTCGTAGCCTCAAATATTGATATTATTTTTATCTGCATGTCACTTAATCATGATTTTAATATCCGCAGGTTGGAGCGATACCTCAGTGTAGCCTGGAGCAGTCAGGCCATTCCGGTTATTGTGCTTACCAAAGCAGATTTATGCGTTAATCTTGCAGAAAAGTTGTCGGAAGTGGATACAATTTCTTGCGGGGTAGATGTGCTTGTTACATCCAGTTTGAGTGATGCCGGCGCATTTGCTATCAAAAAATATCTTAGCCGTGGTAGAACAATTGCATGTATCGGTTCATCAGGTGTAGGAAAATCTACTTTGATAAACAGGCTCATTGGTAAAAATATTTTGGAAACTAAAAAAATTAGAAATGACGATAAGGGAAGGCATACGACTACTAGGCGAGACCTTATTGTCCTTCCGAATTTAGGTGTCGTTATTGACACCCCGGGAATGAGAGAATTAGGGATAGAAAGTGCGGATTTGTCAAAAGCTTTTGCGGATATTGATGAACTATCCCGAAAATGCAAATTTCACGATTGTACGCATACGAGTGAGCCCGCTTGTGCAGTGCGAAAAGCCATAGATGCTGGGGTCGTGTCTGTAGATCGGTTTGCGAACTATTTGAAGCTCCAAAAAGAAGCTAAATATGAGGGCTTAAATTCAAAGCAGATTGAGACGGAAAAATTTAATACTATGTTCGCGGGAGTCGGGGGAATGAAAAGCGCAAGAAAGTTTAACAAAGAAAAAAATAAAAATCAGTTCGAATAGGTGATATATGTTCCCCGCCTAGCGAAAATGCCGTTACCAATTGACATATTGTCAAGGTAACGGCATTTTTGAGTGAATGTATATTCTTTTTTACTGCATATTATATTTAAAATGTTCAGCGTCATCCGCTAAGATTAAATGTGCTTTACTATCCGCTTTTGTGATTGGACGAACGGGGCGGCAAGGATTGCCAAAAGCAAGATAATTATCTGGAATATCCTTTGTGACGATACTGCCTGCGCCAATGACAACATTATTGCCAATATGCACACCGCCTAATACGGTGACATTGCAGGCAAGCCAAACATTATCGCCAATATGGATTTCTTCGGCAAACTCTGCCATCGAGGTGTTGCCGCACGCATTTAACCCCATGCGTTCCTGCGCGATTAAAGGGTGATTTGTGGCCATAAGAGAAACATTAGGTCCAAAGCAGACATTATCACCAATATAAATACGTGCATCGTCCATAATCATCAAATTGAAGTTGGAAAAAAAGTTTTCCCCAATAAAAGTATGTTTACCGTAATTGAATTGGATAGGCCCTTGAAAATAATATTTTTTACCAATTTCACCGATGAATTCTCTAATGATCGGCAAGCGTTGAAGATCATATTCATCCATGGAGTTATATCGTTGACATGCTATATGTGCTTGATGTTTTATATCCTTTAATTCTTTTTTTCTTGGATCAAACATTTTGCCAATAAAAATCTTTTCTTCTTCTGTCATACTACTAACCTCACATTTCAAATTTAACTGTATTTGCTTGATTTTTAGACGGACAATCACAAGTGATGTATAAAGTGGTTGTTTTATGAAAGATTAAATTCTTAACTAAAAATTAATAGTATTATAACATAAATTTTGGCGGTATAAAGTATAGTTTAAAAAGAAGATGAGAGGAGGAAAAGCATGTCAGAAATTGTATTTTCCCATGCAAAAAAAGCATATGATAGCAAAAAAACAGTAATTGAAGATTTAAATCTGGTGATTTCCGATGGAAGTTTTACGGTTTTAGTCGGTCCAAGCGGTTGTGGCAAGTCGACAACGTTGCGAATGATTGCCGGATTGGAACCTTTGTCTGCTGGTGAGTTGGTTATGGATGGACAGAGAATGAATGAAGTTGCACCGGAAGATCGTGATATTGCAATGGTTTTCCAAAACTTTGCATTATATCCAACGATGACGGTAAGGGAAAATATTGAGTTTGGCCTGATCAATAAAAAAATCCCACGGGAAGAAAGACAAAAACTTATTGCGGATGTTGTTGAAACGGTTCATTTGGCGGAGTATCTGGACAAGAATCCAGGTGAACTTTCGGGTGGGCAGCGGCAGCGTGTTGCCTTGGCGAGAGCGATGGTTAAGAAGCCGAAAGTTTTTCTTATGGATGAGCCTTTGAGCAATCTGGATGCCCGGTTGCGCAATGAAATGCGTACCGAACTTATCGAGTTGCATAAACGATTGCAGACAACATTTGTCTATGTAACACATGATCAGACCGAAGCAATGTCAATGGCAACTGACATTGTTCTTATGCATGACGGTGTAATCAAGCAAATCGATGCGCCTATGAAAATCTATAATGATCCGAATAATATATTTGCCGCACAATTTATCGGAACTCCGGCAATGAATATGTTTGATCTAAAAAAGTATTCAAAACAAAATAATATTCCTGCTCAGGCGAAATACATAGGATTTCGTCCTTCACGCGTGCATTTTACGGATGAAGCAGCGGTTTCTATGGATAAGATGGATTTTCAAGGAAGGATACTCACGCATGAATTCTTTGGCAGTGAGATCATTTATCGGTTGCAAACAGATTGTGGCATTTTATCCTTGAAGACGTTTCATAAGGAAGAATTGCCCCTGGATATGGAGGTACAAGTCTATGTTGCAAGAAAAGACTGTTATTTCTTTGATGAAAAACAAAACCGTGTCAGATGTTCGTAAACGTGTGTGGTATAGTGCTTGGAAAAAGTTAAAGCCATATGCTTTTGTTGCACCCGCACTAGTGATTTTTCTTGTGTTTTCGATCTACCCGGCTTTTCGTATTGTTGAACTTAGTCTTTATCATTGGAATCTTGTATCACCGGCAAAAGATTTTGTCGGACTTCAAAACTATGTAAACCTGTTCCATGATCCGGAGTTTTTCGAGACTTTACGAAATACGATTCTTTATACGGTGTTGACGGTGGGACTCAGTTTATCTCTGAGTTTGTTTTTGGCAATATATCTTAAGAATGACACAAGCGTAAATAGGTTCCTACAGCGGTTGATTTTTTCGCCGTATATTGTATCTCTTGCGTCTATTTCTTTTCTATGGCTCTGGCTGATGAATTCAGATGTAGGTTTTCTAAATTACGTCATTTCTTTGGTTGGGATCGAGAAAGTCGATTGGCTGGGGAATCCGCATGTGGCACTTTTTTCACTGGTCTTGATTTCCGTATGGAAGACTGCTGGTTATAATACACTGATTGTTCTTGCCTCGCTTCAGGTCATTCCGAAACATCTATATGAGGCAGCGGCACTCGATCATGCAAATCAATGGCGGACTTTTCACAAGATTACCCTGCCGATGATATCGCCGACGCTGTTTTTTATTACGATTGTAGATATTATTAGTTCATTTAAAGTATTTGAAACGATTCAAATTATGACGGATGGTGGCCCGCAGAATGCAACCAATACACTTGTTTTTGCAATCTATGAGTATGGCTTCAAATTTTATAAAATTGGCTACGCATCATCCATCGGTGTTGTTCTGCTTATCATGATTAGTATCTTTACGATTCTTTACTTCAGGGGGCTCGCGAATAAGGTTCACTATCAATAGGGGGATGAGGTTATGACGTTTTCAATAATTCTTCATAAAGTGGCCAGGTGTGTTACGAATACCATATTGGTTTTGATTTTTTTCTTTCCCTTTTACTGGATGGTGATTACATCATTCAAAACATTGGGCGACACCGTGCTCTTTCCGCCCGAGTTGATCCCTTCAACACTACAATGGCAGAGTTATATAAATGCTTTTAGGGCGATACCGTTTTTTCATTTTTTGGGTAACTCATTGATTGTTACGTTTTCCATACTTGTATTGCAGATGCTTACCATCATACCTGCGGCATATGCTTTTGCCCGGTATGAATTCAAAGGCAGACGATTTCTTTTTGGTATAGCAATGGTGACGATGATGATTCCCGTGCAGCTGACCTTTTTGCCGTTATTTATTCTGTTTTCCCAATGGGGTATGATCAATAGCTATGCATCACTGATCTTGCCATTTGCCTCGAGTTCTTTTGGAATCTTTATGCTGCGACAGGCGTTTAAGCAGGTGCCGCAGGAGCTGGTTGAAGCAGCTCGTATGGATCATGCCAGTGAATGGAAAATTGTTTGCAAGGTATTTCTGCCATTAGCACGCCCGGTTCTTGTTACCTTGGCGCTGCTTACCTTTATATCTACGTGGAATGATTATTTCTGGCCGCTGGTATTGACGACGAGCGATGCGGTTCGTACGTTACCGGTAGGAATTGCTTCACTGCGAAACGTGGAGTCTGGTACATCCTATAATACACTTATGGCAGGAAATGTAATGTTGATTTTGCCGATCATGCTCGTATTCTTATATGCGCAAAAACAAATTATCAAGGCCTTTACTTATATGGGGGATAAATAATATTACATAAATAATAAAATAGGAGGTACGGAGATGCAATTGAATAAGATTTTTTGTATGGCGGCAATATTTGTAGTGCTGGGGGCTATGATAAGTGGTTGTGGAAGTGAGACCGTGTCAAAGGAAAAAAATGATGGTGTCATTGAGCTGAAGTACTGGTATTCATGGCAGGATAAAATAGCAGAAAACAATAAAGAGCTGACACAGAAGTTCAATGATACGGTGGGGAAGGAAAAGGGGATTCACATAACTGCAGAATATCAGGGATCGTATGATGATCTGCACGCTAAACTGCAGAGTGCTTTTGCCGCACACGAAGAACCGGCAGTTTCCGTAATGGAAATCAGTAGTATCAAGACATTTGCCAAAGGTGGGATGATTCATCCACTTGATGAATACTTTACAAAAGAAGATGTTGATGATTTTTATCCGGGGTTACTCAAAAACTCCTATGTTGATCATAAGCTTTATGGAATTCCATATCTGCGCAGCACACCTGTATTGTACTACAATAAAACGCTTTTTAAAAAAGCTGGTCTTGATCCAGAAAAAGGACCGACAACCTGGGCAGAGCTAAAGGAAACTTCTAAGCGCTTGCAGGCAATCGGTGTCAGTGGTTTCGGCTTTATTACGGATCCATGGCCTCTGGAGGCGTTGATTAGTCAGAATGGTGGAAGTACACTGAGTGAAGACGAAACTAAGGCAGTCTTTAACTCGGCGGCAGGTGTTGGGATGACAGAATATCTGCGCAGCGGCATCGCAGATAGTAACTTCAAATACTATAATGGAAACAATGGCGCTGATAACAGCGAGTCCGCTTTTATGAACCAACAGCTGGCGATGCGGATAACATCAACAGCGGATTTAACAAAGAATTTAAAGATGGCAAAAGAAAATGGCTATGAAATCGGTACCTGTTTTATTCCGATGCAAACGCGCCGCGGGGTACCAACCGGCGGATGCAATCTTGTTATGACATCCGCATTGGATGATAAAAAGAAAGCAGCGGCAGTAGAATTTATCCGATTTATGACATCGCCGGAACAAGCGGTATATTCGCATTTGAAGACAGGGTATCTGCCTACGCGCAAAAGTATTGCGGATAATGAACAGATTAAAGAAATGTATGCAAAAGTGCCACAGTATAAGACGGCACTGGATCAGCTCCAATATGCATTTGGCCGGCCAATGAATGAAGGTTATAAGGAAGTATGTAAGGTTTATCGCGAAACGATGGACAAGATACTCACGAGTACAATCGATATAAAAACAGCATTAGATGAAGCCGCTGTTAAGAGCGATAAGCTTTTGGCAAAATAGAAACAGATGGAGGAAGTCATCAAAATGAAAAAACGCCTTGTTGTTTTATGTGTCGATTCGCTTTTTACTACTGATTTAGAAGCGATTAATAAGCTGCCGCATTTTCATGAGATTTTAAAGGACAGTGTTGTTGCAAAAGATATAACCTGCATCTATCCGACATTGACCTATCCTTGCCATGCTAGCATTATGAGTGGTTGCTATCCGGATCGGACCGGTATCGTGCACAATGAAAAGCTGAATCCGGCAACAAATAATGCCAGTTGGTATTGGTACTATGAAGATATGAAGGTGCGATCGGTTTTTGATTATGCTCGGGAAAATGGAATGAAAACAGCGGGTGTGCTTTGGCCGATTACCGCTGGGGCGCCGGTTGACTATCTTATCCCAGAGATATGGACAGAGGATAGAAATGATCCACAAGATATATTTGAGCAGACGATAAGTGAAGATGTATGGGAAATCTATCAAAAAAACAAAATTCTTTGTAATTGGAAGAAAAACCCTGAGTTTGATATGTTTGGGACAGCTTGTGCGGTAGATATTATCCATGCGTATAAGCCGGATGTTATGCTGCTGCATATGGCAACACTGGATCATTATCGCCATATGTATGGGACACATGCAGCGGAAGTGAAACTGGCACTTAAATTGCACGACGAATGGTTAGGGATGATTATGGAAGCGCTTCGGGCAGAAAATGTTTATGACGATACAGCGTTTATCATTCTTGGCGATCATGGACAGATGCCCATTAAAAAAAATATCTGTGTAAATCATTTGTTTCGGGAAAAAGGCCTTTTGCAGGTTAATGCGGCAGGGGACATCGTGGGGTACAAGGCATATGCGCAGTCCTGTGGCATTAGCGCACATATCTATATACAAGATAAAAGTAAACAGAGTGAAGTTCTTGAAATCCTACAATTTCTTCAACGTGCAGGGTTGTTAATCGATGTCTTTACGCGTGAAGAAATAGAAAAGAAACAACATCTGACTGGTGATTTTGATTTTGTTGTAGAAGCTGCTGGTTTTTATGCATTTTCCAATGCATATGACAAATTACTGGTGGAAACCTCATCGGTTGACTACAAATATAATGTAGCGACGCATGGACATTTGCCAGATCGTGGAGAAAAACCTTGCTTTATTATTCATAATAGTGGTCAGCCATCGCAAATTTTGCAAGGGGCACGTCTTATTGATGAGGCTCCGACCATGCTGGATATTCTGGGTATTAAAATGACAGATGTAGATGGTGTTTCTTTGCTATAATAAAAGAACCGTAGCAATAAAGAACAAAACAATTGCTAATTAGGGTTGTGCCAATTGTTTATATGAAAAATAGCGAAGCGGCAGATTTGGATGAAATATCCTTACATCTGCTGCTTCGCTGCATTATAAGCCTTATGTAATTATAAAAAATCCAATTTAATATTATGGTTTAAGCTAAAGGGGATACCATATATCTTAAAACAGTTTTCAATTTATCTGGGGCGACTTTTCTTGCATCAGAAAGGTAGATTTCTCTATGGATTAGAGATTTTACGGTAAGGTTGTTCTTGTTTATAAAATCCTTCATTGTGGCAAAACTTTCCGGCTCATTATCATATGAACCAAGATGAAGCATTTGTACAGCTAGACCATCTTCAATCGTGTCAAATCGCACATCTTTCAATAATGGATGTGGCTTCTTCTTTTGTACGCTTTCAAATGCTTTATGTACAATATCCTCTGTGACAAAATCAGGTTGTCGAATCATAATGGTATATAAAAGCTCATCCTTATTTAAAAGGGTTTCTTTTTTGCCTTCCTCCGTCAAATCCCATAAACCCTCGAGGGGATAAACCGTGTATTCAAAATAGCCAGCAGGCGTGTAGCCTTGTTTTGGCATCATTCGAACCGCATAGGCCAGCGAATATAAAACTTGTATTCTGTCGGCAAAGGAGGCAGTGTTTGGATTTCCTTTACCGCTTATCATGAAAAAGGTTTGTTTTGGAACGGTGATTATTTCTGGAACTTTTTTTGGTAGATATAAATTCTTTTCTTGTTTTTTCCATTCGTACTTCATTTAAACTCTCCTGTAAGCAGTTATTTTGATATTTATAACGGTTAGTATGTATGTATTATATCATATAAAAAAAATACGAAAGCAGGGACATTCGATTGGGGGGGCGCATCTTGCAATAACAAGATAAAAGTTTTATGATTATAGCGATTCAAATATTTTGGGACAGATTTACAGACGATGAGGAGGACTTATTTACATGGGAGATTTTGTAAATACACAACGAAGGATAAATCGATTTAAAATTACGATGCTTATGTTGCTGCTGCTTTTTTCGTTTATGGGTAGTGGGAAGGCAGCAATACAGCTTCCTGTCAATGCGGAAGCTACTCCACAATATAATGCGGCATTTTCAAAACTTGAAAATGATTATGATGCTGAACTTGGCGTATATGCTCTTGATACAGAGACGAATAAAGAAATTGCATTTCGTGCGGATGATCGGTTTGCCTATTGTTCTACTTTCAAAGCGTTAGCCGTTGGTGTTCTTTTGAAACAAAATTCATTGGAACAACTTAAACAAGTAGTTAAATATAATAAAGAAGATATTCTTTCCTATGCGCCGATTACAAAAGATAATATTGATAAAGGCATGATGCTTGGCGACCTGTGTAATGCAGCGTTGCGTTTCAGTGACAATACAGCAGCTAATCTTTTATTTAACCATATAGGTGGGCCGGAGGGGCTTACATCAGCACTTAGGCAGATGGGGGATACGGTTACGCAGCCAGCCAATATCGAACCAACCTTAAACGAAATGCAGCCTGGTGATATTCGGGATACTAGCACACCGAGACAGCTGGCAGCTGATTTGCAAGCCTACACAACAGGAAATACATTGACCGATGATAAGAAAAAAATCCTCATCCATTGGATGACAGATAATGCAATAAGCAATACCCTGATTCGTGCAGGTGCTCCCGCTACATGGATCGTTGCTGATAAAAGTGGAAGTGGACCTTATGGGCGAAGAAATGATATTGCCATGGTAATGCGGCCTGATAAAAAACCGATCTTTATTGCGGTCTTATCGATGCATCATCTAAAGGAAGCGAAATATGATGACAAACTCATAGCACAAGCTTCTAAAATCGTATTCGACTATTTTACGGCAAATGAAAATGACAATTAAAAAGAATGTATTCACATGATGGATCTTATTATATATATTGTCAATTTTACCTTGAATTTACAGAAATAAAGTTTTATACTTGTACCGTAAGCGAATATTTTTGATCGGATTTAAAAATGTAAGTTTTGTTGATTTATAATGTCAACATCGGAGATCATTTGAAATGCTTGAAGTATGGAATTGTTACGGTTTTTGAAAGAAAATGCAAGACAATAGATACGAAAAGAAGTGGCGAAATGACAGATGTTTGGCAAGCGTGTCGAATGGACGTTGATCATAGAAAATCTACGATATGGTGTGAATTTTTGTAGGCGGCTGAAACGATCCGTAGGATCGGGTTTGGCTGTCTATTTTTGCGTTGAAAAATAAGAATGAAGGCAGGTAAATGTAAATGAATAGATTTCCTAAAGATTTTTTGTGGGGCGGTGCAGTAGCAGCGAATCAATGTGAAGGGGCTTATGCTGAAGATGGAAAAGGCCTAAGCATTCAAGACGTTATGCCGCATGGCATAAAAACGCCGCATACGGAGGAACCAACTGAAGACAATATGAAATTGATCGGTATTGACTTTTATCACCGTTATCCCGAAGATATAAAGCTTTTTGCCGAAATGGGTTTCAAGACGTTTCGCACCTCGATTGCCTGGAGTCGTATTTTTCCCCAAGGTGATGATGCAGAGCCGAATGAAAAGGGCTTGGAATTTTATGATCGGTTGTTTGACGAATGCCATAAATATGGCATTGAACCTTTAGTTACCTTGTCCCATTATGAGACGCCGCTTAATTTGGCTAAAAAATATGACGGATGGGTCAACCGTAAGCTTATCGGTTTTTATGAACGTTATGTCCGGACGGTATTCGCTCGTTACAAAGGCAAAGTAAAATATTGGCTTACCTTTAACGAAATCAATTCGGTATTGCATGAACCCTTCATGAGCGGTGGCATTTACACGCCAAAGGAGCGGCTTTCCCAGCAAGATCTCTATCAGGCGATTCATCATGAGTTAGTCGCATCAGCGCTCGCAACGAAAATTGCTCATGAAATGATGCCGGCAGCAAAAATCGGTTGTATGGTTCTAAGCATGCCGACCTATCCGCTGACTCCGCACCCGAATGATGTCATTGCGGCGATGGAAGCCGAGCATAAAAACTATTTCTTTGGCGATGTACATGTTCGAGGCGAATATCCAGGCTATATAAAACGCTATTTCGCGGAAAATAATATTGTGCTAAAAATGGAGCAGGCCGATGCGGAAATCCTTAAAAACACCGTGGATTTTGTTTCTTTCAGCTACTATATGAGCGTTTGTGAAACAGCAGATTTGGCAAAGCAGAAAAAAGGTGAGGGCAATCTTATGGGGGGCGTACCAAACCCTTATTTGCCTGCGTCTGCTTGGGGGTGGCAGATTGATCCGCAAGGAATACGGTATGTTCTCAATGCCTTTTGGGATCGTTGGCAAAAACCTTTATTTATTGTGGAAAATGGTTTAGGGGCGGTAGACGAGCTTGTTGATGATGGGCAAGGTGGTAAAACGGTTCATGATGCATACCGTATTGCTTATCTGAAGCAGCATCTTAGGCAGGTTGGTGAGGCCATTGCGGATGGCGTTCCCGTTATGGGGTATACGACTTGGGGTTGTATAGATTTGGTGAGTGCTTCTACAGCTGAGCTTAAAAAACGTTATGGTTTTATCTATGTTGACCGCAATGACGATGGCAGCGGAACCATGGCCAGATATAAAAAAGAATCGTTTTTCTGGTATAAAGATATTATCGCTAGTGATGGGGTAAAGTTATATGAGGATGCATGATCAAAAAAATGCAAGAGAATGAAGTAAAGGAGAATTTTTTTATGGAAGCAGATGCGTTGCAACAAGCTGTTTTGGATAAAATGACCAAGGTGTGTCTTTGCAAAGTAATCAATCGGTCAGCGATTAAAAAAGCGATTGCCAGTGGAGCGGACACGGTGGAAAAAGTCCAGCGGGCGACAGGCGCCGGATCGGGGCCATGCCATGGACGTCGCTGTACCCCGAAAATCGAAGAGCTTTTGCGGGCGGCGCAGAAGTAATCTATTTTGTCTGTATGAAAAAATTAGTCGAGTTTTTCGCGGGAAGACAAGGTGAATAAATTGTTTGTGTTGTAAGATAGAGGAAGTAATATTTTGGAATATGTTTTATTAGACGACGGAACCGATGGATGGCGTAGTTCCGTTCGTCTTTTTTTTGAGCGGTGAACGATGTTGGAAAAATATTTTGTTAGGTAAATATTGAGAAAACAGGTATGCTATAAGTATAAATTCCCAAAACATATCAAACGTAAACGCGGAGGAACCTGGGATGTTTAAAAAAATAAAAAAACGGTTGCTTTTTCAATACGTAAAGGAACTTGTTATTCGTTATACAGCAGATGATTTACCGGGGATGAGTGCACAAATTACGTATTATTTGATTTTGGCATTTTTCCCTTTTTTACTGTTTGTGATAAATTTACTGAGTTTTACTACTTTTTCCAGTGAGACTTTTATCACAAACATCAATATTCTTTTGCCAACAGATACGGGTATTCTAATCGAAAAATTATTTGTTGAGACGATACAAGCTAAAAGTGAAACACTGTTAATATTAGGCATGTCTGGCAGCCTTTGGGCATCATCACAAGGAATTATGGGGCTGATGCAAGGGCTCAATAAAGCGTATCGTATTGAAGAAACACGACATTTCACTAAACTTTATCTGATTGCATTGGTTGCAACATTTGGGGTAGCCCTTATGATCATATTTGATTTTACATTAGTCGTCTTTGGCAAGATTATTGGTGCATATCTGTTTGAATTAGCCGGGGACAAAGATTTTTTTTATACAATCTGGGCAACGGTGCGCTATGCAATTCCATTCTCTTTAATGTTGCTTACCTTTTATTTGCTCTATGCCTATGTCCCAAATAAAAGATTGAAAGCAGCTGAAATTATTCTTGGTGCGGTTTTTACCTCGGTTGGATGGCTCAGTGCTTCTTTCTTGTTTTCTTTCTATGTAAATATGTTTAGCAATTACGAAAAAATTTATGGCAGTATTGGTGGCATTATAGCCTTGATTACCTGGCTCTATTTAAGCAGCTTAATCATTCTACTTGGTGGCGAACTAATTTCAATTCATGCGGAGTTAGGCTCCAAACAGCATGAGGTTATTTAAATAAAAACAGCATGATTTCTACCGTTGCAATATACTTTACCGTCATTGACAGATGCCCGGCGTTTTAGTACAATAGCCTCATTGTGTATTTCTTTTATTGGGAATTTTTTTTTGTAATTTATGCGACAAAGATTTTTTCGATGGTATAAGATGGCAGATGATTTAAAGAGAAACAGGCGGCAATTCATCTAAAAAATTTAACATAAGATAAGGGCAAACTTATCGAAAGATAAGGACGCAAAACTATGGGCTTAATGATTTTTATCTATAGCTGCCAGGTTACATTATATCAATAATGTGATCTGGCAGTTTTTTTGTTTGATAAACAGACAGTTGCCTATGAAAATGAGGGGAGGAACGCGGATCGTGATATCTATTAAAAAATGTAGCCTTACAGAAATTCATGCTGGAATGAAACTTGGAAAAGCCATTATGACGGAAATGGGAACGATTTTATTAGCTGAAAATACAATGTTGACCGATGCTTTAATTGCTAAATTACCATGCTGGGGAATTTCAGAAGTTTTTATTAGCCAGCAAGAAGTTTTTGACGTTTTAAAAGATAAACGCAGACAATTTGTTGTGGAACGCGATAAATTCATTGTAACCGTAGCAGAAATTTTTAATTTATTAAAGGACTCAGAACAGTTACCCGTTGCGCAGCTTCATGATTTTGTAAATGAAATGCTTATGCCTTTATTATTGAATTCGGACGCTGTATTTAGTTATTTGCATGTTATGAAGTATAAAGGAGAGTATCTTTTCCGACATAGTATTAATGTGGCATTTTTTGCAGGGATCATGGGGAAATGGTTGAATTTGCCTAAAACAGAGCTGCAACAGCTGTTAATGGCAGGCTTGTTGCATGATATAGGAAAGATGCGAATTCCTATAGCTATTTTGAATAAACCCGATAAACTCTTGCCTGCTGAAATGGAGATTATGAAGCAACATACATTTTGGGGATATGAAATTTTGCAAAATGCAGATAATATTGATGAAATAGTTAAACTTGGGGTTTTACAACATCATGAGCGGTTGGATGGGAACGGTTATCCTGCTTCTCTAAAAGTGGAGGATATCTCACAAATTGCAAGGATTATTGCTGTCGCAGATGTTTATGATGCGATGATTTCTCAGCGAGTATATCATAAAGCAATTTCTCCTATTCAAGTAATGAAAAAAATATATCAAAAAGTGTTTGGCTTCATGGATTCGCAAATATGCATGCTGTTTATTCAATATGCTAAGAAATATCTGGTTGGTTCTTTAGTTAAACTAAGTAATGGTTTGATCGCCAAAATTATTTATATCTATAACGATGGTTTTTTAGAACCCATCGTCCAAATGATGACGGGTGAATGTATCTCATTGGAAGAAAAGTCGGAAATCAAAATGGTGGAATTTATTTGTTGATCATTATGTTGTTATGAGAAGAAGGTATTCGTTTAGAATTTTAATGATTGGTACGAGAAATATTACCGAAAATAAGACATTGCAAGACAAGCTTCTAAGTAAAGTAAATAATTTATGAGGTGATTTAGGATGGATTTTTCTAAAAATTGTATTTTGATTGTCGATGACTCACCATTTATTATCAACAATTTAACGGAAATGTTGCAAGATGATTATACGGTTATCAGTGCTTTATCAGGAAAAGATGCGTTAGATTTTTTAGCGTTCAAAAATATAGACTTAATTTTGCTCGATCTGGTATTGCCTGATTTAAGTGGATATGAGGTCTGTAAGCAGGTAAAAAATAATTATAAAACTCGAAATATCCCTGTGATTTTTATTTCGAATCAAGGTGAAATTAATGATCAGCTCAATGGTTTTGAGTTGGGCGCTATTGATTATATGGTGAAGCCTCTTCTTGAACCAATTTTAAAAGCTAAAATAAAAATTTATTTAAAATTAAAAAAACGCAATGACAAATTAGAAAAATCATCTCTTTGTGATGAGCTTACGAATATAGCGAATCGGCGATATTTTAATCAAGCATTAAAGCGGGAATGGAAACATGCATTGAAAAAACAAGGTTTTTTATCGTTGCTTTTTATCGATATTGATTTTTTTAAAGCTTACAATGATTTTTATGGACATTTAGAAGGCGACTACTGTTTACAGCAAATTGCAAAAGCCTTAAAAAGGTCGCTTCTTCGTCCATCGGATATGGTTGCACGCTATGGTGGTGAAGAATTTACCATGATTTTACCGGCTACGAATATACCAGGAGCCATCGAGGTAGCTCAAAATATAAATAAGAATATAGCCAATCTGAAAATTCCCCATGTAATGTCAAAAATAAACGCTTATGTAACGGTGAGTATAGGTATAATATCCATGATTCCTACAAATACCTTTAGTTATATAGATTTTGTCAATAAAGCAGATATGGCTATGTACAAATCCAAAAAAAATGGACGCAATAGAATAACAATTATCGATGTGTAAATGGTAATAGGAAAACGGAATAACAGCAACGATCTTTGGGACGGGCTGGAGAGCGTATTGCGCAAATTCTGCTTTTAGTAAAAATAAAGTTGGATGATTGACGGGGAAATGGAAGCGTGATAGTATTTCAAGAATAAAATAACTTTGAAATGAGGGAACGGTTATGATCGATTTAAAGCTAGAAAATAAAGTGGTTTTGATTACGGGGAGTACTCGTGGTTTGGGAAAAGCGATTGCTGAAAAATTTGCACAAGAAAAAGCGGTTGTGATTATTACCGGAACGAATCAGGATAAGGCTTTGGCAGTAGCTGCATCTATAAGTAAAGTATATGGGGTAGATACCAAAGGGTATCAACTAGATGTTGGTGACGAAGAGGCAGTAAAAAATATAGTGCATGAAGTTATTAAGAAATATGGCAAAATCGATATTTTGATAAATAATGCAGGAATCACACGTGATGCAAGGCTTATGATGATGAAAGCAGCAGACTGGGCCGCTGTTCTGCATACAAATTTAACAGGTGCATTTAACTGTATAAAATATGTTTCTAAACAGATGCTCAAACAACGCTGTGGAAGTATTATAAATATGGCTAGTGTCGTAGGCATTATGGGGAATATTGGACAAGCGAATTATTCTGCATCAAAAGCTGGGCTTATAGGATTGACGAAAACGGCAGCAAAAGAACTAGCAGCAAGAGGTATAAATGTCAATGCGATTGCACCTGGATACATAAAATCAGAAATGACAGAAGTGCTTTCAGAAGAAGTATCGAAGAAAATGTTGTCGTTGATACCAATGGAAGCGTATGGCGTGCCGGAAGATATTGCGAATATGGCTTTGTTTTTAGCCTCTGATAAGGCCAGGTATGTTACAGGACAAGTGATACATGTAGATGGTGGCATGTTGATGTGATTTTGTAATTTGCAAAATGAAGGAAGGGACCGTTCATGCGATATGAATATACAGATGGCTGCAACCAGGATTTTATTGGATTATGTCATTCTTTAGATGAGTATTTGAATAACATTGTTGATGGTGAAGAAAATAGATCGCAGTATATTCCATATAATGCATTGGAGGATATTCATGATGTAATTCTTGCGTATGATGATGTAAATCCTGTTGGTTGTGCGGCATTTAAATATTATGCAAATAAGACCGCTGAAGTTAAAAGGGTTTTTATTAAAGAAAATTATCGGGGTAAGAGAATATCCAAAGAAATTATGAATTTAATTGAACAGCGTGCGAAAGAAAAAGGCTTTACTAAACTTATATTAGAGACAGGAGAGCTATTGGTTGAAGCTATGCATTTATATCAATCTTTAGGCTTTGTTGTTATTCCCAATTATGCGCCTTATGAAAATATGATGGATTCTGTTTGTATGGAAAAGAAATTATTGAAGTGATGCTATGAACGAGAGGTTTAAGGGGCTTTCTAAAACCGTTCATAGTAAAGGGCTGACATCGGGTGGTTATCTGTTTTATTATCGTGCAAGCAATGATCGGGAGATTGCTGTCGTGCTGGTGGCGTTATAGGATGGCTCCCTGTTTCGTAGTAAAATAGAATAATAGCTTTATTGAATTTTTGGAGGCGAAAGAAATGGAGCTTTTAGCGAAAAAAACGGTTATTGTTACTGGTGCGGCATCTGGCATTGGAAAAGCAATCGTACTTTATTTGCTTGAAAAACAATATCGGGTATTTGGTTTTGACCGAAATGAAAAAGATTTGAAATTGCTTTTTAATGAAGAAGCTTTAAAAGAAAACGCGGCCTTTTATGTGGGCGATGTCAGCAAAAAAGAAGATGTCCGTAATGCACTTGAGGCTTGTGTCAAGAGATTCGGGAATATCTATGGACTCGTTTCAAGTGCCGGAATTGTAAAAAAAGATGAATTTCTTAGTATGGAAGAAAATTCATGGGATACAACATTGGACATCAATTTAAAAGGAGCCTTTCTTTGGGGACAGATGGTAGGTCGCTGGCTGGTAGAAAATCAAACGGCAGGAAGTATTGTGCATATCGGTTGTATGCGGGCAAGCCTGGTTTGTAAAGGAATGGCAGCGTATGCTGCATCAAAAGGTGGTATCAGAAACTTTACGAAAGCAATGGCCGTTGAATTAGCTCCTTATAATATTCGGGTTAACGCAATAGAGCCAGGACGAACGCTTACCGAAACTCTACAAAAATATATGCTTGATCATAAAGCTGTTGAAAAACGGTTACAATTGATTCCTTTAGGCAGATTTGCGAAACCGGAAGACATAGCCAAGGCGGCAGGTTTTTTATTATCAGAAGATGCAAACTATATTACAGGGGCAATACTTCCTGTTGATGGAGGATATTCGATCTATAAAGAATAAAAGAGTAATAAAAAAATACTTGAACCTCAGATGATAGATAACATATAATATTTTGAGCAAATTCAAATAAATAAGGATATGGCAATCGTCATTTTGTAGAATTAAGTCGCTGAAGCAAATTCTACAAAGGAGACGATTGCCGTGTCCAAGAATAAAAAGCACGACAATTGATAAAAATTATCAGTTGCCGTGCTTTTTATGTGTGTGGAAATATCAAATAAATGGTGATAATTGATTTTTTAATCTTGCCCATGTTCATCTCGAATAGCTTCATAGTCTCGTAAATAAACAGGGGCAAGTTCAATCGGATGTGCTGCTTTATCTTGTTTATATTTATCAATTAAATCTTTTGATGTAGCTGGATGATTAAAAAACGCTTCTTCTGCGAGATGTAGATATGTTTCGTATTGAGGATCATCCGTGCGACCAAGTAAATAATCGACCGATATGCAAAAATAGTTGGCTAGTTTAAATAGCATATCTAAGCTAGGGTATTTGTCAGAACGTTCAATATTTCCAAGAGTTCCTTTTTGAATACCAAGATCATCAGCAACATCCTTTAGTGATAGCTTCGATAAAGTTCTGACTTTTCGTAGATTGGTTCCTACTGCACTTGTATTCATAAAAACACCTCTCTAAATTTTAAGATAAAAAGACTTGACGTATTCTGAAAGAATACTTATAATTAAGTTAAACGAAAGGTGTTCTATTAGAATACCTTTCGCGAATGGCGTTATCATAACGTTATTAATAGGCGCTTCTCATTACTTCAAACCATAAGGAAGGTGCGTAAATAAAGCGTAGTCGAGCGAATAAAGATTAGTTAAGTAATTTATCAATAATGTAATTGAAATACCAATTAATTACATTATTATATCACGAAGCGAAATCTCTGAATATGAAGATTTTCTCTGTTAAAAAGGCTAGAAAACTCATTTCAGCGATTGTAAGAAACTCTTTAAGAGGCCGCGTTGATCTGGGGTTAGGTTTTTAGCGGCTTCGAGCAGCTCTTTTTGGGTTGCTTCCAACTCGCTGGTGCTTTCCTGAAAGAACTCGGCGAGGGAAACATCCAGCAACGAGCAGATTGTATCCAAAGTTTCCAGGGAACATTTCTTGCGATTGGTTTCAATGCCCGAAATAAAGCTTTGGGTTACGCCGAGTTGTTGGGCGAGGGCTGTCGATGTTATGTTTTTGGCTTTCCGTAGTTGTCGAATTCTTTCACCAACATTAATCATATGATAAGATCCTCCGTTAATAACCTGCAGGTAATAATCCCATTATAACTCTATAAAGCAAATGGGAAAATAGGATTTTAAAAATATCACCTATAGGATATAAGGTGTATTGAAAAAATAACTTATTGGTGATAAAATGAAAGGAAATTAGAACGCTGAGGTGATAAAAGTGATGCGTGAACTTGTCATCCATATCAAGAAGGAACGTATTCGCCAAAAGGTTACAATGGAAGAGTTGTCATTGAGAAGCGGAGTTAGTCAGAAGCATATCAGCAATATCGAGAATGGGAAAGCAGTGCCGACGATTGAGACGATGGAAAAGCTGGCAAGGGCTTTAGGTTTTGCGATTGATCTGCATTTGAAGGCACAAAAACAAGCAGCTTGTGATAAGCGGGATGGCGGCTGAAGGACATGCAGAAGCTTTATGCCATAAAAGGAAGTTTAAAATCGGAAAATTCTGTTAAATATAATAATGGGGTATCTATTTTGACGGAAGGCGGGGAATAAATTTGGATGAAAATTTGTTCAATGCAAAGAATACGCGCCTGCAAGTAGCGGTCGATCACTGGGAAGATGCGGTGCGGTTGGGCGGGGAATTGCTTGTTGCGCAGGGGTGTGTGGATGAATCGTATATCGATGGGCTGCTTCGCAATGTCCGTGAGAAGCGTGAGGATATTGTTCTGGTAGACGGAATCGTTATTCCGTATACGAGGTTTGAAGATGGCGCTTTTCGGTTGGGCGTTAGTTTCGTTACGTTGAAACAACCGTTGTCTTTTGCCGGTTCCAAGGAAAAGATTAAACTTGTGCTTTGTTTTTCACCCATGAGTGTGCAGGATTATTGGCATGTTGCCTCGTTGGCTATGGATCTTATTGAATATGGTGTGGTGAAACGGTTGGGCGAAGTAACGACTATAGAGGAGGTGAAGACGGTGCTGGCTTTATGCTGAAAGGAAAATAAGGGAGGTGAGGAAATGCTAGAGGCGTTATTGACCAAGAATACGATTCGCCTGCATGTGAGAGCGAAGAACTGGGAAGATGCGATCCGTAAGGGCGGTGCGTTGCTGCAAGAAAGCGGTGCAGTGGAGCAAAGTTATGTGGAGGCAATGATTTGCGCAGTACAGGATCTCGGGCCGTATATGGTGATCGCCCCGGGAATCGCTATGCCACATGCCAAAGCGGAGGCGGGGGTGAAACATCTTGCGATGAGTTTGTTGACATTGGAAAGCCCGGTGGAGTTTGGCAACCACGACAATGATCCGGTCTGGCTGGTACTTTGTCTGGCGGCTGTTGATCATACGACGCATCTTCAGGCGATGAGCGAAATGGCGATGCTTTTGAGTGATGCAGAAAAAATGAACCAGATCAAAGCCGCAAAATGCAGGGAAGATGTTTTGTCGCTGCTAAAGGTCTGAATTTGAGAAAAGGAGCTGTTTCCAAATGAATATTGTAACGGTTTGCGGGATGGGTATGGGTTCGAGTCTGGTTTTGAAGATGAACCTGGATGATATTTTGAAACGAAGGGGAATCGAGGCAGAGGTGGAAGCTTGTGATTTGGGTTCTTTGGTAGGAAAGGTTGCGGATCTTGTTGTGACGACGTATGAGTTGAAGGCGCAGGTGGAAGATAAAGGATATCCTGTGGTGTATGTGCATAGTGTCATTGACAAGAGTGCCATGGAGGCGCTCGTGCTGGATGCCCTGGAGAGACTACAAAAATAAGAATATAATATGTAAATTTTTATATCCTTAAAATTAGGAGGAATAAAAGTGAATTTTATTTTTAGTTTTTTTGATGAACCGGCCATTATTGTGGGGCTGATGGCCTTGATCGGGTTGATTGCTCTGAAAAAGTCGGTATCGCAGATTGTAAGTGGAACGTTAAAAACGATTATCGGATTCATTATTTTTCAGGTGGGGTCCGGTGCTATCGCGGAAACGCTTGGACAGCTTGGGCCTGCATTTGAAAGTGCGTTTCATATGCAGGGGGTCGTTCCGACGAATGAAGCGATTATTGCTTTGGTTCAAGAGCAGTTCGGCATGCAGATGGCGTTGATTATGGCTTTTGGCTTTGTGGCTAATCTGCTATTGGCAAGGTTTACGCCATTGAAGTATGTTTTTTTGACCGGGCATCATATGCTCTTTATGGCAGGACTATTGGCGGCGATTTTAACGGTCATTGGTTTTGAGGGCACGAGCCTGATCGTTATCGGGGCTTTGCTTTTGGGGGCGACAATGGTGATTACCCCGGCACTTGTGCAGCCGTTTTATCGAGCGGCAAGTGGCAGTGATAGTGTTGCGATGGGACATTACAATGCCTTGACGTATTGTCTGGCGGCATGGATTGCCAGATGGACTGGCAATAAGGCGCACTCTACGGAAGATATTCGTGTGCCGAAGAATCTGAGCTTCTTTAAAGATAATGTCATATCTACAGCGATTGTGATGTTGCTGCTCTTTTTGAGCACGATTCTGCTTGCGGATACGAGTGTGATCGAGAAGCTGGCGAATGGGAAAAATGCAGGAATGTTTTCCATCATGGCAGCGATGAAATTTACGGGTGGATTTGTGATTGTCCTGCAAGGGGTTCGGATGATGCTGGCGGAGATCATTCCTGCTTTTAAGGGGATTTCGGAAAAGTTAGTGCCAAACGCGATTCCGGCACTGGATTGTCCGGTCATTTTTCCTTTTGCGCCGAATGCGGTTATTATTGGCTTCTTGTCCTCGCTTGCGGGCGCAATTGTCATGTTTTTGATTCTTCCGTTTACCGGACTAGCGATTATCATTCCGGGCTTGATTCCAATTTTCTTTGTTGGTGCGGCGGCAGGGGTTCTTACGAATGCGCAGGGCGGGCTTCGCGGGACGATTATCGGCTGCTTTGTGAACGGTGCGATTTTGAATGCCTTACCGGCGTTTTTGTTACCGTTGTTGGGGAGCCTGGGCTATGCGAATTCAACCTTTGGGGATGCGGACTTTGTCCTGACGGGTATTTTAGTGGGAACGATCGGTAAGCTTTTTTCACAGGAAGGAATATATGCTTTGTTGGTGATCTTGTTTATCACATTTGCCATTTTGCAGATGAAAGCGAAGCTGTCAAAAGAAGTGAAAGAATAAGTTGTCATGATTTTGGCTCGGCAGGCCGAAGGCAGATTGCTATTGCTTAGCGGTTCAGCTGCTGGCTTGCCGAATGTATAGAAAGGTGATAGAAAAATATGAGTGATATTATTCGACAGTATTTAGATCAAGTACGGGAGCTTTTGCAGGCTTTTCATGCGGAAAATATTAGCATAATGATAGAGCTTATGGAAAAAGCAAGGGTCGCGGGCAAGACGATTTTTGTTATGGGAAATGGCGGCAGTGCAGCGACGGTCAATCATTTTGTTTGTGATTTGGGAAAGAATGCTATTGAGGGAGAGGAAGGCCGGTTTAAGATCGTGTCTTTGTGTGACAATATAGAAACGATCACAGCGTTTGGCAATGATTTGGGCTATGAACATGTATTTGAGGAGCGGCTCAAAAACCTTATGAATACAGGTGATTTACTGATCGCCGTATCGGCAAGCGGGAATTCTCCGAATATACTTTGTGCAGTGCAGTATGCAAAAAGGAAAAGTGCAATGGTTATTGCGTTGACAGGAAGCGGTGGAGGACGGCTGGCCGCGTTAGCGGATTATACGATGCCGATTGATTCGGTGATTACAGAACAAATCGAAGATCTGCATTTAATCATCGAGCATAGCATCGTGTATGCGTATAAACATAAAAATATACAATATGGGGGTGTGCCATGCAATGTTAAAAAAGACGACGTTGTCTATCATTGAGACTTTGATCAAGCGTCATACGGTGCTGACGGCATGCAAAACCGCTCTTTTTGAAGCGGCAACGACCTTGTGTTTTGCGTATGGCAAGCAGAAGAAGTTACTGGTTTGCGGCAATGGCGGCAGTGCGGCGGATGCAGAACATATTGTGGGGGAACTCATGAAGGGGTTCCTTTTGCCGCGCACTTTAAAAAAGGCGGCGCGAGCATCTTTTGCACAGCATTTTCCGCAGGATGCGGCGTACTTTTCTGAGCATCTGCAGGGGAGTTTGCCCGCGATATCTTTGGTGAATCCGATCGCGCTGAATACGGCAGTTGCCAATGATCAGGCAGCGGATCTTTGCTTTGCCCAACAGGTATGGGGACTGGGAAATGCAGGGGATGTCTTTTTAGGAATTAGCACATCCGGGCAGTCGAAAAATGTCATTTATGCGGCTAAGGTGGCAAAGATAAAAGAGATGAAGGTTTTTGCCCTTACGGGGAAAAGCGGCGGGGCGTTGGAATCGGTTGCAGATATCTGCATCAAGGTTCCAGAAGCAGATATCTGTAGGATTCAGGAACAGCATATGCCGATTTACCATATGCTGTGTGCTGCAGTAGAAAATGAACTTTTTGGCAAATGAGCCGTAAGCGTACAAAATCCAATAAAGAGGTTTGCCCACAAAAACATAGCGCAGTCATTGCCGGTATCGTAACGATACGGCAGTGACTGCGTTTTTTATATACAGATGTTTATTTTCCGCTAATACAATAGCAGCTTTGCCAATTGAGTTTGCATTGTTTCTTTAGCTGGCTGGCAGCTTCACTCAGCTCATAGATATTGTTGAATTGTTGACATCGGTTCGTCACTACGGCAATGGATAAAGAGATGAGGGGGAAAGATTCGCTCTGACCGTGTCTGTTTTTGGCAATAATACCGCCTTTTCGTCGGTCTTCTTCCGAGTAGTAGATTGGTATTTTGCTGTCAAAACAAGTGATGATTTGTTCACAAAGCGGCACCGGTGATTTTGCGCGGAGAATGGCGATGAAATCATCGCCTCCGATATGCCCTAGAAAAACATCGGTATATTCAGCGCTAAGCTGTTCTTGAATGCTTTGTGCGGTGAACTGCAAGATCCGGTCACCATTTTCAAATCCATAGGCGTCATTATAGGCTTTGAAGTTGTCGAGATCAAAGTAAAGGACGGCATAATCACAGCTTTCGGCAATCAGCTTGGCCAGTTGTTCTTCAATGATGACATTTCCTGGCAGCCCCGTCAGAGGGTTTGCATGCTTGGCGCGGTTAAGTTCCAGCTGTGTGGTTTTTTCCAACAGGGTTTTGATGCTGATATGACCAAAATAAGAATCATCTTTCGTAACTAAAATATAATCATAAACATCGTCATTTTTGCGGGATAAAGCTAGTTGGTGAACCTGTTCTATCGGGGTATCATAGTCGACAATGAGTGGGGCTTTATCCATGATGGTATGAATGGCGCGATTGGTATAAACAGCGATGCCGTATTGCGTCGCTAACTTGGCAAAAAACTTGATTTTCATAAGTAATCCAACGGGTTTGTTCTGATCAATGATGGGGAGGCCTTCTATGTTTGGCTGTTCATTGAAATAATTGATCACATCATAGCCAAGCGTGGTGGAAGGAACCCCTATGCTTGGTTGGGTGATTGTGCCGACGGGCAGGGTTATTGGCGTATGATAAGACGCATGTTTTTTTGTGCGGTTTATTTCGAGGATGAGCTGTTTTACTTCGGTGGTTAGTTGGCCAAAATTTGGCTGAGGCTTCTGCAAGAAAAATCCTTGACCGTAGGGAATGCCTATTTTGATCAGAGTTGCTAGTTCCGCTTGTGTTTCAATTCCTTCTGCAATGATTTTACTGTTTGTGTTGCAGGAGAAATCATAGAGTGCTTTCAGCATCGCCTGTTTTAGACTGTCTTTGTCTATGTTGCGGATCAATTCGATATCAATTTTAATGAAATTTGGACGAGTTTCGGCAATTGTCCGCAGACCTGAATAACCGGAGCCAGTGTCATCAATGGCGATTTTATAGCCTTGGCTGGTGTAGTTGTCAAGGATGCGGCAGAAATTATGATAATCGTTGATGGCAGTTTTTTCTGTTATTTCAAAAATAACATTGCCAGCATTGGCACAAAATTTGTTCAATAGATCGCGAGTTTGTCCTTTTTGGAAGCGGGGATCTTTCATGATTTTAGGATCAACATTAATAAAAATCATTTTGAAGGGGATGATTTTCTGTGATTTTTTTAAGGCCATATCGCGACATAAGTATTCCAGTTCCCAGACGAGATTGAATTCCTCCGCGGTAGAAAAAAGGCTATCGGGATATTCAAGTAAAGAGCCTTTGGGGCCGCGGCTCAATGCTTCATATCCGATGATTTCGGCATCGGTTAAGGAAACGATTGGTTGGAAAACGCTGCGTATATTGTGGTATTTCAGAATGTTTTTTAGTGTGGTTAATGTTTTTGGTTCGCTTTTTCTTAGAGCGTACAGGGATTTGTTAGAAAGATTGCTTTTGCGTAAACATAATCCAGTCAAAAAAATTTCTCCTTTGTATGATGATTTTATCTATGTAATGTTTTGCCTTATGGTAGTGGAGTTACTGTCATTATAGCAATATAGAATATAGGCCTTGTTAAGCAGAGGTTATTTTTGAGTTAAATAATATTGGTCGTGTGCTGTTGATACATAAAGATGCACGTATTGGACTGCGCCTTAACAAAAAGTTAACCGTGCGATAACATGCCAGAGAATGTTTTCCCGTAAAATAAAAAGAAGCACAGATAGCGATAAGAACTAAAATCGAAAAGGACTGGTTTTTAACTTGGGTACATCGATGCGTATAGTGGATGCATTATAGTTGCTGGAAAACATGAAAGGTGGCAGCGATGTTGGATGAAGATTACTAAGGTGTTGCAGGAAACGGTGGAGAAAATACGCGCTGGTCTGATCGATCGGCGAAAAGCAAATTTAGCCGGAGGCAGTATACCCGGAATTTTGCCCAGGCAATGCTGGGGGCGCTTCCACGGCATGGGCCGCTATTGTCTGGATGGATGTATCGGCAATCTGGTTTGGCGGGTATTGCGGAAAATGAATATCGGGAAACAGATTATCTGTGCCGTCTTAAGCGTAACGGTTTGTTATATGGGGATATCTTTATATGCATATATTCAGTTAACAAAAATAGATCATAGTTATAGCGAATTGCTGTCGAAATCGGTTGAACTGGAGTCTTCGGCGAAAACCGCCGCATGGTATTTATCGCAATCCTCATCAGCTTTACGAGGGTACCTTTTGACAAAAGATACGAAGCTGTTGGAGCTTTATCCAATATACAGTGCTAAAGTGGATTCCAGTGTGGAGGTGTTGCAAAAGTATGCGTTTGATCCTGAAGTGAAAAAATATGCCGAACAGATGGAAGATAGTAAAAATGCCTATTCAGCAACGGTTTATGCTATTGAACGTTATCAACGGGAAAATAAGCAGCAGGCACTTCAGGCGGAATTGAATAAAAGCAATATTGCCATTGCAACGGCTATTGAAGCGGCTGAAGCAATCGTTAAGATCGAAGAAGATGAACTGTGGGTGAAAAGCAGTGAAAATCATGAAATGACCAGGCAAATTAAACAGCAACTTTTATGGGTGAATTTAGTTGCTTTGCTTTTAGGGTTGGGGCTGGCTTGGCTGATTAGCTACAAAATTTCTCGGTCGATTCAGGAGATTGCGGTTACGGCTGAAAAAATTGCTGGCGGAGATTTGCAAGTGGAAAATATTCGAATAGACAGCCAAAATGAAGTCGGTGATCTGGGCCGGTCGATTAATCAGATGCTGGGCGGGCTGCGGACGATCATTCGAGGGATCAATCAAAGTGCGAAGCAAGTGGGGCAGGCATGTGAGCAGTTGACTACCCGTACTGGAGAAGTGGGCACTGCAGTAAATTGTGTCACGGCTAATATGCAACAGGTGGTTCATGGAGCCGAGAAGCAGACGCAGGTAGTACATAGAACCATAGGGATTAACGGGGATGTTGCCAGAGGGATAGAGCACATCAGCGAAAATTCGCAGACTGTGGGCTTATTGTCGCAAAAGACCATGGCGGTGGCGGCGGATGGACAAGCGTCTGTGGAGCAGGCTGTGCAGTATTTAGAGGATGTTAGCCGAAAAGTCGAACAAACAACCAAGAATAGTATTGCCATGGGAGAGGATTCCAAACAAGTTAGTCAAATCAGCGATATGATAAAAAGCATTGCGGAGCAGACAAATTTATTGGCACTTAATGCGGCTATTGAAGCGGCTCGGGCGGGAGAGGCTGGTCGGGGCTTTAAGGTTGTTGCGACGGAAGTCCGTAATCTTGCGGATCAATCGCGGGTGGCGGCGCAGCGCATGGTGGCGGCGGATGGACAAGCGTCTGTGGAGCAGGCTGTGCAGTATTTAGAGGATGTTAGCCGAAAAGTCGAACAAACAACCAAGAA
>Ga0183099_1000160_pt1:0-57500 | contig 62119 bp, 59 predicted proteins | sample Biomet1_FD_127788 | JGI IMG/M metagenome (GOLD analysis project Ga0183099, IMG submission 127788) | Microbial communities from bioreactor (seeded with anoxic lake sediment) at LBNL, California, USA - Biofuel metagenome 1 | ecosystem: Engineered > Bioreactor > Anaerobic > Unclassified ...
ATTTAAAGTTCATTCAAACCGGGCCTCCGGCAGCTTATCCGGTCATGCTTCGGGTAGAAGGCTATGATCACGACAAGGTCAGAGAAATTGCCAATGAGGTCGCCGACAAGATGTCCGCGGATTCCAATTTGCAGCAGATCCACTTTGACTGGAATGAAAAAAGCAAGGTCATGCATCTGGACCTCGACCAGGATAAACTCAGAAATCTTGGGCTGACGAGCCAGGATTTGGCACAGCTTTTGTATACTGAACTCTCGGGCAATACCGTAGCGCAGTATTATAGCGGGGATAGGACCATCGACATCGCTTTTCGCTTGAAAGACGAAGATCGGTCGGATCTCTCTAAGCTTGCCGATACCCCGATTTATGTCGGCACTGCCGGTTATGTGCCGCTTGGTCAAATCGCCAAGATAAGTTATGCCGCAGAAGATGGGCTCATTTGGCGGCGAGATCTCAAGCCGGCGATTACAGTAAGCGCCAATATCGCCTCGGGCACAGCCAACGATGCCGCGCAAAAAGCGTATGATGCGACGGCGGATATTCGTGCGAACCTGCCGCTTGGCTATAGCATCAAGGCCGATGGGGCTTTGGCTGACAGTCAAGATTCCATTGACTTTTTGCTGGTTCCGGTTCCGGTCATGCTGCTTTTGATTGCGACCTTGCTGATGTTGCAGCTTCGCAGTGTTCAGCTCATGATCATGACCTTGTTGACCGCCCCCTTGGGCATCATCGGCGTCAGTTTCGGGATGCTTTTGACCAACGAAGCGATGGGCTTTGTCGCCGAACTTGGCATTTTGGCACTTAGCGGTATGATTATCCGCAATTCGGTCATCTTGATCGATCAGATCCAAAAGCACATCGCTGAGGGTGAAGATCCGTGGCATGCGATCATTGATTCAGCTGTCCTGCGTTTTCGGCCCATCATGTTGACCGCTGCCGCTGCGATCCTCGGCATGCTGCCGCTCGTCAGCAGTACGTTCTGGGGACCGATGGCAGTCGCTATCGCTAGCGGGCTGCTCATAGCAACCGTGCTGACGCTGCTTGTCCTGCCGACAATGTATGCAGCCTGGTTCAAAGTAAAACAATGACAAGCTTAACTCCAAATATTTTAGACCGCAGCCGGAATGTATCCTGGCTGCGGTTTCTTTTATAGGAAAGGTTTATTTTTTTAATGATAAAATGCTGATTTCCTGCTGAAAAAAACAAAAATACAAAAATTTTATAAAATCTATTGACATATAAAGGCGTTGACCGTATAATTGTAAACATATTAATCATATATGTTATTTCGAAAAATGAGTATCATTATAGAAAAGAGGACGATGAGAATGAGCGAAAAAAAATACAAATTTGAAACACTTCAGCTCCATGTAGGACAGGAACAGGCCGACCCGACGACGGATGCAAGAGCCGTACCGATTTATCAGACGACATCTTATGTATTCCGCAATTCACAGCATGCTGCGGATCGCTTTGCCTTAAAAGATGCGGGCAATGTCTATGGCCGTTTGACCAATCCGACACAGGATGTTCTTGAACAGCGTTTGGCAGCTCTTGAAGGCGGCGTTGCTGCTTTGGCGGTTGCGACTGGTGCAGCTGCGGTCACGTATGCATTGCAGGCACTTGCCCATGTAGGCGATCACATCGTTGCGGCTACTACCATTTATGGCGGTACATACAATCTGCTGGAACACACATTGCCAGATCAAGGCGTGACGACGACATTCGTCGATCCGACACATGGCGTTCAAGGTTTTGAAGATGCGATCAAAGAAAACACAAAAGCGATTTTCATCGAAAGCATCGGCAACCCGAATGCGAATCTCATCGACATCGATGCTGTGGCAGAAATTGCCCATAAGCATAAAATTCCTCTCGTTATCGACAGTACTTTCGCTACGCCGTATCAGCTTCGTCCGATTGAACACGGCGCGGACATTGTCGTTCATTCCGCAACGAAATTCATCGGCGGACATGGCACGACACTTGGTGGCATTATCGTCGACAGTGGCAAATTTGACTGGATCGCTTCCGGTAAATTCCCCCATCTCGTCGAACCAAATGCCAGCTATCATGGCATCAGTTTTGCCAAAGATATTGGCGCACCGGCTCTTGCCATCTATATCCGCACACTTTTGCTGCGTGATACGGGCGCGACGCTTTCGCCGATCAGTGCGTTCATTCTCTTGCAGGGCGTAGAAACCTTGTCCTTGCGCGTAGAACGCCATGTCGAAAACTCGCTCAAGGTTGTGGATTATCTCAGCAAACATGCAAAAGTAGCGCAGGTAAACCATCCATCTTTGGCATCGCATCCAGATCATGAGCTCTATAAAAAATACTTCCCGAATGGCGGGATCTCGATCTTCACTTTTGAAATCAAAGGCGGCCAAGAAGAAGCCCATAAATTCATCGACAATCTCAAGATTTTCTCGCTGCTTGCGAATGTTGCCGATGTCAAATCTCTCGTCATCCATCCGGCTAGCACGACACATTCCCAGATGAACGAAGCCGAACTCGCTGGCAGCGGCATCACGCCAAGCACGATTCGCCTCTCCATCGGCACCGAGCATATCGATGATATCATCGATGATCTTGAACAGGCTTTTGCTGCCGTATAAAATTGCTTCCCCTAATGTAATAGTAATATAGAAAATCGCCAGCACAATTTTGTGCTGGCGACTTTGTTGTTAGGATGTCTCTATAAAAAAGACTTGCCAACTAAGGGGGACGCGGCGTAAAGTTAAAGGGACGGTAAATGGGAAGGGTGATTTGTATGTTGGAAAAAATGAGACGAAAAGATCGAGCGATGGATTTGGCAGCGACGAAGGAACTTTTAGAAAGTGCTGAGTATGGTACGCTGGCTACGGCTGGTAAGGATACTATGCCTTATTTGGTGCCGATGAGCTTTGTTTACATAGAAGACAGCATTTATTTTCACTGTGCGGTCGAAGGTAGGAAAATCAAGAATATAAAGGAAAATGCCAAGGCTTGTTTCAATGTGGTAGCACAGGTGGAGCTCTTGCCGGCGGCGTTTTCAACGAAATATAAATCGGCGGTTGTCAGCGGTGAGATTTTTGAAGTGGAGGATGAACAGGAAAAGGCAAGAGCGCTAGAGTCGTTTGTAGAAAAATACAGCGCGGATTTTTATGCGTCAGGGATGGTCTATATTGAAAAGGCAATTGCCACGACAAGAGTCTTTAAATTGACGATTGCAGAGCTATCGGGTAAAGCGAGATTATAAGGTGTGATCAAATATTCGTGAATTAAATAATTTTAATTATAATTATAAACAAAATTCATCGAGATAGTGTTCAGTGTTTTACTGGTCATATCAGCTCTAATCGTATATACTGGTGGTGGGTTTAGTTGATTCGACTCGATAGATACTTCATTGGTTAGTTGGTGCAGTGCAGAATGAATTTGTATTTACATAAAACAAGAATGGTTTTTATGGCCGTGGTCATACTTGCTTTGGTTTTGGGCAGTTCTGACGTAGAGGCAAGAGGGAGTGCGCCTTCTTTAAAAAACTTTGAGATTTTCGAAGATACAGAAGGCACGCTTTCTTTTGATGCCGTGAGTTCAAAGGATTTTCAGCTTTATGGAGAGGATACGATTTTTTTAGGTATTTCAAGGTCGGCTTTTTGGCTGCGCTTTGTTTTGCCCGCTAATTCCTATCGAGATTTCGATAAGCAGTATTTCCTGGAAATGGACAATCCGAGTATCAGTAAAATAGATATTTATTTGCCGGTAGCTGAAAAAAATGGCGGCATTTCTTATGTGTGCAAAAGCGGTGGGCAGCAGCGAGGGCTGGAGCAGAAAGAGATCTGGAGCCCAGATACTGTTATTTCTGTGCCACGGGAGTATGCCGCAGGGCAATATGTCTATCTGCGGCTGGAAAGCTTTTCAGCGATCAAGTTGCCGGTACTTCTTTGGCAGGAAAAGGTTTTTTTTCAGGATTTTTTTATCAAAAATATTGGTTATGGAATATTTTATGGAATTCTTATCGCGATGTTTTTTTATAATTTGTTTATTTCGTTTGTTCTACGAGACAAAACGTATTTATATTATGTCTTATATATTTTCTTCATGTTGATTTATCAAGCCGATACGCATGGTTATTTGAATATATTTCTGAAGCTGGATTATTCGCTGTATATGGCTTCGTTTTGGGTATGTTTGGCGGCGGCTTTTGTCTTTTCTTGTTTGTTTACAGCAAGTTTTTTACAGGTGCATGAAGATGAGCTGTATCTGTCAGGCGTTTTCAAGGGTTTAATTTTGATTGCTCTGCTGCAAGGCATCCTGGGGGCTTTTGGTCAAGCGATTTGGGCGAATAAGCTGGCGCATTTTTTGGGGATGGCAGAGCCGGTTTTTTTCATTGCGTTGGGAATCTACAAAGTTGTCCAAGGATTTCATCCGGCTAGATACTATTTGCTCGCTTGGGGCATCCTTTCCATCGGCATTGTTTTTTGGATCATGTCGCCGGACCGGACGATGGCGCTGCACATCTTGATGATCTCTAGTGCAGCGGAAGTCATTTTGCTGTCGCTAGCACTGTCTGCTCGTTTTAAGATGATGCGATTGCAGGAATTGGCACTTACGCGTAACATTGATTATTATAGGGATTTGAGCCTGACGGATGAATTGACGGGGCTTTATAATCGGCGCTATTTGAAGAAAAAAACCTGGCAAAAAATGGTTGAAGCTAAAAGTTCAGGTGAGGATTTGATGCTGCTGGTCATTGATATCGATTTTTTCAAGCGATTCAATGATACCTATGGGCATTGGCAAGGCGATCAAGTGCTCATTCGGTTCAGTGAAGTGTTGTTGAATATTTTAGCCGATGAACAGATGGCATTTCGTTTTGGCGGCGAAGAGTTCGTCGTTTTGTTGCCGGCAGTCGATAAGGAAACCGCACTTTCGGTGGCAGACCGAATTCGCTGCGATTTTTCGGCTGAAGTCTTCAAGCCGGCAGCTGACAAACAAGTCCATGTGACACTGAGCATTGGTGCAGCTGTTTTACAGGCAAATGATACAGAGGCTTCTTTTTTTCAACGAGCAGACAAGGGCTTGTATCAGGCAAAGGCTTCGGGGCGCAATACGGTGGTTTTTCTGTGAAAAAGAGCCGGATTGGCAGGAGCATTGACAGTCGATCTTTTTGTACCCAGATGAGATCTAGGGCAGAAAGGTCGATTTTTTTTGTAAAAGGGCGAACATATATGCTAAAATAGGACCTATTACAAAAAGGGAGAACATAAAGTGAAGTGGATCAATCATCAAATACTGACGGGAACAATCGTTTATGCGGCATCGGGCAGCCTGCTTTATGCCGCTTACAGCATGGCGGGCAGCGTATTGCCGGATAAACTGGAAGGGAATCCGCGAGAACAAAAGAATTATTGGCGTTGGCGCAGCCGCCATCGTGGAACAAGCCATTGGCCCGCTCCATATCTTGCCGGCATCGCCGCATTGCTGGCAGCAAGTCGAGGCCAGCTCGCCACAGCTGCTATGTGGGATCTATGCCAGATTGGTATCTTTATACTGGTCGGCGCGGTCTTGCATATTGTTGAAGACAGCGTTTGCGGAAAAGTGCCCCTTTTTTGGCGCAATAAGAAAATAGGTATTTCGTTATTTAAAGTCGGCTCTGTAACCGAATATATTTTTGTCTTGGCGGTCATTCTTTTTTTGCTGCGAGAACAGTGGTAGCAGGTGAAAAAATAGAGCATGCATAAAATCATTTGCTGAAAAGATAAAGATGGGCTACAATGAAAATCATAGAAATTTTTATTGTAAAAGAAGGGTCAAAAAATGAAAATTATCGATGCACATTTGCATTTTTTTCCGGACGAAGAGCATTTTCGCCAAACCGCGAGGGCTGCGGGGCATGAAGCCACATTGCCGCATTTGCGCCAGGCACTGAAAGATAATGGCGTTGTCCTAGGAATCGGCATGGGAACGACACCGGTCGAGGCGGATTGCCAAAATCCGTTGGAGCTGCCTTTTACGGCGGCTAATTGGCCGGAACCATTCGTGCAATGTTTGGGAATTCGGGCAGAAACAATCACGAAGGAAAACAGTAAGCGCGTACTATCTTTGTTCGAGGCATCATTGCAGCGACCGGAAGTGGTCGGGTTTAAAGTCTATGCCGGCTATCAGCCGTTTTATGTAAATGATCCTTTGTATTGGCCATTTTATGAAATGGCTGAATCCTATGATGTTCCGGTCGTGATTCATACGGGGGATACAGCCAATACCGCGGGACGATTGAAGTTTTCGCACCCGCTTACCGTAGATGAGGCGGCGGTCAATTTTCCTCGCGTCAACTTTGTTATGGCACATTATGGAAATCCATGGATTGTCGATGCAACGGAAGTTTTGGCCAAAAATCCAAACGTCTATGCAGATCTATCAGGACTGGCTGAAGGAAACTTTACGGCGCAAAGCTTTTTGGAGACAAATAAGGCATATATCGATATGGTGAAGATGTGGTTGACATACCTTTCTCGATATGACAAGCTCATGTATGGATCGGATTGGCCACTCGTAAATATAGGGATCTATATTGAGCTCATCAAGCATCTGATTCCTGAAGAACATCATGAAGCGGTGTTTTATCAAAATGCGCAAAGGATTTTCAAAAAAATCCATTTGCCTCAATAAAATTAAATGCAACAAAAGAGCTCCTGCGAATAAATAATAGCAGGAGCTTTTTTATAATATACGACTATGCGAATGTAAAAGCAGTTGTGGAAAATTAACCGATTTCAATGGGGGTTCCAACAGCTAGGTTCGGCAAGCCGTTGCCGCGGACGATGATTTGTCCTGGTAAGCTGCCTTCGGCATTGAAGATAATCGTACAATGGCCTTCCAGTCGTAAATTTTCGTTTACGGTTTCGCCGACAGAGATGATCTTGAAGGAAGTGCTGCCCCAAAGCAGAGTATCACCTACGGCGATATCGCTTTTTAATTCGGCTTCGGCATGTTCAACGACCATGTCAGCCAGATTAGGACGGAGACCGTGATTCAGTAAAATAACGCTGTTGTTGTTGTTTAAAAATTTTCGAGCGAGATTTCCAATAGCGGTAATGTTCGATGCATATTTCATTTTCGCAGGCTCCCTTATAATTGAATTTATATATTAATTATAACAGATGATTGGAAATAAAATGCAATTTTTATAAAAAGGGACAGAAAAGATGGCTGAAATCGTCTTTTTAACGAATTTCTAATTTCTCGCCGAGTTTCAAAGCTGGCAGATTATTTCCCTGTAAGGCGATTTGACCTGGCATTTGGAGCTTTTCGTTGAAAAGCAACGTGCAATGTCCGTTTTCACGGAAGGACTGATTGGCTTCTTCGCCGACTTCTGTGACGGTGAAACTGAGATTGCCCCAAGAAAGCGTATCGCCAATCTCAATTTCATCGGACAGTGGGGCTGATGCGTGTTGGATTGCCAAATTGTTGACGAGGTTTTGAGCAAGCTGGTCGTTGATGAGGATGATACTGCGGTTGTTGTCCAATAGATTTTGAGCTAAGTCACCGATTGCTGTGATTTGTGAAGCGTATTTCATGATTAGTAGACTCCTTTGTAATTATGTTTTATAAAATACCTGCGAGCTTCAACAGATACTTTGCATTGGTGCTTTGGCAACGGCCATTTTTTAATTTGTAATCAAAATGGATTTCATCATCGGTATAATATTCAGCAAAATGATAGTTTGTGATAGGCAAGGATTGCTCGTTGATTATATCGCAAAGTTCGAAATCGTGAGTGGAGACGAAGGTGAGATTCCATTTCTGCGTGAGTTTGCGAATAGCTTCTTGTGCGCCGATGATGCGGTCAGCGGAATTGGTTCCCTTGAAGATCTCATCGATCAGAATCAGCATGGGCAGTTCTTTTTTGTTGTATTCCACCATGGATTTTATGCGCAGGAGTTCGGCATAGAAGGTAGAAAGCCCACGGCTTATGTCATCATGGACGCGCATCGAGGTGAAGATGTGCATGCGAGACAAGGTGAAGCCCTCGGCACAGACCGGGGCCCCGGCATAGGCTAACACAGCTGCGGTTCCGAGGGTGCGCATGAAGGTGGTTTTGCCCGACATATTCGAGCCGGTCAAGATACAGGTGCCGGCAAGCGCATCTATTGAATTGGCGACCGCCATTTTTTCGTCGAGCAGGACGTGTTTGACGCCAACCGCATGGATCTCTGGTTCGTTTGTTGGCAAAATCTGCGGAAAGCAGTATTGTTCCTTGACCTGGCCGATTACAGTCAGGCTCAGCAGCATTTCCAGTTTGGCAAAGGCTTCGAGCCAGTTCGCCGCATTTTTGCCGACGGAATTTTTCCAGCGGGCAAACAGTAAAATACAATGAAAATCCCATAAAATAAGGGTGTTGGCGATGAAGTAAAAAAAGATATTGCGCCGGACATTCGTACATTCGCCGATTCGGCGTAAATTCAAGATGGCATGGGCGGCGCCGCGATCGATTTGCAGGCGCGCTTGCAGCTCTTTCAATTCCGTGCTGTGGAAGTTTTGTTTTTCCAGCAGTAAAAAGAGCTGTTCATAAGGTTTGAGGCCGCGATAAAATTCAAAGAGCGGCAGGAGAAAAGCTTCGGTGCGCGTAAAAAAAACGCCGGATAATGCAAATTGAACGAGCATGGGAATCGTCGTTATTTCCCAGGAAATCCAGCCAACAGCGGCGAGAATCAGCATGCTTAAGGTCAATAGGGGCAGTCCAATCGCACTGATGCGAAGAAAGAAAAAGGGCAGGCTGGATTTTTCAACTAGATCCAAAAGGATTTTTTTAACATCGTGATTATCAGGCAGGAGCCGGCTCAGCGTCTGGACTTCAAGGCAGAGGTCTTCGGCTTGCAGCAGCTCGGCGATGGCATCTTGCCGTTGCTTGATATCATCAGGGGCGAATGATGGCTTGGGTGAGAGTGTTTGTGCCAGTTTTTTTCTGCCCCAGGCAGTCTGGGCGACGCAGGTGTATTGATAAACTGAGGACGGTCCGAAAAGATCAAGGTCATTGCCTTGCGGATGATCTTCTTGTAAGAACTGTAAGCCATCTTCGGCAAATTGTGACCAGCTGCCGTCAAGTCTGGCTTGGTATTGAAGAAATACTTCCTTACGGCTCGCGAGCAAGATGAGCTGCTGCCGGATTTTTTTGTGAAGATGCAAAAGACGGGCAAAGACTAAGATCATTGCCACAGCTGCACCATAAAACAGTGGGTTGGAGTCATAACCAACACCAAAAAAAACGATGATCAGGCAAAAGGCCGCAAAGCGATAAAAAACAATGCGATTGCTGTGGAGCCGGGCAGTTTGCTCGGCTGTTTCAACTGTCTTGAGCCGTTCTTCCAGCAAAACCATTTTCATGAAACGCACCTCTTTACAATTAAAAGCGAATCCATTTATATGCTATCATTATACCATAGCGTGGACAATAAATGCTTTTGTTTTTGCGTGGCGCAGATGGATAAAGCAGCGATAAGACGATATGTGGACAGCCGCAAATGAATGTGATATTATGATGAATATCAACTCAAAATCAAAATACAATTTGCTGTCAGCACGGCTATGGTGCAGCGCTTTCGATGGCCGCCGAACCCGATGAGGTTTTCGTGCTGTGGCAGAGAGATGTGGTATATTTTGGCGAAAATAGAATTTTCCTATCGGATAAAAAGAATAACACTAGAAAAAAAGGTGGTAAAGGGATTGGATGTTGAAGCACTAGAGCTGGAGACGCAGGAATTGCTGCGCCGTTTGGCAAAAGGTCCAGACCAAATCAAGGCTGAGGGCTGGAACAGCACGGTAGAATTGCAGATTTCCCTCGAGAAGGCGCAGCTGCAATGAGTTTGAAACCAGAAGTCAGAGAAAAAATTCAGCTTCAAATCGATAATCTGAAAAAGCGCATGCGTTATGATGCAAACGATCTCGACTATGAGACGCATTTGCATATGATGCGGGATTTGCAGCGTGTACTGGATAAGTCAAATGAAGAAAAAAACATATGAGTGCAGCGGCAGTCGAGAACTGTCGCTAGCAGGATGCTGCAGCTTTTAGCTGGCAGCTTTTTTTTTCGCAACGAGAAGGCTTTTTCTTGACAAACACCGATGATTTATGCTAAAACAATATATGAACATGTATTCATATATTGGGAGGACGTGACGGGAATTGGATAAAGAAAAATGGCAGGAAGAAGTCTATATACTAGAAAATCTAGGATGTGCGCATTGCGCTTCTCTGATGGAAGAAAAAATCCGCAGCTTGCCGGATGTGGCAGAAGCAGTCATCGTGTTCGCGAGCAAGGAATTGCGATTGCAGGCAAAGGAACCCGCGGCGCAGATTCCGGCAATTCGCCAGATATGTCAGGGCATTGAAGCGGATGTAAAAGTTGTTCCCAAAGATGAGGCAACGCAGCAAGAGCCGGACGACAGCAAGAAAGAATGGGTTGAACTTATTTTTGGCGCGGTCATGCTGGCATTGGTTTCTTATATGGAAAAAAGTATTTTGCAGGTAGGACTCTGCCTGGTCGCATATATTATTTTAGGCCGCACGGTTTTGGTGCATGCTTGGCAAAACATTCGGCATGGACGAGCGCTTGATGAGAATTTTTTGATGGCAGTGGCAACGCTCGGCGCATTTTTTATCGGTGAACAGCCAGAGGGCGTTGGCGTCATGTTCTTTTATCGCATCGGGGAGTTTTTTGAAGAACGTGCCGTAAACAAAAGCCGTCAGGCAATTATGGCAGCTGCGGATTTACAGCCGAGCCTCATTCATCGGATAAATGGTGAGCAAGTGGAAGATGTATTGGCAGCAGATGCGGTGGAAGGCGATATCTTGATCATTCGTCCAGGCGAGAGGATTCCTGCCGATGGCGAGATCGTAAAAGGAGACAGCCGTATCGATACGGCTGCTTTGACCGGCGAACCACTGCCGATTCGGGCGATGCCCGGACTTGAAGTTTTTTCGGGCTATCTCAATATGTCGGGAGTTTTGGAAATGCGGGTATTGCGTCCGGCAGCCTCTTCGATGGCAGCGCGCATTTTGGCGGCTGTTGAATCCGCTGCGGCGTCAAAGCCGCATATCGAAAAATTCATTTCTCGCTTTGCTAAAGTCTATACGCCGATCGTTGTTGGTGCGGCAGTGGTGACGGCAATCGTGCCGCCTCTTTTTACCGGGCAATGGGAATATTGGATCTATGCCGCTTTGACGTTTCTGGTCATTAGCTGTCCTTGTGCGTTGGTGCTCAGCGTGCCGTTGGCCTTCTTTGCGGCGATCGGAGTCGGCTCCAAGCGAGGTATATTATTTAAGGGCGGAGCAGCACTTGAGGCCTTAGCCAAAGTTAAACAGGTTGTATTTGACAAAACAGGGACACTTACAAAAGGGAACTTTTCTTTGCGGCAGGTCATTTGTTTTGATTCAGAGAAGACAAATGAAGCGGCATTGCTGCAATTAGCGGCGACGGCCGAACAAAACTCCAGCCATCCTTTGGCAGCCTGTGTTTTGGCGGCAGCGGAAGCTGCGGGGACTGCGGTGAAACCTGTTTTGGCGGCAGAAGAGATAGCCGGACACGGCATACGTGTGGAACTTGTCGAAGGACAACTTCTCTGCGGCAACGAAAAACTGATGGAAAGCCACGGTGTACAGGTTTCCCCGATTTCTGGCGTAGAATATGGGTCGAAGATCTATATTGCCCTTAATGGCAAACTGGAGGGTCTGCTCATTGTGGCAGATGCGGTCAAAGAAGAAGCACCGGCGGCACTTCGCCGCTTGCAGGCATCGGGCAAGAAATTGGCGATGCTGACCGGAGATAGCGAGGCCGGCGCGGTCGCGGCGGCGGAAAAACTCGGTATTTCTTCTGTATATGCCGGACTTTTGCCCGAAGATAAGTTAGCGCGATTGCAAGCCTTGCGAGAAGAACATGGTCCGGCTTTGTTTGTCGGCGATGGCATCAACGATGCGCCGGTACTGGCAGGTGCCGATTGTTCGGCGTCGATGGGCAGTGGCTCAGCTATGGCAGTAGAGGCGGCAGATATTGTTTTCGTCACCAACCAAGTCAGCGCTGTCGGACAGGCTATTGGCATCGCCAAGGCTGCTACCAGCATTGCTTGGCAAAATATCGTATTGGCGATCGGCACGAAAGTCGCGATCCTTATTTTAGGCTTGTGGGGTTTCGCGTCTTTGTGGCTGGCGATTTTTGCCGATACAGGCATTGCCTTGATTTGTGTACTCAATTCAATTCGTCTACTTTATAGGAAAAGAGATTTTTCTTGAGGGCTTTTCCCGTAGGTGTTTATTGTTTCAATCTGCAAATTGTAGTAGAATGATAGATATCATTTGTGTGTATTGTATACAACGGAAAGGTGTAAGAAAAATGGCTATTTTAGAAGAAATAAAGAATAAAATCATGAGCGGGGAAAGACTCACCAAGGCGGACGGGCTCGCCTTATACGATTGCAATGACTTGTCTGAGCTCGGTGCTTTGGCGGATATGGTTCGCCAGCGCATCAGCGGAGACTACGTATATTATAACGTCAATCGCCATATCAATCTGACGAATATCTGTACCTCGCGTTGCTCGTTTTGTGCGTTTGGCTGTGATGAGGGCAGCAAGAACGCCTATGAAATGGATATGCAGAAAGTGCGTGAGACCGTACAGCAGGCGATGAAGGACCCGGATCTGAGCGGTCTTCATATCGTCAGCGGTCTTCATCCTACCTGGCCGTTCAGCTATTATGTGGACATCATCAAGATGCTCAAACAAGAATTTCCTAAACTTCATCTCAAAGGCTTCACTGGCGTTGAAATCACGCATTTTGCCAAGATTTCGGGAAAACCAGTTGAGGAAGTCTTACAGATCTTGAAAGATGCGGGACTCGAGGCAATGCCGGCTGGTGGGGCAGAAATCCTGTCAGATCGCATCCGCGAGAAGCTTTGCCCAAATAAAGCGACCGCAAAGCAGTGGCTCGATGTCGCACGAACAGCACATAAACTTGGCATTAAGACCAATGCCAGCATGCTCTATGGGCACATTGAAACCTATGAAGAACGCATCGATCATCTATTGGCTTTGCGTGATTTGCAGGACGAAACCGGCGGCTTCCAGACCTTTGTCTGTTTTCCGTTTTTACCGGGCAATACAGAACTCGAAGCTTCGATTACGCGGACCTCGGTTTGGGATGATCTCAAGACCATGGCGATTTCACGCTTGATGCTCGATAATTTCCATAACGTCAAAGCTTACTGGGTAATGCTGACCTTGCCGATTGCGCAGCTTGCCCTCGGCTTTGGTGCCAACGATATCGATGGCACCATTCAGGAAGAAAAAATCATGCATGCTGCCGGAGCAAAGACAAGCCGCTCCTTGAGCAAAGAAGTCCTCATTGAGAAAATCAAAGAGGCAGGGCGGATTCCAGCTGAATGTGACTGCAACTTCAATATCATTCGGACTTTTGCCTAAAAAAGGCGATAGAGGAGTATTCCCCGGTGATATAGAATGATATATAATGGGAACTATCTCAGAATCAGTCAAACAATTAGGAGGATGGAAATGTCAGAAAGATTAACTATACAGGAAGTGCTCAAAGAGTACGGCGTACCGGAAATCAAACTCGACATTCATGCTACGCGTACAGAATGCTTGAAACTTCGTGAAAAGCTCGTGGCAATTCGCGATGTGAGCCAGGCTAAAGAACAAGGTTATTTGGATATTGAATGCAAGCTTTATATTGATGTACATGATATCGATCGTTACCTGTCAGGCGAACTTGATACTTTAGGTGAAATCTATGCGTTCCCTGAAGATATAAAGTCCTATAAGGAGGAATAACAATGAATTCGAAGAAAATAATCGCTCTTGTGGTGATTTGCGTATTTGCAATGTCCTCAATGGCTTTTGCCGCAAAGGGCGGAGCTAAGGTATCGGCACCAAAGGCGGCACCGAGTATGTCGACGCAGCAAAAAACTCCGGCGGCATCTACGACAAAAGAATACAAACCATCACAAGATGCAAAGTCTATCGATAAAAATGCTCCAGCAGCTGCAACGGCGAAATCTCCGGCAGCCGCAGCATCGAGCAGCTCCCCTTGGGGCGGCATGATGCGTAACATCGGTTTGTTTGCCGGCGGTATGTTCCTCGGCGGCATGCTCAGCCATCTGTTCGGTATGGGTTCAGCTGGAATGTTTTCCGATATCATGGGATTGTTGCTCAATGTAGTGATGATCGGTGTAGTCATCATGGTTGCACGCATGCTTTGGAATAAATTCAAAGGCAGCAGATCGAGCCAGGCGGCCAATCCGTACCAGAGCCAGTCACAGCCATCAGCACCGATGCAGGCTTCACGCCGAGAAGAAATCATCGACGTGACTCCGCAGGTAAGAGGCAATGACTATAATAGCAAAACCAAAGCGGACGAATATCGCAGCCGCTAACTGAAATAAGAAAGCCCCTTTTGTCACCGTAGGTGATGGAAGGGGCTTTTGCTGTGTGAAAGGGAATTTGTGTAGGGCAATTCTTAGTCGAATATCGTATGTTATATAGTTTTCAAGATTGACTGTATTGTAACTATACACTGTATAATTTAGTTGCTGAAACAATTAAAATATTTGAGTAGCATCGATAAACGCGACGAAAGGAAGAACTAATATGGAGTTAAAAACCGTTATAATCAATGGGCTGATGATGGGGGCTTTGAGTATGACTTTGGGCGTGGGGAGTATTGCTATTTCACCTACAGCAGAAGCGGCGCAGACAGTTGCCGCAAATACATCGCAAACTGCGGTGCTGCAGTATTCGTTGAAGTTTGATACACAAAAGTATACGAAAAAGACCATGCAGGTAGAAGGTCAGCCGGTGAGCTTTCGTGCATACGAAGATTGTGTTTATGTGGCAAAGCCGGTTGATGCAGCATATGAGAAAATGAATATTTACATTCCGGAAAGCTATTTTTCGGGAGGCTCCATAAATGGATACACGGCAAAAACGGCACCGATTTTCATGCCAAACAATGTCGGTGGCTATATGCCGGGACAAGCCGATTCCCCTCGTGAGTCGGGGAATCGTCACGAAGGACCGAACGCAACGCTGCTGGCGCTAGCCAAAGGTTATGTGGTAGCAGCTCCGGCAATTCGAGGCCGGAGCTTGCAGGCGAGTGATGGAACCTATACGGGGAAGGCACCGGCGCTTATCGTTGACTATAAGGCAGCTGTTCGTTATTTGCGTTACAATAAAAATGTTTTGCCAGCGGGTGATACCGAAAAAATAATTTCGAATGGCACGAGTGCGGGCGGTGCACTTTCGGCACTATTAGGAGCTACTGGTGATAGCAAGGAATATGATCCGTATTTAAAAGAAATTGGCGCCGCCAAAGAACGAGATGATATCTTTGCTTCATCGGACTACTGCCCGATTACAAACCTTGAACATGCCGATATGGCCTATGAATGGGTCTTTAATGGAGTGAATGTGTACCATCAGAGAAAAGGCATGGGAATGCCAGGGCATATGCCAGACTTCGCAAAAATGCCACCTGTACAAAATGGACAGCCACCAGAAATGCCAATGGGCAGACCGGCAGATGCGCCGATGGAAACATCACAGGCTGATTCGATGAGCGATGTGCAAATCAAGGCATCTTCGCAGCTTAAACAGCTTTTTCCGGCTTATGTGAACAGCCTCGGCCTCACCGATAAACAAGGAAATGCATTAACTCTTGATGCCAATGGGAATGGAACTTTTAAGGAATATTTGGAATCATTCTATCTCAAATCGGCGCAAACTGCGATCGACAGCGGCGAGGATCTGAGTAAAATGGATTGGCTGACCATCAAAGATGGCAAGGCGGTTGCTATGGATTTGGCTAAATATGCTGTTTTTGCCACCCGCCTCAAAGCAGCGCCGGCTTTTGATTCCTTAGATAACACTGCACCTGAAAACAATGAATTTGGGACAAAAACAATCAACAACCAGCACTTCACGGAGTTTTCCCAGCAAAACAGTACAGCTGCAGGTACCTTGGCAGACAAGCAGGTTGTAAAGCTTATGAACCCGATGAATTATATTGGTAGTGGCGATGTAAAACTCGCAAAACACTGGCGAATTCGCCACGGTGCAATTGACCGTGATACATCCTTGGCAATACCCGCAATCCTTGCAACTAAACTTATGGATGCAGGCTATGACGTAGATTTTGCTTCTCCATGGAATCGGGGACACGATGGGGATTATGATCTCCAAGAGCTTTTTGCCTGGATGGATTCGATTTGCAAAGCAAAGTGAGTGAAAACCAAAGCGTTTCCCAATAGCAGTGCAATGCGGCTTACTTGAACGAGTCGTTTACTTATGATGTATAGATTAGAAAAAACCATTAACAATGAATTTCTTGGAAGTTCATCGTTGATGGTTTTTTTATTGTTAAACAAGTTAGGTGTCCGTGGGGCAGGTTTCGCTGGTGTTTTGGCACCATCTTGAAAAACGATGAAACGGATATTTCATAAGGACAATATATGTCCAGGACTATTGGTATAATATAACTATAATGAGGAATGGGGATGCGCTCATGATAGTTATATTGGAAATGATAAAAGAAAATTGGTTGCTGCTTTTTGTTTTGGGAATTATTGCAGGGCTGCTTTTGCAGAACTTTTTTTTACGACGAAAAATCAAAAACTATAGAGAGCTCACAGAGATGCTTTGTTTTGAGCGAGACTATGATATATTATCGGGACTCAAAAATCGCAATGCTTTTTTACGATACTTTCAACAAATGGAAGAAAATGAAATGAAAGCGAGTATTCTTGTCTGTGATATTGATGGACTTAAATTGATAAATGACAGAGCCGGTCATGATGCAGGAAATGCTGTAATCCAAAAAGCAGCTGAGTTGATTCGACGTGCCTGTTCATCAGAAGCCAGTATCTTCCGTACAGGTGGTGATGAATATGTTATTTTGCTGCCGCCAGACTGGGCGTCTAATAGACTGCAATCACTAAAAGAAAAAATTCAAGCGGAAATCGATTTTTATAATAAAAAATCGTTATATACACCGTTGAGCCTGTCTATTGGCGCTGCTGCTGCCGATAACTTGAACATAAAGTCAGTTTATACTCAGGCAGATAGTGACATGTACCGCGAAAAGAGAGCGCATCAAGAAGCAGCCTATGAAATGCTTCGGCTGGCGTTGATGGAATCAGAATAAAATTTGCTGGATAACTTGAAAAATTTGGCAGGAAAATAAGGACTTTTGGGGAATTAAGACAAAGAGTTATCACGATGAAGGGATGCGGAATGATGGCAGAGGAGTCTGGTGGAAAGACACTACGAGTATTATCGATATTCGTGCGTTTGGTGCACGGTGCAGGAATTAACAAGAACAAGGAGGTTGAACGTTTTTCTGTAAATGAAAAGACAATTCAGCGCAGTCTAGATGAGATTCGCAGCTATTTGGCAGATGCACACAGAGATGGTGCTTGTGGAGAGCTCGTTTATCGGCGTGCTGATAACAGCTATTATTTGGAAAAATCAGAAGATGGGCAGCTGCAAGGTACAGATATTCTGGTGCTATCTAAGATTTTGCTGGAGAGCCGCTCTTTATGCAAAAATGAAATGGAAAGTCTGCTCGATAAATTGATGCGTCAGGCTTTGCCTCAAGATAAAAAAATGATAGAAAATTTGGTGGGTAATGAAAAGTTTCATTACGCGCCTGTTTCGCATGAAAAAAATCTGATTGACATGATTTGGGAGCTCAGTTGCGCACTGAAAGAAAAGCGTCGCGTGAAGATACAATACAAGAAAGAAAATGATCAAAATAGTATTCTAAGAGAGTTGGAGCCACAAGGCGTTATCTTTTCGGAATACTATTTTTATTTAGTCGCGTGTATCGTCGGCAAGGATTATGACTTTCCCGCGGTATACCGAATCGACCGGATTGAATCCCTTGAGGTTTTGCAAGATAAGTTTTTTTGTGCCTACTGCAATCGTTTTAAAGAAGGAGAATTTCGCAAACGTGTGCAGTTTATGAAATCGGGTCCGATTTTAAAACTGACTTTTCGGTACACCGGAAATTCACTTACCGCAGTGCTTGACCGCTTGCCAACAGCAAAAGTCCTTAAGCAAGATGAAAAAGGCGTGGTCATTGAAGCAGAAGTCTTCGGCGATGGCATTAAAATGTGGCTTTTAAGCCAGGGGGAATATGTCGAAGTGCTAAAGCCAGAGCGGCTGAGGACGGAGATGAGGGAGGCGATTGGGAAGATGCTGGAGCGGTATATAGTTCAAAAATAATCGCTTTAAAAGATAGAGTTGAATAATAGACGATATAAAGGGAGGTCTTATAAATGAATTTAGAGGAAAATGAAGCAGCAAAATCTTTGGACGTGGAAGCTGAAAAGCTGTGTCAGTGGGCAGCGGCTCGTGCCGGGGTCATCGTAATTATTCCGATGGTTGGAACTATAGCTTTGGTGGCCAATGAATTTTATATGATAGAGCGAATGTCAAAATTATATGGATATGATTTAAATGAAAAATCTATTGGTGCGTTTATCGGCGGTCTTGGTGGAGCTTTTGCTGGGCAAACCTTAGCGACTTTGATACCATTTCCTCCGATGCAGGTTCCGATTGGAGTTGCAGTAACTTATGCTGTGGGGAAAGCAGCGCAAGCTTGGCTGAAAAATGGAATGAAAGATTCGGCAGAAAACTACAAAGATCTATTCAAAGTCGAAAAAGAAAATGCAAAAAAAATGTTGGTTAAGCTAAAAGATAATGCAATGAAGGGTATGCCGTTAGGTGATGAGAGTAAGAAGTTTAAGTTTTAAGCAAGAAGTATAAAAATGAAAAAGTTACGAGAGATTTCGCGGGATCGATAGTGCTAGGGTTTTAGCAAAAACTGTATTTTATTAAGAGCACAATATGAAATAAGATAATGATTGTACCAATACAAAATGAACAACTTTTCCGATTTTATTGAACCTCATTGAATTCGTTGCTATAATTAAGAAAATTTGTATTGCTTATGGGCATACAATTAAGTATAGGCGAAGATGCCGGATGAAGGGGTTATGCGGGTATGGAAATCGGGAAAAAAGAACAGGGTTTTTTGAGTTCAGATGGGGCACTTTCTGGTGGGCAGGACAAGCAGTCATCGGTAATTTCAGTTCGGAGCTTGTGTCTTACGGCGGTGATGGCGGCGTTTATTTGTATTATGACGTTGGTGCCTCGTATCCCGATTCCGCTTGGCTATGCTCACCTTGGTGATGCGGCGCTCTTTTTGGCGGTTCTGTATGTCGGGCGCAGGGAAGGTGCTGTGGCGGCGAGTATTGGTTCGGCTTTTGCTGATTTTCTCGGCGGGTTCTCGATTTGGATTATCCCGACGCTTTTAATTAAGTACATCATGGCAGAGCTTTTGTGGAAATTCGCTCGGCCCGAGGAGCGCAGTTGGCGGCTGTTTTCGGCGAAGACATTTCTTGGTTTTGTCCTTTCGGGGCTTTGGATGGCGGCAGCTTATACTTTGGCAGGAGCGGCCCTTTACGGCGGAATCGAGGCGGGGCTTACTTCAACGCCCGGGCTTTTGCTGGAGGCCGGCATCAACATCGTCGCCGCTTATGGCGCAGCAGTTGTCCTCGATCGTACGGGGGTATTTCATCAATGAAACAAAAATGGGGACCAGGCAGATTACACTGCCTGGTCCCCATTTGTCTGTTTTATTTATTATACACTTCTTTTAAAAGCGTTTCTTTTCTCAAATCTTCGCATTCGCAATCTTTATCTTTTTTTGCCAGGCTGCGAATCGTGGCGAGGATGATTTTGCTGATCATCGGCGCATCGTTGTAGAAGATGTCTTCGAGATCATCGTGTGACCATTTTTTGACGAGGCCTTCGCCGTAATTTACGGTGTAGTAAAGACCGGCGTAGCAGGCACCGATTTCACGAGCCAAATAGACTTCCGGGCAGATGCTCTGCCCGACGATATCGGCATGGCCTTTGAGCATACTGATTTCAGCCGGGCTTTCGAAATGGCGTCCGTCAGTGTTGGCATAGGTGCCACGGGTAAAGATGCGGCCATCAAAATGCTTGCGGGTCTGGGCGATGAGTTCGTTTCTAAGTTCCGGGCAGAGGGCATCGCGCATGACGAGCAGGTAACGTCCTTCAAGTCCGACGTCTTTGCGTACAGACATATCGAGGTAGTCATCCGGAATGAGGAAGTCGCGAATATCAAGCAGTGGATTGATGGTGCCGACGCCGCCTTCGACGAGGATGCGTTTGACGCCGGCTTCGCGGAATACCCAAAATACTTGACGGGACGCATCGCTGCGGTTTACGCCGCTGCGCCAGCCGTGCATCTTGCAGGTGAGCACGGATACTCCGGCAACGGTGAAATGGCGAAAAGCCGGGCTTTCTCCGTAAGGGGTTTCAAATACGAGATTGTCGGCGATGATTTCAACATCGTCGGCTTCGGCGCCAAGGGGAAAGTTGCTCGATAGCGTGCCACTGCCGCCAATGTTGGCGAAGGCAGCTTTGGGGACAGTTGTGCTGATCTTTTTTGTATCCATATTAAAATCTCCTGATTACATTGTATTTTGTATCGCGTTGTGCGGCTTGGTAGCCGGTTGCCTGAATCAGACGGACCATTTTGTCGATGGACATTTCGTAAGAAGTCCCAGCGGCGCGGACGACATTTTCTTCGAGCATGATGCTGCCGAGGTCGTCGGCACCAAAACCTAAAGTGACCTGGCCGATCGATTCTCCTTGGGTGACCCAGGAACCCTGGATGTGGGAGATGTTTTCGAGGTAAAGACGGGTCAAGGCAAGGGTCTTGAGATATTCCCAAGAGGAGGTCTTGCTGCCGCCAAGTTCGGTGTGGCCCGGCTGGAAGGTCCAGGTGATGAAGGCGCGAAAGCCGCCGGTTTTTTCTTGCAGAGCGCGGACTTTTTCCATATGATCGATGCGTTCGGCAAGGGTTTCGCCGAGCCCGATGACCATCGTGGCGGTGCTTTCCATGCCGATGCTGTGGGCGGTTTCCATGACATCGAGCCAATCATCGGTCATGATCTTTTTGGGACTGACGATTTTCCGCACGCGGTCGGAAAGAATCTCAGCGCCGCCGCCAGGGAGTGAGTCGAGTCCGGCTGCTTGGAGTTCGATCAAGGTATCTTTTACGGATTTTCCGGCTTGCTGCGCCATATATAGAATTTCTGTTGCCGTAAAGGAATGGATCGCAATCGAAAATTTCTCCTTGATGGTGGAGAGCATCTTGAGGTAATAGGGCAGGTCTAGGTCCGGATGAAGGCCGCCTTGGATCATGACCTGCGTGCCGCCGGCATCGACGGTTTCTTGGATCTTGGCGAGGATGGTTTCCATCGGCAGGACGTAGGCATCTTTATGATCGGCCCGGCGGAAAAACGCACAGAATTTGCATTCATTGCTGCAAATATTGCTGTAGTTGATATTGCGGTCGATGATGAAGGTGACGGTTTTTTCTGGGTGCATTTTTTGGCGAAGGTCGTTTGCCATTTTACCCAGGTCCAAAATATCACCGTGTTCTAAAAGGTCGAGTCCTTGTTTTTGATTGAGCATACGTGTTAAGCCTCCGTGCGGGAATCTGCGCCCGTTTCGTGTTGGATTTCCCGGTAAAAGGTATCGCGTTCTACTGGTTGGTAGCCGGTTTGTTGAATCATTTCGATGATTTCATCTTTGCTGATGCCGCTTTTGGTCTTGGCACCGGCCGCATGGATGATTTTTTCTTCTTCGACAGTACCATCGAGGTCATCGACGCCAAATGCCAGTGCCAGCTGGGCGATTGGCTGGGTCAACATCATCCAGAAAGCCTTGACGTGGTCGACGTTGTCGAGGATCAGCCTTGACAGGGCGATCATCTTGAGATCTTCCCAAGATGAGGTGCGTGTAAGGTCAGCCAAGCGTGTATTTGCCGGATGGAACGGGAAGGAGACGTAGGCCTGGAAGCCGCCGGTCTCATCTTGGATATCACGCAGGGTGAAGAGATGCTGCAGGCGTTGTTCAATGGTTTCCACATGTCCGTACATCATCGTAGCGTTCGTGAGAATGCCAAGGTTGTGGGCGGTCTTTATCGTTTCGATCCACTGCGCGGTTGTCGCTTTTTTCGGGCAGATGATTTCGCGGACGGAATCATCGAGGATTTCAGCGCCGCCACCTGGCAGAGAGTCGAGTCCGGCCTCTTTTAAGGTGCGAAGCACGGTTTCGATGGATTGCTGGGAAATCTCGGCGAAATGAACGATCTCAACCGGCGTGAAGGCCTTGAGATGGACATTGGGCAGGGTTTCTTTGACAGCCTTTACGATGTCGACATAGTAAGAAAAATCCTTTGTCGGATGCAAGGCACTGACCATATGTACTTCCGTCAGATTCTTTGTCTTAGCGGCAGTCTGCTTTAACAGGCGGATGACATCCTCTTTTTCTAAGAGAAAAGCCCGTTTTTCTTCAGCCTCACAGGAAAAGGCACATAGAGGGCAAAGAGCGGTGCAGACATTCGTCAGATTGATTTGACGGTTTACGTTATAATAGACGTTTTTGCCGCTTTTCTTTTCTTTGGCGGCACGGGCCCAGGCGGCCAGATCAAGTAAATCTGCTGATTGGTACAGTTCGAGGGCATCGGCCAGAGTCAGTCGTTCACCGGCCGCTGCTTTTTGCCGGCTGCTTTTTTCGTTTTGCATAAAAAGCCTCCTTTATTTTCTACCTTATTGTCGCAAAAAAATAAGGTACCTAAGAAATTATATTACGTCCGGGCAATGGGTTCAATATCTCTGGGGAAAATAAAATTATTCATTTACAAGAACAAATGTTCTATTGTATAATAAAAAGAGGAGATGGATTGCTATGGATGTTATGGAAAAACTTAAAATTCTTGGTGATGCGGCGAAATATGATGCGGCATGTACTTCAAGCGGCGCCAGCAAAAAAGCCGGCCGCGGCGGCATCGGCAGCTCTATCGCGGCGGGCATCTGCCATAGCTTTGCCGGAGATGGGCGCTGCATATCTTTGTTGAAAGTGCTGTTGACCAATGCCTGTATCTACGATTGCAAATACTGCGTCAATCGACGGTCCTCGGATTCTGTACGCACGGCTTTTTCGCCGCGTGAGTTGGCAGATCTGACGATGCAGTTTTATCGGCGCAATTATATAGAAGGTTTATTTTTGAGCTCGGGTGTTTTCAAGAATCCCGATTACACCTGTGAGCGCATGATTGAAACATTGCAGATTCTGCGGCAGGAATATCATTTTGCCGGGTATATCCATGCCAAGGCGATTCCGGGTGCGGATTCAGCTTTGCTCGAAAAGCTCGGTCTTCTGGCTGATCGTATGAGCATCAATATCGAGATGCCGACCAATGAAAGCTTGCAGCTTTTGGCGCCCGATAAGAGCAAACAATCAATTTTAGAACCTATGGGCTTCATAAAGGGGCGCATTGCCGAAAATAGCCACGATATCATAAAATATAAAAAGCCGCCGGCGTTCGTGCCGGCGGGGCAAAGTACGCAGATGATCGTCGGGGCGACCAAGGAAAGCGACCGTCAGATTTTGAACTTGACCGCCGGGCTTTATAAGAAATATGAACTTAAGCGGGTGTTTTTCTCTGCCTACATTCCGGCGGTGGAGCACAGCTTGCTGCCGGCTCGGGATATAGAGCCGCCGCTTTGGCGCGAGCATCGCTTGTATCAAGCGGATTGGCTGCTGCGATTTTATGGTTTCGATGCCAAGGAAATCCTTGATGAGGCGCAGCCGAATTTCCATCCGTATGTCGATCCCAAATGTTACTGGGCGCTTCGCCATATGGATAATTTTCCGGTGGAGGTCAACCGTGTCCCTTATGAAGAACTGTTACGCGTGCCGGGCATCGGCGTCAAAAGTGCCCAGCAGATCGTGCGGGCTCGTCGAAGCTGTTCACTGGATTTTGAAGCTTTGGCAAGGCTTGGCGTCGTATTGAAACGGGCGCAGTATTTTCTGGTTTGCCGTGGGCGAAAGCGTTCCGGGCTTGAATTGACAAGGCCGGCACTGCTTCGGGCGCTGATGTCAAAGCGTGAAGTCAGCAAATATGAACTAGACCAGGCACTGGGAGAAAATCAACAGCTCTCGCTTTTTCGTTCGGCGCCTCGTCTGACTGCCGCGCAAGAGGAGGAACTGCGATGTCTGCCGATGCCGATGTGATCTACCGTTATGATGGTTCTTTTGCCGGACTTCTTTGCTGCGTCTTTGCCAGTTATGAGCAAAAAGAGATTCCGGCAGCGATTTATTCACCGCAGGATATGCAGCTGTCACTGCTTTTTACGCGGGAAATCTATACGGAAGAGGATAAAAGCCAGCGCGTGCTTCGCTCGATTCCGAAAAAAATCCATCAAGATGCACTCGATTTCATCCGACGAATTTTTTTGACTTGTTTGCCGCAAAAAGAGTGGTATATTTTGCTTTTTTTGCGAAGGGCTTACAAGGAAGGCCCCTCTATATTGCAAAATGTGGCGGATCCTTTGGTCAACAAATTATATAAGGCAGTGCGGCATCTAGAGAATGAAGCGCATCTGCTCAAAGGGTTCATTCGTTTTTCGGATTGTGAAAATGTCCTTGCGACCAAGATCGGCCCCAAAAATCAAGTTCTGCCATTGCTCGCTGACCATTTTTGTGATCGTTATCCAGAAGAGCAATTTTTGATTTACGATGAAGTGCACAGGCAGGCACTTTTGTACCAGCCTTATCAAATCAAGCTGGTAGAAATGGATGTGATGGATTTTCCTGTGTTTGATGAGTCTGAAGAAAAATATCGCGAGCTTTGGCAGGCTTTTTATGATGCCGTGGAAATAAAGGCCCGCCATAATCCCAAATGCCGCATGAGTTTGATGCCGAAGCGTTACTGGAAATACATGACGGAATTCGATCGCATGCCAGCTTCGCAAAACCCATTGGCAGGGAACCGTAGTGATGCTGCTGTCGGTGAGATTATTTCTATCGAGGCTGTGAGCCCTGCTGTAAAATAATAAGAGATGGCGTTCAAAATAAGACAGAGCCGTGATTTTTCCTTTGGTAAGGAGAAAGCACGGCTCTGTTTTATTTTACGATATGTTTGCCGCCAAGATAATGGGCTTTCCAGTAATCGTTATCGAGTTCATCGATGCGAATGCCCTTACTGGATGAGGCGTGGATGAATTTTCCATCACCGAGGTAGAGTCCGCAGTGGGACGCTCCGGGTTCGTAGGTCGAGAAAAATACCAAATCACCCTCGACGAGCTGCCCGCGCGTTGCTTTTTGTCCGAGTTTATACTGCTCGTCGGCGGTTCGCGGAAGGGATAGGTTGCTTTTGGCAAAAATGAATTGCAGATAGCCCGAGCAATCAAAAGCATTTGGGCCGGCAGCACCAAATTTATAAGGTGTGCCGATGTATTTTTTTGCTGTTGCGACGAGCTCCGGTACACGGTTTTGGCTTAAGAAGGGAGAACTTTCCGGGACTGTGGCAGATTTTAGGGCAATGGGTTCTTTGCTTATTGGTCGGCGTGCAATCGGCTTGGCCTTTTTTAAGGCTCGCCAAGTTTGCCCATCGACACTGCCCGTGATTTTAAGGTGTTGATCTCGTTGGAATTCCAAAACAGCAGTTTCCGTTTCTCGTCCGAAAATTCCATCAATCGAAGAAATCCTGTAATTGAGGCGCTTTAGCTGCTCTTGCAGGGCGCTGACTTCTTTGCCGTGAGAGTTGATTTTGAGATCAGCGGCAGCTAGTGCGATGTTGGTGAAAAAGGAGCAAAGGAGTACGGTCATCGCTAATATTTTTTGCCAGCGGCGAAAACGATCGCATTGCATGAAAAACATCCTTTCAGCTGTGCTTTATGTGTTCGAGTCCTTGATTCATGAGGCCGACGACGTGGTCATCATCGAGAGAGTACCAGGCAGATTTGCCTTCTTTGCGAAACTTTACGAGGCGTGCAGCACGTAAAACTCGCAATTGATGTGATATAGCAGATTGGCCCATCTGCAGGCTTTCGGCGATATCGCATACACACATTTCATCTTCGAACAAAAGGCTGAGGATGCGAATACGTGTGGGATCGCCAAGGATTTTAAAGGTTTCGGCGAGCAAGCTGCTGCGATCTTTGTCGAGCAGTTGCAATTGTGCACGTTCGATCATTGCTTGGTGAACTTCATAGATCTCACAGATTTCGCAGGTATGTTCTTTTTTTTCCGTCGGTTTTGAAACTTGCATAAGGCTTTTCCCCCAAGACTATTTCTACAACCGTTTGCGGCTGTAAATAGAGTAAACTTCATTAGTATAATTATAAAGCAAAAAAAACAAATTGAAAATGATTTTAAGAAAAGTCGTAAAATGCAGGATAGCAAAAATTAAAATTGTGGATAACTTTAAATGATTCATGAATTTATCCACAAGAAAAATGAAAGTAAAAGTGGACATGTGGATAAGTTTATTTGTTGTATTTACGATATATAGGAGTAAAAGGCGATGTTATCCACAAAATCGGACCGTTTTATCCACAATTGTGTATATCTTTACAAGGGGTTGTGGATAAGTCGATGGAAATGATGCGGTTGAGTCTGTTGCGAAGAATTTTGCGTCGCTTGACCATATGATATATAATGGAAATGACAAGAAGTAAATAAGTGGCAGGTAATACAGCAAGGCTATATAAAAGATGATTTCTGCACCCGTGTAGAGACCATCTTTTTTTTCTCCTAGGGATTTTCAAGGAGTTATGTTTCCGGGAGTCCTTGGATTTGCTGGATTTATCTGTCGCTTCCGCAGGCTGTGGAAGTTAAATGTCTAGGTGAAGGTATGGGTTCATGATATTATGATATTGTAACAAGCGAGGTGCAAGGTGTTGGAGATTCAAAACAAAAGGATTTTAAAGATACTGGAACTGTTTGATGCTGATAAGAAGGTTATGGATAGCGCCAGTATGGCTGCCCTGATCGGTGTGAGCTCGCGGACCATCCGCAATGATATCAAAGATGCTAACGCACTGCTTCGGGACTATGGAGCACAGCTTCAAGCCGAGACCGGTGTCGGCTATATGCTCAAGATCCATGATGAGGCGAAATATCAGGCATTCAAAAACGATCAAGGCGGTGACGGGCGGAAAGATTGGCTCAAGAGCCATATCATCCCCTCAGATCACAATGATCGGATTTCCTTTATTATCGCTGAACTCTTGCTAAACGCTTTACACGAAAAAGTCGTCACAGAATCGGAGCTGGCCGATGAGCTTTTCATCAGTCTTTCAACCTTGAAGAAGTACATGAAAGACATCAAGAAAAGTTTGCGTCGCTTCGGTGTCGAAATTACCGCTGATCGAATGAATGGTATTTGCATAAAAGGGGATGAGGCTCAGATCCGCTACTGCATTTCAGAGTACATTTTCAACAGCAATGATTTGGTCGATTTGGCGCAAAACCAATTTTATCGGGAATTGTTTTCTCTCGAAGAAATTGAACGGGTAAAGCAGATTATCTTAAATGTGATTCTCAAGTACAATATCCACTTGACGGATGTTGCGTTCAAAAATTTACTGGTACATGTCATTATCACGCTGAAACGGGCAGATGGGAAAAATACGACGGAATATGGACCGGAAGAGACGAAGGCGCTTGAATCGTCGATTTATTTCTCCGTTGCCCAGGAAATCATAAATACAATTTTAGAGCAGCTTCAGATCGATATTGGCAATGAAGTATATTATTTGACCCAGCATTTTGTATCAAGTAAGAAATTGATGGGAAATGAAGAAAACAGTCAAGTCAAACGTGAATACAGAGATCTCGTCGACAACATCCTGGCACGCATCCAGGCGGATATCGGCATTGACTTATCCGGCGATGAGGAGCTTATTTCCGGCTTGATGATCCATTTGGGGGCTGCGGTGAATCGGTTGAAGTTCAACATGAATATCCGCAACGAGATTCTTGGTCCCATCAAGAAAAATTATCCCCTAGCCTTTGAAATGGCAGTTATTGCCAGCGAAGTGTTGACGAACCAGGAAAAGCTGCGAACGAATGAAAATGAAATGGGATTTTTAGCCATTCATTTTGGGGCGGCCTTGGAACGGCGCAAATGCAATGAAAAAACGGCACTTACGGCAATCATAGCCTGCGGTACAGGTCTTTCCACGGCGATGTTCGTCAAGAGCAAGCTGCAGCGAAAGTTCGGTAAGCAGTTGCAGATCTTAAAGGTAAGCCCTCTTTATGAAATTACAAGAGAGTGCATCAAATCAGTCGATTTTATTTTTACGACCGTACCCATCCAAGGGCTTGATTCACCGAAGATCATTTTGGTGGAACCAATCTTGACGGAGGAAGACTTAGGCAGGATCGAACTGATTCTTGAAGGCAATAAAGAGGATGCCAGAGAGCATTTCTTCAAAAAAGATTTGTTTTTTGCCGGTTTGCAAGCATCATCCAAGCAGGTTGTTTTAGAAAAAATGACGGATTTGATGCTGGAAAACGGTTATATCGATGCAGCGGGAAAGAAATCCGTTTTTGTCCGCGAACAGATGGCATCGACGGAGCTTGGCGGCTTGATCGCCATTCCGCACGCTTTGGAAAATCACAGTGACGAGGCAGCTATAGCTGTGGCTGTACTCGAAAAACCGATTCTTTGGGACAAGGAAAAGGTCCAGGTTGTCTTTTTACTCAGTATACCAAAGAGCAAATGCCGGGTTTGGGAACCTGTTTTTGAACGATTATATCGCTATTTCATCAGTGACTTCGGGGTCAATACGTTGATCAAGAACCCTAGTTTCGAAGTCCTGATAGAAAAACTGGAAGAATAGATAGATGAAGGAGTTAGGTTTAGGATGTTAATGGATTTGACAAGTGAAAAGTTAGTGCGCCTCAATATTGAAGCTGAAAATTGGGAGGATGCTATCCGCAAGTCAGCGGCACCACTCTTTGAAAACGGTAAGATAACAGCGGCTTATATCGATGCCATTATAAATACGGCGAAGGAAGTCGGTCCGTATATCGTGCTTACGAAACATGTGGCTTTACCGCATGCCAGATCTGAAGCCGGAGCACTTGAAAGTGCCATTGGGATCGCTACGCTTAAGACCCCTGTTGTTTTTGGCAACAAGGAAAACGATCCGGTGAAATACTTGTTTTGTTTAAGTGCCAAAGATAGTGAAAGCCATATCAACGCGTTGTCTGAATTGACGGGGCTCCTTGATCGTGAGGATTTTTATGCCTTACTCGATCAAGCGAAGGAAGCCTCCGAAGTTATACAATATATTAAAAATTTATAAGAAGAAGGGTGAATAAAAATGGAATTTAAAGGATTAGTTGCTTGTCGTGCAGGTGTAGGTTCGAGCTTGATGCTCAAAATCAAATTGAACCAGGTTATCAGCGAAAATAAATTGCCAATCAAGATTGAACATGGCTCACTCGATGCTCTTTCCGGTTTTAACGGACAGCTCATCATCACGCTCAGCGATGTTGCAAAAGAACTTGAAGCTAAAAAAATGCCACAGACGATCATCGGCATCGATAACATCATGGACAAAGCTGAAATCTTGACGAAGCTCAATGCTTTTTTGGCTGCGAACAACTGATATTGCATGTAGGTTCTTTGGTATGATTTACAGGTGAAATCCGGGGCGAACGGGGTTGGCTGCTTTTCTTGCCTTCCCCCTTCGACACCGATTTAAGATTTACAGAAATTATAGACAATTATACTGCAATTTTACAGACAATTAAGGGATTTTAGAGAATAAGCAAAAATATGCATGAAATGAAAGTAGGGGGAAATTTTAATGGACTTTTTAGTTAGTTTATTGAGCAATCCGGCAATACTCTTAGGTGTAGTTGCGTTTGTCGGTTTGGTAGCTCAGAAAAAATCGGGGACTGAAGTCATCACTGGTTCGACAAAAACCGCCCTGGGCTTCTTAGTATTCGGTATCGGCGCCGGCACAATGACGGCATCCTTGCAGAAATTCAATACGATGTTCCAATCGGGTTTCCATATTTCGGGAGTTATTGCATCACCTGAGGCTGCTACCGCCATGGCGCAAAGCACATATGGTTTTGTAACATCATCCATCTTGATCTTAGGCTTTTTGATGAATCTTGTTTTTGCTCGCATCACGCCGTTCAAAAACGTATTCTTCACCGGCGGACACAGTTTGTTCTTTGCCTGCGTACTGGGCTTGATCTTAAAGTTCCATGGTTTTTCTGATGGAACGGCAATTTTGTTCGGCGGCGCTTTGCTGGGTTTCTGCTCAGCGTTTTTACCGCAGCTTTGCCAGCCGTTCATGCGCAAGATGACGGGTCATGATGAACAAGCAATCGGTCATTTCAACATGATCGCCTATGCTTTATCCGGTTATATCGGTAAAATTTTCTTCTCCAAATGGGGCGATCAGACTACAGAAGATATCAAGTTCCCAGCTTGGCTTTCTTTCTTCCGTGACTTCCTCATGGGCTGCGCGACAGTCATGACGCTGCTCTTTTATGTTTCAGCATTTGCCGCAGGTCCTGAAGTCGTCGGTAAATTGGCAGGTACTACGCATTGGCTCGTATTCCCATTGATGCTCGCTTTGCAGTTTACCGCTGGTATGTCTGTATTGATGACAGGTGTTCGCATGTTCTTAGGCGAAATCACCGCAGCTTTCGTTGCGATTTCAGAAAAATTCATCCCAGGTTCGCGTCCGGCACTTGATGTTCCGACCGTATTCCCATATGCACCGACTGCTGTTATCGTTGGGTTCCTGTGCTCCTATCTTGCCGGATTGATTTCAATAACAATCATGGTAATGTTTAATTTCTCCGTTATCATCATCCCGGCAGCGCATATCTGCTTCTTCTCGGGCGGTACTGCAGGGGTCTTCGGGAATTCTTTCGGCGGCTGGCGCGGTGCAGTCGCAGGCTCGTTTGTCGTCGGATTGCTGCTGGCGTTCTTGCCATGCGTACTCTATCCGCTTTATGGACAAATGGGCGTTCTCGGCTCGACTTTCCCAAATGTTGACTATAACATTACTGGAATGATTCTCAACAGCATTCTAAATGTGGTAAAATAAAGGCAGGTTTTTATTAAACGCCTTTTATATGGCGTCAAAATATGCGAGGCACCTGTGTCTCGCATAGATTTGAAGGAGAGTATAGAATGAATGCAGTGAACAAAGAAGCTTTGCAAAAGTATATCGCCCTTGAAATGCAGGAAGTCAATTCTTTTGTCGAAGGAATCGATCTTGAAAGCGTTGAAAGTGCCAAACAAATTATTTTAGCGGCACAGGCAAACAAAAACCGAGTTCATGTCACAGGGATAGGCAAACCAGGACATGTCGCTGGTTATGCGGCATCGCTGTTGTCTTCGACAGGAACACCGACCTATGAACTTCATGGAACCGAAGCTGTGCATGGTTCTTCCGGGCAGGTCCTGCCGGGAGATGTTGTCATTGCTATCAGCAATAGCGGCGAAACAAAAGAACTGCAGGCAACCGTGCTTACGCTCAAGAAAAACGGCGCTAAGATCATTGCTGTGACAGGCAATAAAAATTCTTGGCTGGCAGCAAATGCGGATGAGGCTCTGATTGCCGGTGTAAAACAGGAAGGCGATACGCTCAACAAGCCGCCTCGTGCTTCTATTTTAGCAGAAGTCATCATATTGCAGGCGCTCAGTGTGTCCTTGCAGTATGAAAAACAATTGAACCTAGATGAGTATGTAAAATGGCACCCTGGCGGTGCTATCGGAGAGTCCATAAACGAAGGAAGATGAGATAATGAACATAAAAGGAATTATCACAGCAATGGTGACGCCTTTTGATGAAGAACAGAACATCAATGCCAATGCGACGAAGCAACTCGTGGAAAAACTTATTGCTAAAGGGGTAGACGGGATTTTTATCCTGGGGACCAATGGCGAATTCCATGTGCTCAGCGATGATGAAAAAGTAGAATTTGCAAAAATCGTCATCGCAGCAGTCGACCATCGCGTGCCGGTCTACGTCGGAACGGGTGGCAATAGCACTAAACAGGTCATTGAACTCTCAAAACGCATGGAGGCCATCGGTGCCGATGCCTTGTCGGTCATCACTCCATTTCTCGTGCCGCTCAAGCAAAGCGAATTGGTTGCCCATTATAAACGTGTGGCGGCCAGCGTCAATATTCCTATTGTCCTTTATAATATTCCCAAAAATACCGGAAACCATATTGCCCCGGAAACTGTCAAGGAATTGGCAGGGGTGGACAATATCATCGGTATCAAAGACAGCAGCGGAGATCTTGCCAATATCGAAGGTTATGTGGCAGCGGGTAAAGGCCAGGATTTTTATGTCCTTTCCGGTTCGGATTCCCTTATCTTAAAAGCGCTTAAAGTTGGTGCAGTCGGGGCAATTGCCGCAACCAGCAACTTGTTGACGGATATCGATGTAGCGATTTATCAGAATTTCGTCAAAGGCGACCTTGAAGCAGCGCAGAAGAACCAAGATGCGATAGAAGAGCTCAGAGCTGTCTTGAAGCTCGGTACAGTTCCATCGGTCATCAAACGTTCGGTAACGCTTTCGGGTATTGACGTCGGTCCGGCTCGTTGCCCGGTAAGCGCGACAACGACAGAAACTGATGGGAAGATCAAGCAAATGCTTGATTTTTACTTCGCAGCAAAATAAGTTTATCTGTCAGTGGGCATGATGGACTATTGCACTGAAATGCGGGAGATGAAGCGTCTTTTTCTCCCGTGCGGAAAGGAACCCCGTCGTATTTCGATGCGGCTTCTCCTACAACAAGCAGGGTGTTTCTTTTCCGTAAATTTTTATGGGATTTCTTTTGGCGGTTTTTCTGCCGGGAGAAAATTGTGTACCGGTCTTTGTATAAATGCCAGGTATACGTAATATAGGAGGCCATATTATGTGGAAAAAGTTAGAAAATTTAAAGGCAATCTATGAATGCGGCATGATCGTTATCGTGCGTTCAGATGATCCTGAAGATGCTTATAAGATTGCTGAAGCTGCAATCGCTGGTGGTGCCAGAGCTTTGGAAGTTCCGTTGGCAGTACCGGATGTTCTTAACATCGTAAATAAGTTATCAAAAAAATACAGCGATCAAGGTGTTTTGATCGGTATCGGTACAGTCCTCGATGCTGAAAATGCCAGTGCAGCTCTATTGGCTGGGGCACAGATGCTCGTAAGCTCAAGCTTCAGTGCGGAAATGATTCGCATGGCTAATCGCTATCAGGCGGTTACGGTTTGCGGTGCGATGTCTCCTACAGAAATTTCGGAAGCTATGGCAGCTGGAGCAGATATCGTAAAATTGTTCCCGGCAGATTTCTATGGCGCAAAGTATGTAAAGACTTTGCGTGCACCTATGCCGAATGTCGCTATGGTTCCATTTGGCGGAGTATCGCCGGATAATGTCGGTGATTGGTTCGAAGCTGGCTGCGTGGCAGTCGGTGTCGGCAGCTACATCACCAAAGCGCATAAAGCAGATGGTGATTACAGTAAGGTGACGAAGGCTACGGAAACATTCCTGGCTGCCGTTAAAAAAGCTCGCGCTTAAAACCTGGTTGCAGACAACTTGCGATTTTGTATAAAAAAGGAGCCTGTAAGGCGGAATTCAGTTGAATATCCGCCTTGCAGGCTCCTTTTGGCTTTTTAATAAATCTTTGTCACGACAAACCCATTTTTTTCAAGAGCTGCTGCAATCGACTGTACATGCTCAGCACCGTGGGTTTCTACAGTTACTTCAAGCTGAACTTTTTTGAAGCTGTCGGTCACTTTTGCTTGGTTATGGTCGAGCTTTATGACGTTGGCATTTTCGTCAGCTAGGATTTGGGCGACTTTTAAGAGTTGGCCCGGTTTATCCGGCAGTTGGACGGCAAAGCAGAAGACACGACCGCGGGCAATCAAGGCTTTGTCGATGAGGGCGGCGATGGTTGAAATATCGATATTGCCGCCGCTGACGATGGCAACGACCTTTTTGTTTTTAAAAGAAAGCTTGCTTAAAGCAGCCAGCGATAACACGCCAGCACCTTCAGCGATGAGCTTGTGTTTTTCAATCAAAGAGAGCAGAGCGGACATGATTTCCAGCTCGGATACAGTGATGACATCATCGACGTATTTTTTTACGAATTCAAAAGTCAGTTTGCCCGGCGTCTTTACGGCAGTCCCATCAGCTACGGTATCTGCTTGGCGAAGCGTGCTGACCTTGCCTTTTGCCAGCGAGTTTTTCATACAGGCAGCATTTTCCGGCTCGACGCCGATGACCTTGATGTTAGGATTGACTGCCTTGCTCGCAAGTGCTACGCCGGCCGCAAAACCGCCGCCGCCGATTGGCACGAGAATGACGTCGACATCTTTGAGTTCGTCGATGATTTCAAGGGCGGTTGTGCCCTGTCCTAAGAGGACTTCGACATCATCGAAGGGATGGACGAGGACATAGCCGTGCTGCTTTTGCAGTTCAAGGCATTTGGCATAGGCGTCGTCATAGCTGTCACCAAAAAGGACAACTTCAGCGCCATAGGCGCGAGTAGCTTCTACCTTGAGGATCGGTGTGGTCGCTGGCATCGTGATGACGGCTTTTACCCCGAGATGCTGCGCGGCAAAGGCTACGCCTTGGGCATGATTGCCGGCTGAGGCGGTGATGACGCCGCGGGTTTTTTCTTCGGCGGTGAGCTGGCTGATTTTATTGTAAGCACCACGCAGCTTGAAGGAGCCGGTGTTTTGCAGGTTTTCCGGTTTGATGTACACTTCATTTTGAGAAATCTGAGAAAAATATGGGCTTGGAATCAGTGCGGTTTTCCTGACAACGTTATGTAACTGTTTGGCAGCGCGATAGACATCAGCTATCGATGTGTTTTCGATGGTCGCTTGTGTGGGTGTTCTTTTTTCTTCCGACATAAAAATCCTCCTGATAAATATATTTGTCTACAAATACAATATATGCAACCGACTTATGTACATAAGTCGGTTGCATATAAAGAAAATAAACGCTAAGTGTTTAATAAAGTTTAGCATTTAGGCAGGTTGCTGTCAAGAAAAAAGGACAGGCAAAGCAAAGGATCATGATGATCATTAATTTTATTGGAAATATTCTGCAAAACAACAGGACTTTTTCTGTAAATAACGAAGTATATAATTAAGCAAGCAGACAATGGGAAATTTAGAACGTTGTCAAAAAACACCGGAGGGAGGCGATGTGCATGCAGATGGTCAGGCGTATTTTGGTCCCGGTCGATGGCTCGTGTCACTCTGATAAGGCAGTCGGTGAGGCAGCTTTGATTGCTGCCGCAGTCGATGCCCAGATTGATTTACTGTATGTTTCTTATTTTGCCCCGGATACCGATGATGTTTTGACAAAGGTTTCCTGGTTGCCCGATAGCGTGGTGGGTTCAACGACAAAGACCAGTCAGCTCATATTAGAGCATGGTCTATCGTTGCTGCCGGCGCAGCTTTCTTATAAGACGCATGTAGCAGTGGGGATTCCCGCGACAGCCATCATCGAGTTTGCAAAAGAAAATGAGACGGATCTGATTGTCATCGGTGCGCGCGGCCTGGGAATCGTTGAAGGGTTTCTGCTTGGCAGTGTAAGCCAGGAAATCCTTGATTTAGCCCAGTGCCCGGTCCTGGTAGTGAAATAGAATTCCGATAGGGGGAATGCCTGTATGGGGTGCAGCCGCATTTTGGTGCCGGTCGATGGATCGGAAAATTCTTTTAAGGCAGCGCAACAGGCAATTGATTTGGGACTTTGCTGTGAAGCTGAATTGGAATTTCTGCATGTGGTCAACTTGGGGTCATCATTATCTAGATCTCAGGCGAATGCGCAGCAAACGAAAGATACTTCTGTTTTGGAGGATGTCATCGATCGCGGGCGTAAAATCTTGGATCAGGCGCTTGATCTGGTGCCTGAGACGCTCAAAGCAAAAGGGCATTGTGTAAGCGGGGTGCCGGAAACGGCAATCTTGCAGGAAGCCCAAAAGTGTGATGTGATTGTTATGGGTACCAGAGGCCTGGGGGCGTTACGAGCAGTTTTGGTAGGCAGCGTAAGCTCGTATGTGCTTAATAACGCGAAGTGCTCAGTTCTTTTGGTTAAAGCAGATAAAAAATAGGGGGTTTTGTTATGGGAAACATAAAACGCATATTAGTTCCGGTAGATGGATCAGAAAGTTCTGATCGCGCAATTGATCAGGCAATCGATATGGCGGAGGTTTGTGGAGCTAAACTCGATTTTCTTTATGTGGCGAACATCAATCAATTGGCAATCAATGCCTGCTTATCGGATGCAATTTTAGAGGCTGTGACAAAGGCAGGCAATGTGATCCTCGATAAAGCACTTGAAAAAGTGCCGGATACAATAACGGCAGAAGCTTTCTCGGAAACGGGTTCGCCGGCGGTTGTCATACTCGATTTTGCAGCTTCGGAAAATATGGATATGATCATCATGGGAAGCCGCGGCCTCGGTGTAGTCAAAGGCGTATTGCTCGGCAGCGTGAGCCAGTACATCGTAGAACAAGCAAAATGTCCGGTATTGGTCATAAAATAATCATAAAAACGAGCGCCCTTGACGCTCGTTTTTTTATGCTCATTTTAAAGTGAAAGAGCCTGCCCGCCGATTTTTCATTGAATCGGTGAGCAGGCTCTTTATTTTATTTAGTTGAACCCGGGTCGACGGCGTCTAGCTCGACGATGTCGATGCCGCTTTCTTTTAGGAGTTCAAGTTCAGCCGGATTGGCGTCTTTTCCGGTGATGATGGTGGTGACCTTATCAATCGATCCGCTGAGAAAATTGTGCTCACGACCGATTTTTGATGAGTCGGCAAGCACATAGCATGGGCCTTGGCAGCGTTTGAGCATGAGCTCGTTGACAGCGGTTTCCTGCAGCACAGAAGTTGTGATGCCGCCTCTTTTGCTAATGCCGCCGACGCCGATGAAGGCCTTGTCGGCAGTGATCTTAGTCAGTGTATGGAGAGCGAATTCCCCGACCATCGATTTTTTGCGGTCGTATATTTCTCCGCCGGTCAAGAGCAGTTCGACCTGGGGGTCTTTTTCCTGCGAGATGGCATTGCCGTTATTGGTGACGACGATTACGCGTTTGTTTTTGAGGTAATGCAGTAAAAGGAGTGCAGTAGAACTCGAATTCATGAAAATCGTATCGCCGTTTTCAACCAGATCAGCGGCGTATTTGGCGATAGCGTGTTTTTGTGATACGTTTTTTGGCGAAAGCGTTTCGGGGGCAGGGTCTTCCTGCAAGACGCCTTCTAATAATTGAGCACCGCCGTGAAAGCGTTTGAGTAAATGCTTGCTTTCAAATTCCTGGAAGTCGCGGCGGATTGTGGTAGCAGATACATTGAGTTCCTGAGCGAGAACGTCGACGTGTACCGTTTTGTTTTCTTTCAAAGCTTTGATCAACGCCTGTTGGCGCTTGAAAACTACACCTTTACTATTTTTCATAAGACTCAACCTTTCTGTAGGGCGGTGATTATGCATAAAAATCAATATATGTTTATTGATACTATTATACGGATATTTTGAGAAATACACAAGAGGAAAATACTATAAAAATCATAAAACGTTCATAAAATAATCATAAACGAGCATTAAAAGAAGAGAAAATAAAAATATATGAACTTTTGTGCAAAAAACTCTTGAGTTTTGACTGAATGGCGTGTATTATAAGAATATAAACAAAATTTAAACATAAAACGTTCATAAAAGAACGGATGGAGGTATAGTATGAGTACAGTTGACAAGATTTCACGGGAATCCTGGATTTTAAGCACGTTTCCGGAATGGGGCAATTATCTCAATGAAGAAATAGAAGACGAAGTGGTGGCACCGGGAACTTTCGCTATGTGGTGGCTCGGCTGCACGGGTATTTGGATCAAGACTCCGGCTGAAGCTAATATTTGCATCGACTTTTGGTGTGGTACAGGCAAGCAGACCAAAAAGAAAAAAATGGATCCGCAGCATCAAATGGCTCGCATGTGCGGCGGCCGCGAAATGCAGCCGAATCTGCGTGTGGCACCGTTTGTTCTCGATCCGTTCGGCATCAAAAAAATCGATGCAGTCCTTTCGACACATTATCATAACGATCATATTGATGCCAATGTAGCAGCTGCAGTATTGCAGAACTGCGATGCGGATGTACCGTTCATCGGACCGAAATACTGTATCGAAAAATGGGTTGAGTGGGGTGTGCCTCGTGAACGCTGCGTACAGGTAAAGCCAGGCGATTCCATTAAAATAAAAGACATGGAGATCCTAGCGCTCGAATCCTTTGACCGCACCGCGTTGATTACGGCTCCGCCAGATGGTGACCTCAAAGGCTGGCTGCCGGAAGATATGGATGAAAAAGCCGTCAATTATCTTATTAAGACTCCAGGCGGGAACATTTACCATAGTGGAGATTCGCACTATTCAAATTATTATGCAAAACACGGCAATGATTATGAAATCGATGTAGCCTTCGGTTCCTTTGGCGAAAACCCTCGCGGCATTACCGATAAAATGACTTCCGTTGATATTTTGCGTATGGCAGAAGCTTTGGATACAAAAGTAGTGATTCCGTTCCATCATGATATCTGGTCGAATTTCCAGGCAGATCCGTCGGAGATCCTGGCACTGTATCAGATGCGCAAGAACCGTCTGCAATATAAATTTAAACCGTTTATTTGGCAAGTTGGCGGAAAATTTGTTTTCCCAGCAGACAAAGATAAGGTAGAATATCATTATCCAAGAGGATTCAATGATTGCTTTAAAGCGGCAGATATCAATTTGCCATACACGAGCTTCTTATAAGCAGATATTTGTTCTGGCTGGTAAATAAAGCGAAACGAAGTGATGAAGATGTTTAAACAAATCGTAGAAAAAAAATGGTATTCATTCCATAAAGGATTTGATACTTGGCAGGATGCGGTCAGGGCTGCTTGTCAGCCTCTGCTCGCAGATAAAACGATTGAAAAAGAATATCCGGAGGCCATCATTGCCAAAGTGCAGGAACTCGGTCCCTATATCGTCATTGCACCGGATATCTGCATTCCTCACGCCCAAGAGGGCGTGGGCGTCAATGATACGGCGATGTGTTTTATGAAAACAGAGGAGCCGGTACATTTCAGCGACGATGGTGAGCATGATGCCAGATTATTCTTTGTGCTCGCGTCGGTCAACAATGAAGTGCATTTGGCTAATCTTTGCGAAATGTCAGAAGCTTTATCTGATGAGGCTATTGTGGAAAAATTGTTGCAGGCCAAATCGGTAGAAGATTTGCTTGCTTTAGACTAATGGATGGCAAATGAAATGACACAATGGGGCGAAAGCTATAAGGAATAAAAGATTTTAGGAGGATTTGCTATGGAATTCTTACTGCCCGTTTGGGGCTTTTTCCAGGAAAATATTTTAACAAAACCCCAGTTTTTTATCGGTTTTATCGTGTTTATTGGATATTTGCTGTTACAGCGGCCTATTTATGAAGCGGTGGCTGGGTTCATCAAAGCTGTCGTCGGTTATATGATTTTAAATGTTGCATCTGGCGGCTTGGTCGGTAACTTCCGTCCGGTTTTGGCAGGACTTAAAGATCGTTTCGATCTTTCTGCTGCGGTCATCGACCCATATTTTGGGCAGGCAGCGGCGCAGGCCTCGATCGAACATGTCGGACGGTCCTTTTCCTTGATGATGGTCGTCATGCTGATCGCATTTTCCATCAATATTCTATTGGTCTTGTTCCGTCGTTATACAAAGATCCGTACATTGTTCATCACAGGGCATGTCATGGTACAGCAATCTTCTACAGCCTTATGGCTCGTCATTTTCTGCTTTCCGCAGCTCCAGGACATCGGCGTCGTCTGTATGCTGGGCGTGCTTTTGGGCACATACTGGTCGGTCGCTTCCAATATGACGGTTGAGCCTTGTCAACAGTTGACGGAAGGCGGCGGCTTTGCTACCGGCCATCAGCAGATGTTTGGCATTTGGTTTGTATCCAAGATTGCCGGAAAAATCGGTAACCGAGAAAAATCTTTGGAAAATTTGAAACTGCCAGGTTTTTTGGCAATCTTCAATGAAAATGTCGTAGCAACTGGAATCTTGATGTTCGTCTTCTTTGGTATCATCATCACGATCTTAGGCCCGGACTTGATGCACACCATCGATAAGTCCTTTGGGGAAAAACAGAGTTTCTTGTTCTATATCATTGAAAAATCCTTTAATTTTGCGGTATATCTGACCATCTTGCAGCTTGGGGTCCGCATGTTCGTATCGGAATTGACCGAATCCTTCCAAGGGATTTCCAACAAAATCCTGCCTGGTTCGATGCCGGCTGTCGATTGCGCAGCAACGTATGGTTTTGGACATCCAAATGCGGTGACGTTCGGCTTCCTTTTCGGAGCACTTGGTCAGTTTTTGGCAATTATCGGTTTGGTGGTCTTCCAAAGTCCGATTCTTATCATCAGTGGATTCGTACCGTTGTTTTTTGACAATGCGACCTTTGCTGTGTTCGCTAATCGCCTTGGCGGGATTCGCGCCGCTACGATCATTCCGTTTTTCTCGGGCATGATCCAAGTATTAGGTGGCGGCTTCGCCGCATATTTCTTTACTACAGGCAATTTTGGTGGCTGGCATGGGAACTTTGACTGGGATACGGTTTGGCCGCTTATCGGTGTCATCATGAACTATGGTCAATATATAGGCGTTGCCGCAGTCATCTGCATTTTGCTGGCGATCCCTCAGCTGCTTTACCGCAGCAATAAAGATACGTACTTCTTGATCGCCGAAGACTACGATAAATATCAGGAAGTCATGGAAAGCAAAGCAGCAGCTAAGTGATATTGCAGGGCCTGGTGAAAAAGAGTATGCTAGGTTAGATGCAGTTTATCAAATATTTTGAAAGAGGTGCTTGATATGTTAAAGGTTATTGCAGCTTGTGGAAGCGGAATGGGTTCATCCCAAATCATAAAGATGAAATTGGAAAAGGTATTCAAGGCGCTGAGCATTGAAGCGAGTATCTATCATACGAATGTTGGTGATGCAAAATCGCAGGCTTCTAATTACGATGTTGTTGTTTGCTCGGAATCCTTGGTGGGCACGTTTCAAAATGCATCGAAGAAGCTTATTGTAATTGGTTTGAAAAATCTTTTGTCGGAAAAAGAAATCACGGAAAAAGTAACGGAAAAAATCGTAAACGCAAAATGAGCAAAGGGAGGAGAGATTCTCCTCCCTGCTTTTATAACTGAATAGGTATAGGCCGCCCGCAGCTGTCTATACCTATAATAATACAGAAAATTCTGAATAAGAGGCGATTATCATGAAGCTTGAAAAGAAAATGCTGACAAAACTGCATAGATGTTATGCGACAAGCAGTACGGTCATTGATGGTGAAGAAAAAATCCTGTTTGCAACGGAAGGCGAAGGCGCTGCCTATATGTATTCGGGTGAGGACTTTGTCCAATCGACGATCTGGGATGGGCCCGGCGGCACGATGTCGATGGTTCCGGTTCCGGGGAAAAACGGCGATTTTCTGGCAGTGCAAAACTTTTTCCCGACTTTTCAATCAGAAAAAGCGACGATTGTTTGGGCGCATCCACTGGAAAATGGTCAGTGGGACGTAAAAACGATCTTAGATCTGCCTTACGTGCATCGTTTTGACATCTTGAGTGCCGGTGGCGTCAATTACTTCATCGGTTGCACTTTGTGTACGAGCAAGACCGACAAAGAGGATTGGTCGGATCCGGGCAAGATTTATGTAGGTGAAATCCCGGAAGATTTGAATCAACCGATCAAGCTCAAAGTCATCAAAGAAGGTCTGGTAAAAAACCATGGCTATAGCCGTACGACTTGGCGCGGTGTGATGGCGGGGATGGTAACTTGCGATAGCGGTGCTTTTGCGGTAATGCCGCCGCAGCATGAAAGTGATGGCTGGGCAATCGAGACTGTATTGACGCGTCCTATCAGCGATATCGCGGTCGGTGACATCGATGGCGATGGTGTCGATGAACTCATCACGATAGAACCATTCCATGGCAATCAATTCATCATCAATAAGAAGACGGATAATGGCTATGAGAAAGTCTATGAATATCCGGAAGAAATGGAGTTTGGCCATGTTGTCTGGGCTGGTAAGCTTCGCGGAGTTCCTACGGTAATCGGCGGACAGCGCCGTCATGCCAAAGATCTGTTTTATATCCAATACAAAGATGGAAAATATGTCAAAACTACGATTGAAACGGATATCGGGCCGAGCAATGTAGCAGTAATCAATGGAAAAGACAGAGATATCATCATTTCGGCCAATCGGGAAATCGGCGAAGCTGTTTTGTATATCGTACGGGATTGAGGTGTAGATACATGCTGGAAAAACTCAAAGAAGAAGTGTTTGCCGCGAATATGATGCTGCCGAAATATCATCTCGTCACCTTTACCTGGGGAAATGTGTCGGGAATCGATCGGGACAAAGGGCTGTTTGTCATCAAACCCTCGGGCGTTGACTATGAAAAGATGAAGGCGCCTGACATGGTCGTCGTCGATCTTACGGGGAAAGTGGTCGAAGGGGATTTGAATCCTTCGTCGGATACGCCGACGCATTTGAAGCTCTATCAATCCTTTCCGGATATTGGCGGGATTGTTCACACCCATTCTCGCTGGGCGACTATTTTTTCGCAGGCTGGTCAGCCGGTAAAAGCCTATGGAACGACGCAGGCAGACTATTTTTATGGCGAAGTCCCATGTACACGGGCAATGACAGAAGAAGAAATAGAAAATGACTATGAATACAATACGGGAGAGGTCATCGTTGAACGGTTTAAGGAACTCAATCCCAATTATGTACCGGCGGTTTTGGTCAAAAACCATGGCCCTTTCAGCTGGGGCAAAGATGCGGCGAATGCAGTCCATAATGCCGTTGTTCTCGAAGAAATTGCCATGATGAATTTCCACACAGAGATTCTTACCGGCAATAAAAACTCCATGCCAGATGTGTTGCTCAATAAACATTTTATGCGCAAACATGGGCCGAAGGCTTATTACGGTCAGAAAAAATAAGGCTTATATAAGCTTCGTTCCTTGGTGAGAGCCAAAAGAACGAAGCTTTATTATTTTAAGAATGGGTGATGGAAATGAAAGAATATATGCTTGGATTATATGAAAAAGCAATGCCGGCAAATCTGTCTTGGCAAGAAAAACTGGAAGCCGCTCAAGCCGCTGGTTTTGACTTTGTGGAGATGAGCATAGATGAAACGGATGCAAAACTGGCACGGCTCGATATGTCAAAAGAAGAACGCGAAGCCATCAAGGCGGCAGTGCTTGCGACTGGTGTGCCGATTCGTTCGATTTGCCTGAGCGGCCATCGCAAATATCCGCTGGGCAGCCTGGATCCGAACGTGCGGGCGTACAGCCTTGAAATGATGGAAAAGGCAGTTTTACTGGCGGCTGATTTAGGTGTGCGCATCATTCAAATTGCGGGCTATGATGTCTATTATGATGAAGGTTCTTCGGAAACAGAAGCCCTGTTCAAAGAAAATATTGCGCACTGCGCGATGCTCGCAGCTGCCGAAGGCATCGTTCTCGGTTTTGAGACCATGGAAACACCGTTTATGGATACCGTTGGAAAAGCGATGAAATATGTTAATGCAGTAAACTCGCCATATTTAGGCGTTTACCCAGATAGTGGGAACCTGACCAATGCGGCGCTTTTATACCATTCGAATCTGTTTACGGATATAAAAAGCGGCGAAGGCCATATCGTAGCCTTTCATCTCAAGGAGACCGTTCCGGGAAAATATCGCGAAATTCCTTTTGGCACAGGGCATGTAGATTTTTCCGCAATTGTAGACCTAGCTTGGCGGCTTGGGGTGCGGCGCTATGTGGCGGAGTTTTGGTACACGGGCAGTGAGGCTTGGCGAGAGGACCTCCTGTCGGCCAGTCGATTCATTCGCCAAAATTTCAAGCAGGAAATAGCCGTTTAACAAAAACACCGCACAAAAATTGTGCGGTGCAGGTTTTGACAAATACTATAGGTTTTGCGGAGTCAATTGATCTTTCCAGTATTTTAAATCCGGTTGGCTAAGTGGAAGGTCGATAGATGTCCCATCCGTATAGTGGAAGGCGACGTTTATGTTGGAAGCTTTTTCAATGCTTGGCAAAAGTTCCGGGGGGAATTCGATAAATAAAGAGCTTTCATATTTAAAGCAGCGTTCTTCGCCAAAATCAGCTGCAGCCAAGGTCGGTTTTGTCTGTGTGTTCGTAGTCGCTGGCAGTGACAAGGTCTTTCCATCGATGGTAATCGTGATGGCGGGCTCAAGTTTGGCGGCAAAAAAGCGGAAATCGGTCAGTTGTAAAGTTGCAGAGCTCACTATGCTGTCATTTTTTACCCCACGAAAATCGATGTGACAGTAGGCGGACAGGTTTTCAGCCTGGCGGTTGTTGTAGCTGGTCGTTTGAAAGAAAATGGCTAAGCCGCCAAGAATCAGTAAAACAATAAGAATAGAAAATTTTTTCATGATTGGTTCTCCTTAAAAAGAATCGCCTTCCTCATAAGAGGCAGGCGATTCTTTTTGTTATTCTTTTTCAATGACTTTTCCCGCAGCACGGGTTGCTGCCATATCGATGCGCCGTTGATTGCGGCTGCCACGAAATTGCAGGGTCAGGTCGCGCTGCGCTAGGACAAACTTACCGTCGATCAAGACATCTGTTACGGCGAGCAAGGCGTCGATATCAGCGCTTTGCTTAGCGACAAGCTCTTCGTAGGTATAGCCGGTATACGTCGTAATATCAAGCCCGCAACCGTGCAGACGCTGTGCGAGTTCTACCAGCGGCTTTGGCTGCAAGAAGGGCTCGCCGCCACTGAAGGTAACACCGTTTAGCAGGGGATTTTCCCGTATTTCACGGTAGAGATCCTCGGTGTCGACACTTTTTCCGCCATTTGCGGCATGGGTATGAGGGTTATGGCAGCCTTCGCAGTTATGCGGACAGCCTTGAGTGAAGATCGTGAAACGGTAGCCTTCGCCGTCGACGATGGAATCATCGACGGTGCCGGCTATTTTAAGCAACGCCATGTTTCACGCGATCGTGTTCTTCAGAGCGTTTTGCGTTGTTCCAACGATCCGTTGTTCCAACGAGGTAGCCAGTGATACGGCGAATGCGTTCGAATTTATGCGGATGCAGTTTATAGTCAAGCGCAACATCACCTTTGCCGGCATCTGAGATGGAAAGGCTCAAAAGAGCTTCATCCGTTTCATTTTCTACACAGCGGATATAGCCGAGGATTTCCTCTTCCTTCATATTGTCAAAACCATTGATTGTAACTTCGATTCCATTTATTAACATAAAAATCATTTCTCCTTTTATTTGTTTTAATTGCAGCAAGACAAGCGTGGAACAATCATTCTTTGCATATGTTCTTGTTCTGTACGGCCGCATTTCGGGCATATATTATCGATGATCCCATTGTAACCGCAAATCGGGTCGCGATCGACTGGATGGTTCACTGAACCGTAGCCGATGCCACTGTCATGCATGCAGCGAATGATAGCTTCAAACGCTTTGAGGTTATGGCAAGGATCGCCGTCCATTTCGACATAGCTGATATGACCGGCATTTGTCAGGGCGTGGTATGGACCTTCAAGCTGTATTTTCTTGAACGCCTTGATTGGATAATATACAGGAACATGGAAAGAGTTCGTGTAATAATCTCGATCGGTCACGCCAGGGATTTCGCCGTAAATCGCTTTATCGAGTTTTACGAAGCGTCCGCTGAGCCCTTCGGCTGGAGTTGCGAGCAAGGTGAAATTCAAACCGGTTTTTTCGGATTCTTCATCCATGCGTTTTCTCATGTAGCTGATGATTTCAAGACCGAGCTTTTGTGCTTCGGCGGATTCGCCGTGGTGCTGGCCCGTCAGGGATTTGAGTGTTTCCGCCAGACCGATGAAGCCCATGGAGAGCGTGCCGTGTTTCAAGATTTCATCTAAGCTGTCATCGGGGCCGATGTTGTCGGAGTCGATCCAAATTCCTTGCCCGATCAAGAACGGATAATTCCGGCCAGTCTTTGTACATTGGATCTTGAAGCGATGCTGGAGCTGACGGATGACAAGCTCGATGATTTCATCAAGTCCCTTATAGAACTTTTCGACATCGCCTTTTGCTTCGATTGCGATGCGGGGCAAATTCACACTGGTAAAGCTCAAGTTGCCGCGTCCGTAAGTCGTTTCACGGGTTTTATCATGGACGTTGCCCATGACGCGCGTGCGGCAGCCCATATAAGCGATTTCTGTATTTGGGTTGCCAGCCTCGTAGTATTTGAGGTTGTATGGGGCATCGATGAAGCTGAAGTTAGGGAAAAGACGTTTTGCAGAAGTCTTTATCGCCAGTTGGAAGAGATCGTAGTTTGGATCTTCTTCATTGTAATTGATGCCTTCTTTTACCTTAAAAATTTGTACAGGGAAGATTGGTGTTTCACCATTGCCTAAACCGGAATCGGTAGCCTTCATGAGGTTGCGGATTGCCATACGGGCTTCCGGTGAAGTGTCGGTCCCGTAATTGATGGAGCTGAAAGGTACTTGCGCGCCAGCTCTTGAATTCATGGTATTGAGGTTATGGATAAACGCTTCCATGGCTTGATATGCAGCTTGGTCGGTATCATGCAAAGCTGTGTCCACAGCATATGCATGTGCCAGGGCGGCTTCATCAGCGGATATAGCCTGGTATTCATGTTCTTTTTGGTGTGTTGGCAAGAATTTGACCAAAGCAGCACCGTACTCGTCCGTTGTGCTCATTGTGACAGCCATGTTGATGCCCTGTTTGATCTCTTTGGCTAAGAGTGTGGCATCATCGATCTTCATGGTGAATTTCAAGGAGATGTACTGCGCTAGTGATTTGAAATATTGTTTACTGAAGGTTTTTGCAATCCCCGGTGCCATGGAATAGTCAAAGTTAGGAACAGATTGTCCGCCATGCATCTCATTTTGATTGGCTTGAATCGCAATGCAAGCCAAGGCTGCATACGAGCGAATGTCATTTGGTTCACGCAAATAACCATGTCCGGTCGAAAAACCGTCGTGGAACAGTTTGAGCAAATCAATCTGACAGCAGGTTTCCGTGAGCATGTAGAAGTCTTTGTCATGGATGTGGATATCTCCATTGATATGAGCGGCAGCGATATCTTTTGGCAATATGTAATTGTCGATGAAGTACTTGGATCCTTCAGAACCGTACTTGAGCATCGTGCCCATAGCCGTATCCGCATCGATATTAGCGTTTTCGCGTTTGATGTCAGCGTCTTTTGCAGTCTTAAAGGTCAGTTCGTTGTAGATGTCCATTAAATCCGTTTTTGCTTGACGAATCTGGGCATGTTCAGCTCGATACAAGATATAAGCTTTGGCGGTGCTGGCGAAATTGCTGGCAATCAGAACTCGTTCTACACTGTCTTGAATCTGCTCAACCGTTGGCAGCTGGATCGAAGTGATTTGCTGGCTTACTTTTTGCGTCAGCTTTGTCAACTGCGAAACGGAAAATGTCTCATCGATGGATTCAAGATTAGCCTTGTGAATGGCTTCGGTGATTTTTTTTGCATTAAAGGCAACGATATCACCTGTTCGCTTTTTGATATTTTGTATCATTCTATAGTCTCTTTTCTTTAAGTTTGTATAAAAAAATGTCGGCTGTCTGGTGGGACTTCAACCAGCATCAGCATTGAAGCGACATGTTTTCCGTCAACAAATTATACTATATGTGGGGGAGCTCGTCAATAGAGCTTGCACCATATATATGGTGCAAGCTCTATTGACCTAACTATATATTGATTTTTTATGAAAAAATACAATTGTAATCCTGTAGGCGATTTTTGCAGATTTGTCAAAAAATAAGGAATAATCAAGGCTGGCAATATGATTTGGGATTTTTGCTTTTGGATAAATATACAAAAATGTTAAATAATCTTTCTACCAGAAGAATCTTCTGCATGCAAGATCGTCTGTATTGGATAGGGAATGCAAATACCTTCTTGCCGATAGCGGGCAGTCAGCGCTTTGATGAATTCGTGCTTGAGCAAATACTGGTTCATGAAGGCATGGGTTTGAAGGTTCACATTGAAATTGATGCTTGAAGGACCGAAGGTGTGGAACCGGACTGACGGGGAAAAGGAATTTTTGGGGTCAATCTTTTCCATGACGGTCTGGGCAATTTCGAGTGTGATTCGTTCGACTTCTTCTAAGTCGCTGTCATAGCTTACACCGACGGCAATGCTGATCGATATCGCTGGTAAAGGGCGATTGTAATTGGTGAGAATCGCTGAAGCGATTTTTTGGTTTGGCACGATGATGTCGTTGCCGGCAGTTGATTGAATCGTTGTAAAGCGCCAGGTGATATCTGTTACGCAGCCTTCTTCGCCGGTACTCAATTTGACAAAATCGCCGATGCGGACCTGCTTGGATAAGATCAGGTAAAGCCCGGCGAAAATATTGGCAAGGGTTTCCTGTAAACCGAGGGCGAGGGCCATACCACCGACACCTAAAGCGGTGATGATCGGCGCTACCGATATTCCGTAATATTGTAATACGATGATGGTGCCGACAATGTAGATCAAGATATTGACGATGTTGGTCAATAGAGAAGTTTTTGGCAGCGTGGTATTGCTGCGTTCTGTATGCAGATCGATCATTCCGGCAGTTGTCCGGGCGATGACCCGCGTGATGGTGAACATGATGATGGTAAAGAGGATATAAGAGAGCAAACGAGTGACGGTCGCTGGAATGTCGTCGAGTACATTGATGGTCCAGTAAAGTCCGACGCAAGAACACCAGGCAATCGGCAATCCGCGCAGGGCATTGATGAATACGTATTGGAAGGTTTGGGCAGCGATGTTCAGCTTTTGGCGCAGCTGCCGGTTGATGAGGTTGTTGAGAAAAATGCCAATTGCCAGAGCGGCAAGCTGGATGCAGGCCGGAAGCAGCAACACCTGCACGAGGTGTTTTGTATTGAGTTGAAAATAATCGAGCAAAAAAATCCCTCCTAAAATGCGGACAAATCATATAATACGTTATTATACTACATAACGACGGTGGTTTTGCTGGGAAAAAATAAAGGAATTCGTTGATTTTTGCCTAAACATACAAGAAGCAGCTCTATTGGAGACAGAAAGAAGGAGTCAGTTTGACAGCACAGAAGATTATAAAAACAGGTGAGCGATTGATATTTCGCCAGGCAACTGCCGCGGATATAGACTATATCCTGCAGGTCGAATATTCTCCGGAAAATGCAAAATATGTGATCCCGTATACAAAGGAGATCCATATGTTGTCGCTCGATACGCCGGGGGCAGTCCATTTGATCATTGAAACTTTGGCGGACGAGAAAAAAGTCGGATTTTTGATGATTGCCGGATTGGATAATCCATCAAAAGAAATCGAGTTCACGCGTATTATTTTAGACGTCAAAGGGCAAGGCTATGGACATGAAACGATGAAGATGCTCAAATCGTGGGCGTTCGATGATCTTAAATTCCATCGCGCTTGGCTTGATTGCAAAGATCACAATGCCAGAGCTTTGCATCTTTATGAATCCGAAGGATTTCAGCGCGAAGGCTTGATCCGCGAAACGATCTTGACGGAGGGCGTCTATGAAAACTTGGTGATTTTAGGGATTCTTGACCGAGAATATGAGGCGCAGAAATAAACGGAGGCGGTGAAGATTTTTCACCGCTGTTTTTTTATAAAATAGATGCAAAAAAACCAGAATTTTTGTATAATTAAGGTGCGATGGATAATATTTTGACACGAAGAATCAATGCGGGATAAAATTTTGAATGATGGAGAAGAAAGGTGGGGAGTTCATGGATGCAAGCGAAAAAGAAATGAAACCGTATGATAAAGAACGGTACCATTTGCTGTTGGAGCAGTTGCAGGCGGTCACGTACGAATACGATATCGATAACGATATCATGGTTTTTGCGGAAGGACATAAGCCGGGCAGTGAAAAACGGATACAGCAGTATCGCAAAAAGCTATGTACAGTGAACAGTGACACCGTGCATCCGGATTTTCTTGACAAGCTTTTGGCGATTTATATGGGACAAAGCATTGAACCGCAGGAAATTTTATTGGATTTCAAGAGGAAGGGACAGAATCAGTTTTCCTGGTATCGAATTGTCAGCAAGGCAATTTGCGATCAAACCGGGCGCGTAATCAAGACTTTCGGTGTTTTGTGGAATATCGACGAAGCGCTCGAAGGAGAAATGGCGCTGCTTCATTTCCGCTCAGCCAGAGATCCGCTGACGGGGCTGTACAATCGGCCGGGGGCGGAAAAGGCGATTTCCTCTTATTTTGAGTCAGCAGAGAGCGAGGAAGTCGGTGCTATTCTCGTTTTCAATATCGATCAGTATCAAAAACTCAATGAAACTCGGGGCCGTTGCTTCGGCGAACAGGTATTGATTAGCTTGAGCCGTGAGATCCAACAGCTTTTTAGAACCTCTGATATAGTGGCTCATGTCGATTTGGGTCAATTTATTATCCTGATGAAAAATGTCAAAGACCTAATGATTGTTCCTCGCAAAGCCGATAAGCTTCGGCATATTTTTGATAATGGGACACCGGGGCATTGCGGCGTCATCGTTCCTTGTCGTGTCGGATCGGCGATTTTCCCGTATGATGGAAAAGATTATGCGGCTCTTTTGGATATGGCACATAAGTCGAGCGAAGAAAGCCTTAAAATATTGGATTGACACAGTGCCTTTTTTTAGATAGAATATGGATGTGTATTTCTAAAGGGGAGTAGCTCTTTTGGGATAAGTCAACATACTGACAGCGTGTGCTGTCTGGCTTATTCAATTGATTCGTAAATGATCAAAAGCGAGACCTTTAGCATGGCTTTTTTTGTCATGCTAAAGGGGCTCGCTTTTTTTGTTGCGGCATTCCTCATGAATTAAAAGGAGAGATGTATTGAGATGACAGCTTTTTTGACAGCATGTGCCGTTGTTGTACTTGCAGAAATGGGGGACAAGACGCAGCTTTTGGCTATGGCGTTTGCAACGAAGTACCCTTGGAAACTCGTTATGGCAGGAGTATTTGCGGCGACGGTAGCCAATCATTTTTTGGCGGTTATTGTGGGGACGTATTTGAATCAACTTTTACCGCTGCACTATATTCAGGTTGCAGCTGCCGCTTCTTTTATTTTATTTGGACTTTGGACAATCCGCGGAGATTCCTTGGGCGACGAGGCGGAAAAATCACATTATAATCCTTTTTGGACAGTGGTCATTGCCTTCTTTTTGGCAGAAATGGGAGATAAGACGCAGTTTGCGACCATCGCTTTGGCTGCGCAGTTCAATACAATTCTTCCGGTTTGGCTGGGAACGACGACAGGCATGATGATTGCTGATGGGCTGGGAATCATTTTGGGCATCGTCTTGCAGAAAAAAATCCCGGAACGTACTATGAAATGGACGGCTGCGGTTATTTTTATCGTGTTTGGTGTTTGTGGGCTCTATGAAAGTTTGTTGGCTTGATTTTTGGTAATCATTAACATAACGCTACCCCATGAAGGCGTAAATGATGTATAATAAAAAAGATAATGCAGGCATCCGTGCTTAGGCGAAAGGGAGAAACGATGGAACAGTTTTCACAGATATTTTTGGGATTCATTGCGCAGTGGGGCTATGTCGCTGTGGCGGTTTTGATGGCGATGGAGAATGCGTGCATACCGATACCGAGTGAGCTTATTTTGGGTTTTGCCGGTTATTTGATCTTTGCGGGCAAGATGACTTTTTCGGGAGCTTTAATTGGTGGCATGGTCGGCGGCATGCTCGGTTCGATTTTTGCTTACTATGTGGGCTTTCGCGGTGGGCGTCCGTTTGTAAATAAATATGGAAAATATTTTTTGGTAAAACAATCGCATGTTGATATTGCACAGAAATGGTTTGATCGATATGGCCTCAAGGCTGTGTTTTTTAGTCGATTGCTGCCCGTTGTGCGCACGTTTATTTCTTTGCCAGCGGGATTTGCGCAGGTGGATATAAAAAAGTTTTTGCTGTATACGTTTGTGGGATCTTTGCCATGGACTGCTTTGATTTTATATGCTGGAGTCGTTTTAGGACAGAATTGGCAAGTTATGCTGGCAATCGGACATGAAGCTAGTTTGGTGTTTGTTGCCGTGGCGATTTTGGTCGTGGTTTATTTTTATGTTCGGCATAAAAGACGGAAAAATAAAAAATAATTGGTACAAAACCGAAGGCGGGTAGTAGGGAGCGTTGGATAGTGAAAAAAACGATAACGATTGTCGATGTGGCGGAAAAAGCCGGTGTATCAAAAACAACGATTTCGCGATATTTGAACGGGAAATATGAATTCATGTCACAAGAGTCACGGGAGCGAATCGCTAAAGTGATTGAAGAAATGGGATATCGGCCCAACAATCTGGCGAGGGGCTTGAAGTCAAAGCGCAGCCGTTTGATCGGGGTTTTGGTTTCGGATATTGGCAGCCCGTTCTCCTCTATACTGCTTAAGGGCATCGGTGATTGCTGCGAACGTTATGGCTATGGAGTATTGATTACCAACAGCAATGATAACCCTAAGAAAGAGCGCGATTATATTTTGTCTATGATCGATCAACGGGTTGAGGGCTTGATTATCAATACGACAGGCCAAAATGATGAGTTTTTGCAACAGGTCGTCAAAAACGGAGTACCGATTGTTTTGGCGGACAGACCGATGGAAGAGCATATCTTTGATACGGTAAGAACCGCTGATGAAGCGATAACGATGGACGTCATGCGACATCTAAAAGAACGCGGCTTTGAAAAAGTCGGATGGTTTTCGCAAGTGGTAAACAATGAGACAAGAAAGCTTCGCAGCCAGGCTTACCGTAAAGCGTGCCAAGAGATTATGGCGATCGATCCACAAGAATATGTTCTTGATGATAAGGATCCAGATCAAGTGGAACAGCAAATCCGTACGTTTATTGAAAAAAGTGGCGGTGCAAGGAAAGCGATTTACACCGGTAATGGAATTGCCACGTTGCACGTGGTCAAGGCATTGCAGCGCATGAAGCTGCGGTTTCCACAAGATCTTGGCCTTTGTGGTTTCAATAACTGGGACTGGACGGAATTGGTCGGCGGCGGAATTACGGTTGTATCGCAGCCGTCATATCGTGTTGGGCATGAATGTGTCAAACGGATCATGGCTAGGATTCATCGGAATCGCCATGCCAAAGCAAAGCTTATTGAACTTGAATGCAAGCTGATCATTCGCAGTTCTACGTGATCCGTTCTGGGGATTTTCAATATGTAAATATTTATTCTATTTAATGAAGGAAAATTAAATTTTACTATGAAAAAGTGTGGGTAAACGGCGCATATCAGATGCCGTTCATAGAAAAAATCAAGGATTAAGAGGTGAATGCGTTGAAGGTCATATATTTGGATTGTTTTGCTGGCATTAGCGGCAACATGCTGTTGGGGGCTTTTTTGCAAGGCGGGGTGCCGGAGGCTTATTTGCGCCGGGAACTGAGCAAATTGCATCTTGATGGAGAATTTTGTCTGCGCATCAATAAGGTCAATAAAAACGGAATTGAAGCAATCTATGCGGATGTCCAAGTGCCGCATGTACAGGAAGACAGCCACGGCAAGGATCGGGACTTGCTGGATATACGCCGTATTTTAGAAGCTTCATCGCTTAGTGACAAAGTCAAATCCTTAGGGCTTGGCATTTTTAATCGATTGGCGGATGCCGAGGGTAAAGTGCATGGAATGGCGCCGGAAAAAGTGCATTTCCATGAAGTCGGGGCAGTGGATTCCATTGTCGATATCGTGTCAGCGGCGATTTGTCTTGATTATTTGCAAATCGAAAAAATTTATACATCAAGGCTCTGCGTAGGCAGCGGGTTTGTCGAGTGCCGTCATGGTAAGATGCCGGTTCCGACGCCGGCTACGGTTGAGCTTTTACAGGATGTCCCTTTTTATGCAGGGGATATTCAAAGAGAATTAGTGACGCCAACTGGCGCAGCTTTTGTTGCGACTCTGGCAGAAAAAGGGATAGCCGAAATGCCGGAGAATTTCCATTATACCAAGGTAGCCTATGGCGCTGGCACTTGGGACTTGGATATCCCAAATGTTTTGCGTCTCTATATCGGTGAAATGGACCAGGCGGAGCAGCGGTCTAAAAAACTTTTGGTGGAAACCAATATCGATGATCTGAGTCCGCAGGTGTATGAATATGTTTGTGAAGAATTATCGTCGATAGGTGCGATTGATGTGTGGATTACTCCTATCATCATGAAAAAGATGCGTCCGGCACAAAAGCTTTCGCTGCTGACGGATGAAAGCCGCTTCCAAGATTGTGTCGCTCTTATTTTTAGAGAAACAACTACCGTTGGACTGCGCGTTACGGAAGTCGGCAGAATAGCAGCGGATCGGACGATGAAACTCGTGCCGACACCTTATGGCGGGGTGCATTGTAAGGTTAGTCGCTATGAAGGCAAGAACATTTATGTCTCCGTGGACTATGAAGATTGTAAAGCACTGGCAAAGCAGTTCAAGATACCGCTTAAACGAATTCAACGAGAAGCTTTGCAAATTGCCAACAGCCTTTATGTGGATGGCACGCGATAAAAGATTGATTTGAAGAAGAGGCACTGCCTAGAACGATATTGTTCTAGGCAGTGCCTCTTCTTTGATTATGTGAACTTTCATAGTGTATGGCCGGTGGTGATGTAAAAAAAGATCAGAGGGAATACGACGAGCAAATAAAGAACCGTAGTCAAAATGAACGTCGCGATGGTCAGATTGACATTGAGCTTATAGAGCTGCGCAGTGATTACGGCGTTGATTGCCGTTGGTGTGCTTGCTAAAACGATCATCGTTCCGAGCAGGACTTGATCGGTAAAAAGAGCTTTGACAAGGAAATAAAAAATAAAAGGAACGATGACGAATTTCAGCGGAACGAGATCGGCTACGCGTCGATAAAATTTTCCGGCGGCATGTAAATCAATAAGATAGCCTACGGGAAGTAAAGAGGTCCAAGCACTGATGTGAATCAACGCGTTGAAGGCTGTTTCGAGAAAAGCAGGGCGAGGCACATCGAAGGTATAGAGCAGCATGCCGATGAGCATACCGAGCACAGAGAGCTGGTTCCAGCTGATCAAGGCGCTTCGTAGATCAAAGTGCATCTTTGCTTGGGCACGGCGGGCGAGATGTTTTTCGCGATAATACTGCGCTAAAGGGAAACAGAATAGGAATAAGACCAAGGATTGAAAAACACCGACCATTTGAGCGTAGGCGAAGCCGATTTCGCCATAAAGAATAAATGCGCACAATCCGCCAATTGTGCCGATGTTCGATAACATGGAAGACATGATGTAGGCGCCGCGATCCAAAAGGCTTTTGTATGTGCGAGCAAAGGTGATGAGACTCAGTGCGCCGGGGACAAAACAAAATAGAATGCCTAAAATGGGCAGCCAGATCAGTTCCCAAGATAATGGAAGGACCCAGAAGCTTAGAAGCGATAGGCTGGTATAGATGAAGATGATATTGAATTTAATCATATCATTGCAGCGTTTATCGTCAATCCAATGTTTTTGTTTCAAGGCGTAGCCGATTAGCAATGGTAAAACTAAATCGGTAAATACAAATATGATGCGAAGTTGTGCAGTATCCAAAAAGCAGCCTCCTAACTTTGCATATGACTTATCTAATCCTATCATTCACGCTTATTTATTTCAATAGACAGAAGGAAATAAGGCGGGAAATGAAAATGTTGAAAATTCTTGATATGAATGACTTTTGTCCCCTTTTGTAGTAGAATAAGACGTAATACCTAGGGTTGATCGGCGGTATACTCTTTGCGAAAGAGGATATGAAAATGAACAAACACAAGATGATTGATACAGATTACGATGTAGATGTGAAAGAAAACTTTGCGGTAGAAGCAGTGGACAGCAAGACGCAGCATTTTTTGAAGATAGATTCGCAAGGTTTGCTTGATTTATGTGATGTCGCTCAAGGGGCGGCACTTGTTCTGGGATTCGCTAGAGCAAACAGTGATTTTTCAGCATTGGCGGCGAGCATACGCCGGCAGTTACCGTTGAAAACGGATTTCTTGTTGATTTCAAGCGAGACTGGTGGTCTTTGCCGCAATGAGGGTGAAACAGATCTGTACCAGTCAGGCTGCGTAATCTTACAATCTTTTTCCCGGCGAATGATCAAGGAATTACAGGTACTTTCTTTACCTATGCCGGATGAGGATATAAGAAAAGGCCGTGTTGACATGACCGTTGAACAGCGTGTAGAACAAATTCGACGATCGCTGCAACGACAAGTTCTGCATTTTCCTGTTCGGCTTGAAGACACCGTTGCTTTAACCTATGTGGATGGACTTTCGGCTTGCGAGAATTTTGCTGTGCAGGCGATTTATGAAAGCCAACGTTTTCCGTGCTTGCTTGTCGGCGGCTCAGCCGGAGCGGATAAAGCAAGACGCCATACATATATATATAATGGGACGCGAGTCTTAGAAAAAAACCTGGTTGTCTGTTTGTTAAAACTTCAACCGGGATATCGGGCAGCTGCCTTTTACAGCAATAATGTAGGGCGTGTGGTCGCGAAATATACCATACTCGATGCCAATTCCACGTTGCAAACCGTCTATAAGGTAGCCGATGAGCAGGGGAAATGCAGTGATTTGACAGAAACGCTCAAACGGCAGTTCCATTGCTTGGATTTAAAAGAATTGAAACAGACTCTGAAAAGTTATGTCTTTGGTGTCGAAATCGATGGTCGGATTTATACGCGAGATTTAAGGCATATTGGTGAAGCTCATAATTGCCTCTACTTTCACTGCGGATTTTCTGCCGGAGAGACGCTTTTTCTATTTGAAAAAGGCGATTTGCAAAAAAACATCCATAAAAACTGGGGGCAATTCACAAAAAACAAGCCCTATCCATTTGCGGGGTTGCTGCATGAGTGCTCGCATCATTTCAAACCGCAAAATCATAAAAAAGATCTCTGCAAACTATTTAAGGATGTTGTCGTCAGTGGTTTTTCTTGCCGTGGTGAGATTTTGGGCGTGCCCATGAATGAATCGTTTGCTGGTGTCTTCTTTTTTGCCGTCAAAGGTCAGCGGTTTTTAGACAAATGTCTCGATAGTTTTCCTGTGCGCTATGCAAGCTTTAGCAATTACTTTGCCTTGCGACGACTCAAACACATACAAATCGTCAACGATCTGAGTCGCAAAGCCGATGAAATCATTGCCAGACAGCAATGGAATGTAGAGGTTGGCTCAACTAGCCAAACCAGTGCGGTTGAAGAATTCTCCAAGGTCTTGGATGATTTTAAGACCGAAGAGATTTTTGATTATAAGAGTGAACAGAAGATGAGGCAGACAGTCAATGCAATAAAAAACGGGTCAATGGATAAGCCCAATGGCGAGATTGGAACGTTGGTTTCTTATATGCAGACAATGATCAATCGATTACATAATCAACGGCATATATTAGAAAAGAAAATGGAACAAATGGAAAAATCGGTTCATTTTTATGCAAGGGATGAACTTACGGGCGCGTACTCACGTCGTTCGGGCTTCGAGCTGATTCGACAGCTCA